>Ga0207989_1000944_pt1 | contig 15257 bp, 13 predicted proteins | sample ETNtaG_7_FD_185777 | JGI IMG/M metagenome (GOLD analysis project Ga0207989, IMG submission 185777) | Marine microbial and viral communities from oxygen minimum zone, Eastern Pacific Ocean - ETNP201406SV65 (SPAdes) (version 2) | ecosystem: Environmental > Aquatic > Marine > Oceanic ... | reverse complement strand
AGCAGCAGCAACTGCCTCGGTACGAGGAATTCCCGGAACCAACAATGCTAAAGCGATTGCAATTACAAGAAAGGTAACCGTACCTTGGACTGACTTTCCCAGAAGTGAAATGCTCCCCCACTTTCTCCCTACGAGTGCGGCAGTAGAATCAGACAGAGAAAGTACAAGCATGGCAAAGATAGCCACCTCTTTTTCAAATATTAGGATAGCGATAAATGCTCCCAAAAAAGAAAAAGTAGCAGCGGTAAATTTCTCAGATTCCTCATCTCGAACAATTTTTCTGAAAATCACTTCGTAAATACGAGTAAAAAATGGTACATACATCCTGAGGATTTCCAGTAAAATCATAATTAGAACAACTGTACCCAACAGAAAGAGCATTTCTACTCTAGTAAAAAAATACATATAACTTAGAGGAAAAATTGCTGATCCATAATGGATCAATTTTCGGACAATTTCATGCTTGTATTCCAAAAAATTCGTCCTAATCAGTCAACCTGTTTCGCAGGTCGGTCATATCAATAAAACTTAATGTCAAATCAATCGGTAAAGGTTTTCTAAGTACCGTCCCGGGTTCGACACTCTGCCTTAGAACCGTATTGGGTATTTTATCCTCATCTTGTTCACGACTGATTTTTCCGACTCTAAGCCCTTCCTTCGCCAATTCCTCTTTAGCTTCCGCCAGTGTAATTCCAATCAAATTGGGTACTTCAAAAAAATCTGGCGGTCGGCCTAAACTCACTCCAAGTTTAACACCACTCCCTTTTCGCAAGAGATTACCTGAACTGGGGTTCTGCCAGCGTACAACATCCAATGGTACTCGAGTGTCATAATCTTTAAGTAGAGTATCCATATGCAGCCCGATTTCATCTATCTTCAATTGAGCGTGACGTAGAGATTGACCTACTAACTTAGGTACTTTGACCATCTTTTCCTCTTTAGCCACAGTCAAACGCACTTTACGTCCTGGCTTTACTTTTCGCCCAGCTCTAGGATATTGATCTAATATAGTCTCAGGAGGATATTTACTGGTGTACTTAACAAATTCCACTACAGCTTTAAGATCATATTTATTCAACTCCTTGCTCGCCTCTTCAAATGTCATCATTGGCCCAGATTTAGTGGTCTGTCCACTCACATCGGGTAATGATATAACACGACTGCTTGCTACATACATTGGCATTATTATTTTGTCGAATGCAATAAATGCTATGCCTGCAATTATCAAAAAAGCCCCTGTAATTCTGAAAATAGTTCTAATCAACATTTTTGCAAAATAACTCCAAAGACTCCATCCATACCATCACGGGGGGGGAAAGTCGAAACAGCTCCACGATCATCTATGAAAGGAAGCAACTCAGTTTTTTGAGGCTCCACGATCTCGAAGTCATTTCGTATTTCCAGAAACATATCAATCACATCCCAATTTTCTTCAGATTCCATTGAACATGTAGAGTAGATAATTCGACCATTAGATGCTACAAAATTCGTCATATGACGAAGAATTTCCAATTGCAACAGTTGCATTTCCTGCAGATTCTCCAGTGAGCTTCGCCAGCGGAGATCAGCACGTTTAGACATAACCCCAGTACCCGTGCATGGTGCATCAATGAGAATTACATCACTTACTGGGTAGTCATCTTTTGTAGCATTCTTGACATTCACTATTACATGCGATATTCTTAGGCGTTCTAATGTTTCACGTACTTTTTCAACTCTTACTTCATCGCTATCTGACGCCAGGATAGAAACACTTTTTTCAAGATTTACCGCAAGAGCAGCAGTTTTCCCACCAGGAGCACAACAGACGTCTAATACCGTATCTTCAGAGCTAGCTTCTACCAATAATGTAATCAAAACTGCCGAAGTATCCTGTACGATGAACCAACCTTTTCTATAACCTTCACTCTGCAAAATTGGTGATAGAGAATCCACATGATATAAATTATTCATGACTGGACTCTTTCTCAAATTGACACCCAAACTCGTCACTTCTTCTTCCCACTGAAGCGTATGAACTTGTTCAGGATTCCTCCAAACTGTGAAAGATGGTATCTGATTATTCCACTGGCAAAGCTCGAGAGTATCTTCGAATCCATACCGTTTTAGCCACCGCTCAACTAACCATTGAGGATGAGACGTAGATTCTGCTAATTTTGCCGGGTTATTATTTTGCTTTACAACTCCGGGTTCATGACTGTCTACCTTTAACACTTTTCGAAGTATTGCATTTGTAAGCCCTGTAGCTTTTTCGCTCGATAGATGTCGTGTGAGTTTTACTGCTTCATTTACAACTGCATAGTCAGGTACCTGGTTCCGGAATATTAATTCATAAACACCCATTCGCAAAATATTCTTCAAAATATGTTCAACTTTCGAATATTTTCCTTGGTAAATGGAATCGATAACTCCATCAAGATAACCTCGCCAACGAGTAATTTCCTGAACCAAGTATGTAATTTCCTCGGGATGTGATATTCTTATTTTTCCACCAAAATAGCGAGAGGTTACAGCAGATAATCTATCTCCTGTTCGATCGAATTCCGTCAGCATTCTGACGGCATGAAAACGAGCGTCATCTTTCTGAGTCAAAACAATCACCAGCGGTTAACTTAGAACCAGCAAGATATTTCCGAGCAGACATTTTCTTTTTACCTTCAACCTGAACTTCCAGTACCTGAAGTGAACCGGAACCGCAAGAGACCTGGAAAGAGTTTTTGTTTGCTGAAATTATCATCCCGGGAGATGTTCCAGTAGATAGTCCAGTTCGACTCCTGCAAATCTTCAATCTTTTACCTCTCATTACTGTATGTGCACCGGGTTTAGGTGTTAGAGCCCTGATCAGGTTGTGTATTTCAAATGTCGACTTACTCCAGTCTATAACTCTCATCCTGGGGTTAATTTTGGGGGCTTTTGTAGCGAGTGAATTATCCTGCTGACTTGATTCTATCTCACCACTTTCCAATCGATCCACGGTTTCCTTTAACAATTGAGCACCTACATAAGACATTCTCTCGGATAATACTCCACAGTTGTCGCTCGGATAGATCACCACTTCCTTTTTTAACAAAACATCACCGGTATCAACAGACGGTTTAAGTTGGAAGGTCGTCAGTCCTGTTAACGAATCTCCGTTGAGTAATGCCCGCTGGATAGGTGCTGCACCACGGTATTTCGGTAAAATCGAGCCGTGCAGATTAACGCAGCCAATTTTGGGGATTTTTAAAAGTCGTTCTGGTAAAATTCTAAATGCTACTACAATAAAGAGATCTGCTGAAAATTCTGATAGTAGAGCAGTGAGATTATCATCCTTGAGGTTTTCTGCAGGCACAATCGGTATACCTAAATCTTCTGCACATTTTGCTACAGGTGTAGAAAGAGGATTACGTCCTCGACCCTGCGGTTTATCCGGATTTGTTACAACTGCTGCAATCTCGTGAGATGAAGAAGAGAGCACAGTAAGAGAAGGAACCGAAAATGTCGGATTCCCCATAAATATTATGCGCATGGCGCGTCCGTTTACAGTACTATTCCTCTGGAAAACTGTTCTTGTGTTTCTTCTTTTTGACGATTTGTTAGTTTCTGAAGACGGTTCTTATACTGTTGAAATTGAAGTGGTGAAAGATAGTCAATCATCATTACACCATTCAGATGATCAATTTCATGCTGGAGAACTCGTGCCATGAGACCACCGAATTCGGATTCGATTTGTTTGCCTGTCTGATCTTGATACTTTAAAACTATCTCTTCAGGTCGAGTAACATCAAACCTGATTTCAGGTAAACTTAAACATCCTTCTTCAATTACACTTTCACCATTAAAATCTATGATTTCAACATTTGCAAATACCATAGATTCATCCCACTCTTCAGTATGAGATATATCTACCACCAAGAGGTTTAAATCGATACCGATTTGATTTGCTGCAAGACCGATACCCTCTTCTTCGTACATAGTATCAAACATATCTTGAATTAAATCCTCGATGCACGAGAAATCAGAAACCGGCTTAGTAAGCTTACTCAGGATCGGATCTCCATATTTTATAATGGGTCGTACCATCAGCTCTCATTTCTCTCCTTCTTAACCACATCTGAAATTGAAGATCTGGTAACTTCCAGTGTTGTCCCTTTTCCAACATTTAATAGGATGACTGTTTCTTTTTCCTTAAATCCAGCAATAGTTCCCCGTATTCCCCCAACAGTAATAACACGATCTCCTTTTTTCAAAGTTTCCAGCATTAACTTTTTCTGTTTCTGTTGTTTCATCTGTGGGCGCATCATAAAGAAATAGATGACAACAAAAATCAAGATGAAAGGTAAGAACCCACCTATAGCTGAGCCTGCTCCCCCATTTCCTTGTGCAAATAGAATATCCAATGTTACTCCTCCAATTAATTAAGTGAAAAATTACTTCCTCGACCGAGGAAAAACAAGTTAAAGGACTGGTAATATCAACTGTAAGTTATTTTCATTTAAGGACTAAGACCTTTACTAAAGGAAGAATGCAGTGAATATTGAAGAAATAAAACTAGAGCTAAAAGAACACGGAACTAACAACAGACAAGACGATGTTAAACTAAATACCAATGAATCAATCTTACAAATTGAACACCGCCAAGCTCGAGAATTTATAGGCGAATGGATTTACAGCAGGCATGGAAGTATAGGTGCTGGAGAAATCTAAAATTCCCGGATTATTTTTATTATCTAATATTTAATACTCTACATAAAATAACTGAACCCGACCTATCTTGACACTAAGCCAAGATTAAATCGGGTCCAAAGAGACATCCCCCCATTAAAAGTGAGGTGATGTATTATTTTATGCTGTGCTTATTTACTAACTTTTGTAAACAAGCAGGAAGAGGAGTAACGCAATCAGCCCTACAATACCTTCTGAGGCAAAACTGCTCACTATCTCCCCCACATTGTTCACGACACCTGTAGTTCCTGGAAATAGAATGTCGATCACAACGAACAGTAGGATAAGAGCGATGCCGAATTCAAAAATGTCCTTCAACCATCCGCTCGTTGTCCTTAGAGTATCTCTGAGTGTAGCCATTCGATTAGATCTCCTGATTCGATTGGTAGGTGAGTATCCCCCAACCCCTATTCAAGAAATAACACCCGAACAGGGAAGAAAATTACAGGTAATAATCCGCCCCCTCAAACTTGAGGGGACGAACTTTCCCTTATGAATCCCGCCTACTACCGGTAAATGGATAGGAATACGATGAAGGTAATGAGGCCAACGAGACCTTCACTCGTGAACTCTGACACGAGATCTGCAACGTTACCAACAATACCTGTCGTACCTGGGAATAGGATATCTACAATCAGGAACACCAATGCTAGGGCTAGACCCAGATTAACGATATCACCGGCCCAGCTCGTTATGGTGGAAAATGTATCCTTTAATGTAGCCATTATGAACCCTCCTACTTGGTTAGTGACTTACTATTGTCTTTACCTGTTACCAACTCTAAGCTAGCACCCCAAATGAAGTAGAAAAACCTGCTTCTTTCATTTGAGTCACAGGACTAGACACGAAGATAAATCTTGTGTGGATTATATTAGTTATTTCTGATCGCTCCGAGATCATAACTTCAGTAATTAAGGCAATGCTAAGCACTTCTTGAATAAATGTCAAGAAAAAATTGAAAATGACTTATAATACTTTTTCTTGTTATTTCGGGTTTTCTCGAGGAGAAATAGGCTTTTATACAGGGTAAATAAAAATTTGTTTAAATGTTAAATTTTCGGAGTCTTAGTGAATTTATTACCACAGACAGCGAACTAGCTGCCATTGCTGCAGAGGCAAACATTGGATCAAGTAGAACACCAAAAAAGGGAAATAGAACCCCAGCAGCTACCGGTATTCCTATGGAATTATATACAAATGCGAAGAAGAGATTCTGGTGTATAGTTTTTACAGTTCTATGGCTCAATGATATAGCCGATCTGACTCCGCTCAAGTCACCACTGATTAATGTAACATCAGACGCCTCCATTGCGATATCAGTACCTGTTCCAAGGGCGATCCCCACATCTGCCTGAACCAAAGATGGAGCATCGTTTATCCCGTCTCCTACCATTGCTACTTTGTTTCCTTCCTTTTGTAAACTTTGTATTTCAGCAGCCTTATCTTCAGGTAAAACACCTGAAATCACCCTATCTATTCCAACTTGTTCTCCAATAGCCTGTCCTGTCTCTGCTGTATCACCTGTCATCATAAATGTTTTGATGCCACTCTGATGTAACAGTGATATTTCATCAACCGCGGTTTCCTTCACAGAATCAGCAACAGCTAGAACACCAATTATTCTTTTATCAATTGCAGTCAAGATAGCTGTTTGGCCTTGCTTTGTAATCTGATCTACTTCTTGACTGACCTGATCTATATCGATACCGACCTGCTTCATTAGCCTTGGGCTTCCAACTATCACATGTTTCCCCTCAACTTCAGCTTCAGCACCATGTCCGGGTTGTGCTTTAAACCCAGATACTGACGGTAAAACTAAGTTAAAATCCTTAACTCTCTCTAAAATTGCCTTTGCTAACGGATGCTCAGAGAGCTTTTCGACACTACCGGTAAACTGGAGAATTTCTTCTTCAGTATGACCATCGTAGGGTACAACTGCCACTACTGATGGCTTTCCTACTGTGAGAGTACCGGTTTTATCAAATACCACTGTATTGACATTATGAATTGTCTCCAATACTTCACCACTACGGATAAGAATGCCCATTTCCGCTCCCCGGCCAGTTCCAACCATAATGGCTGTCGGGGTTGCTAATCCCAAGGCACAAGGGCAGGCTATTATGAGTACAGAGATAGCATTAAGCAATGCAAAAGGAAGAGATTCTGAAATGAACCAAATGGTAAAAGTCAGAACTGCAATCATGATAACAGTCGGAACAAAATAGCTGGCAATCTTGTCAGCCAATCGCTGAATGGGAGCTTTGGATCCCTGTGCCTCCCGGACAAGTCGAACAATCTGTGCTAAAACAGTCTTGGTTCCTACTTTTCGTGCCTCAAACTGAAAGCTCCCCATTCTGTTTACAGTAGAACCAATGACATCATCACCCGGCCCTTTGTCCACAGGCATGCTCTCACCTGTTATCATAGACTCATCCACGGCTGAGCTTCCTTCTTTAACTACACCATCAACGGGTATCCTCTCTCCCGGCCGGACCAGCACCAGATCTCCTACCACTACTTGCCGGGTGGGAATTGTGATTTCCTCACCGTTTCGTATAACTATAGTTGTTCTTGGCTGTAATCCGATAAGCTTCCTGATAGCACTCGATGCCCTTCGTTTGGCCTTCGATTCCAGCATTCTGCCGAAAAGGATCAATGTTATAATAACCGCTGCAGTGTCGAAGTAAACGTCAGGTGATTGCCCGGCAGTAGTAATAAAATCAGGAGCCAACGTTGCCAATGCACTATAAATGTAGGCACTCGATGTTCCTAAGGAAATCAAACTATCCATGTCAGCTTTACCATGGCGAGCCCGAATAATAGCATTCCTAAAGAACTGTCTTCCTGACCAGAAGAGGATTAGTGCAGTCAAAACTAACATCGATATTCGCATTATCTGCTGAGATATCTGATAAAGGATTGGCAGATGAGAATGAAACGATCCTAGAAGAACCAGGATAGTCAGTCCTGCAGCAACAATAAATCGAGTTTTAAGATTCTGGAATTCTGCTTCCTGTTCTTTTTCGAATTCTGTTTCATCATCCAAGTCGGTTTTAAGCTCCACCGCCTCGTAACCCACAGATAAAACAGAATCAAAAATCCCCTGCATATCAACTATATCTGTAGCAAGTTTCACTTGTGCTGTCTCTGTCGCCAAATTCACATTGGCTGATAAAACACCTTCTGCCTCACTAATGGCCTTCTCTACGGTAGCAACACAACCGGCACAATGCATTCCTTTAATACCGACAGTGACAATAAAAGTATCAGCTGTATCTGATAACTCAGATTGCTGTTTCTCTTTATTCAACTATAGTCATCCATTTTTTGTCATTATAATATAAACTTAGAAAAGATTAAATATAAAAGTTGGCTCTATCTATATCCAACCTGAGCCATGTTATAACCATCTCTTGATAACATTTTCTGCAAAGTAGTGATCTACAGAACTTGTTATCCGGACTTCTTTCATTTAATATATACCTTCTAGTAGCTTGAGTAGTTTCGCATCTGATTACATCTGGATTCGATCAATTCACTACTTGATTCAACACGTCTAAATCAAACCAGTTCACAGACTGGCCAGCGCCGATTCCCAAGATGTAATTCACCACCTTTATGATATCAAATATATCAATATCACCATCGTCATCGTAATCGGCAGCACATAACTCACCATCTGTGGGATCGGTCTCGATCCCTAGGACGATATTAACGATCCTGATGACATCGAATACATCAATCACACCATCTGCATTGAGATCACCTTTTTCACAAGGTTCTATACCGCCAACTTCGAAGAATTCCAGCATGGCAGCCATCAAAGCCGTCAGTTCTTCAATGCCGCTCAATCCGCCTAACTGGAAAGAAGTACCGATAGTACTATAGTTGTCAGTGGCGTTTGCCACACCGCAAAAATAAGCAGGGGTGGAATTCTCCAGAACTGCAAAAGCAGTCTCACCAGAAGGCGACAGATGATCTATCCAGGCGTTCTCCCCGTTGTAAGATAAGTTCATTCCTTCCGTGAATGTCCCGGCGATTCCAGCCACGGCTGAAAGGTCGCCTGTACCATCAACCAAACCGTCTATGCCAAAATAAGGATGAAGTGATGTCTGGGAATCGTAGGCCCAAGTATCACCACCTTCCATGTAAAGATTCCCGCCGTTCTCTAAGTAACTGATGAGAGCGTTCACCTGCGCACCATCACTTAGAACATAATTGTTCGAATAAATTCCAAGGAGCACGAAAATGGCATCGAAACCGGCAGCTGTAAGATCGTCACCAAACATGAAAAGGTCATCGGTAATATAAGCAGAACGGCCAGATGCGGCGATAATACCCTCCATAATTGCATCTGAGTTTGAGCTGGAATTTCCCATGTCCCATATGAGAATCGAAGGTGCTCCGCCGGCAAATCCCGTCACGTGAACTGCATAGCTGGTACTATCGTTTGAAACTAACTGAGTTACAAAAGTGTAGTAATAGGATTGTCCTTCACTGAGACCCTGATCAAGGTAGTTTTCCACTCCTTCCCACACTTCGGTGATGGGTTCGCCATCTCGAGAAATGTTGATTTGAAATGTACCGATCTCTCCACCGCCAAACAGTTCCGTGGGATCATCCCATGTCAGCTGAATGCTGGTATGCATGGTCTCATCACTGTAAGCTGCAAGGTTCGTGGGTGGATTGGGATCGAGGTCATCGCTCATGGGTGGGTAATCATCTGGATTAATGAAGCCCCGATCACCCAAATGCTGTACCAGCAGATTATAATGCTCGGCGCCAAACAAGTCAATATCCGCCTGAATGATGGCCGCTGCGGCATCTGCCATGGTGGCACTGGACCCGATCATGAAATGGTTTTGCAGGACAAGAGCATCCATATTTTCCCGAGAAATGCCGGGATCGGTGTGGCAGTCCCACAATCCAGCTGACCAAAGTTGACCAGCGTTATGAACACCGCCGCTGTTATCTTCAGGATAATGGTAGTTAGCATCAAGAATCCTTCCTGACCAGAAGGGATTATGTCCATCCCAGTTGAATACCCAGTTGGAGTGATGATCAGAGATGGTTAGACTATGTGAACCTGCCCAATAGTCACCGAAACCCTCACCCATGGATCCTTCGTCACCGCCGCCCCAACCGGGCACTTGGTCGTGCTGTATAGCGTGGCCATATTCATGAAGGATCACATCAGCGTCTTCCGCATCATCCACACCTCCCTCACCCCAAGCAATGGCATCCGACCCGGGGACGTAGTAGGAATTGTCCGCGCCGCCTGCACCGTGAGGATCAGACGTCTGTGACTCATTATTCACGTTATCAAAACCTATGGACTGGATGTAGCGCTGAGTCATATCAATAAAATAATAGACCAACACATCCTCGAAACCGCTTTCTGTGCGGGTGTAAACAAAACCTTCGGGCGTATCACTGGTGACTACCGGAACAGTGGGAGAATCCCAATCAACCACAGATACATGTGGCCCCAAAAGCTGATAGACTCCACCGGAATAAGTAATGTCCAATAAGTCAGCTGTAAACCGCTCCCCGTTTAGCTGATCCGTATCGCCATCATTGTTATCACTGAAGCCGGGGTCTCCATATTCGGCGTAGGCAGAGCTGAGTGGATCTGGGTCCCAAATCATTCCGGAACCGTTATCAAAAACAATACGGTTCTCTAGTGCCAAGACTTCTCCAGTCACAACATCCACGAACAGCCGCCAGTCTCCAAGAGGGTCTGATGTCTCAAACTCGATGACCCATGTGAGATAAGCGGTCTTATCCTGTACCAGATAGTTCAGTATTGGTTCTGCTTCCCAACTAATTGCTGCTGTTGGATTAATATACTCAACAGCAATCTGCCGGGCAGTTTCCTGGCTGAGTCCCGCCGACCGCGATGAAACATGATCAATTTCGCGCGTGTTGTTCCTTAGGAAACTCACCCGGTTCTCGCGATTAACAGTTATCGTAATGTCACCGCGGAAAATCGGAATACCATCAATTTCCTGCTGAAACGTTTCAAATTTGATACCCCTGCTTTTTTTCTCATACCAGAAACCTGCTGAGCTCAAATCGCTTTCAAAGCCCATCTGCTTCCTGTTTGCCGCCAGAAAGCTCTCGGCTACAATCCGAGCATCTCCACGGATATTGTACTCTGGAATTCGAGACCAGGTACGTACGATCCCGCTTTCAGCTTCTGATGTCTTACCATTCTGAGAGACAGTTGCCGGAAACTCTTCCAGCCCATAATTCGCTATTGAACTGCTCCCTTCCTTTGCAGACAGGATGGAAATCAAAACCACAACTCCAGCTATCTTTTGTACATATGTCATTATTTACTCCTGTATAATTTTCTAATCATGAAATTATAGTTAAACTTACGCCCTGAAGATGCCTTTTCCAATGCACCAGCTCACACACTGTCTTCTTACTCTTGTCTGCTTAATAATCGTAAAAATCCCTCTCCTGACTGAAACACTGTTCCACCCGAATTAGAAGCCTTTGCACCAGACCAGTAGTCCGCTGTGCGGCATTGACCATCAGCGAAGCGAGCCATGTTGCCTCCCGAAACACTATCTGTCTTCAGGCAGTTTGCAGCACTTGGTCAAGTCGTTATATGCTTCTGAAACAGCCATCGTCTCATTGGCCTGGTAGCCTAAACCAGCGATGGCCTTTTCAATCCCAGCCAAGTCTATCAAACCAGCCTCGTACACTACTGTAGCATTTTTCTCATCTATATTCACATCAATTGATACTACTCCTTCTCTCTTGGATAACCCTCCTTCGATGATCTTTTCGCACATACCACACTGTATTGATGGCAAGTTTACAGTAACGATTTCAGACTCATCAGCTTCTAGCGCTTTGTCCTCAGCGTTAGATTTACTGCACGAAACGGCCATTATCAACGACAGTCCAATTGTAATAATCTTCATCAGTTTCATGGTTTTTCCTTTATCTTTTGTTATCAAGTTATCGTTTATTTTCAGTTTCAGCAATGCTTGGTGCTCCTTTCGTTCCCACAATCCGCCTCTCCGCTAGCATAGCATAAAGCAGTGGTACCACAAACGTCGTCAGAATAGCAAACACCATTCTTCCTAATGATGCATTAGCCATGGGCACCATAACATCTATTCCGCTGATGGAGAACATTTGCACAGAAATTAAAGCTAATATGGTTGTAGCACCGTTGAGTTTATTCGTTAGTACCTATATTTTCCTGTATCCAACCGCTTTTTTGCTTTCTTATCCTTTCCCCCTGACCCGAACTTATAACGAATGTTAAGAAACAGCGTTCTTCCATCCGGCTTGGTGTAGGTCACTAAATTTCTTAAATCTCCACTCAATTCCATTTCCGATGTTTCACTTTTTCTTTCCTCATTGTCGAAGGCATCCAGAAGCTTCAATGAAAGTTCTAATCGGTCATCCCAAAGGCTGCGACGGTAGGACACGTTTAAGTTCGCCAAACCGTCAGGATGCACTGTGCCGGTGGGGATGGTCTCCGGACCGTACAGGCGGCTGTCAAGTTCCAGTTTTCCACCCCTGCTGAAGGTGAAGACTTGGGTAATTTTACCCTGAAATCCGGATAATCTCCCTGTTAGGTCCGCTTCGGCAGCTTGATCCGTTTCGGTGCGGAAATAGAGTCCGGTCAGGGTCATCTCCCAGAATGGAAGGGGCTTGAATTTTACCCGTCCTTCCAGACCCAAGTTTGAACCGTTTCCAGCATTTTTCCAGGTGATAACGCTGGTGCTATCAATCAAATCTTCATCCTCCCGGACCACATTGTCGATGCGTTGTCCAAAAACAGCCGCCTCCCAGCTCAGACTCGGCAGCACCTGGCTAAACTTCAGCTCCAGGGCGTGGATGAATTCCGGTTCCAGGTCCGGGTTGCCTGTGTTTAGTACGGATGGTTCAAACAGGTTGCGTGGCATGGGGTCTACAAAATCGGCGGTGGGTCGGTTCACCCGGGCGGAATAACCGGCCTGGATGGTGGAAAACCTGTCGGGGGTGTAGCGAGCCAGAAATGACGGGTACCATTTCGTGTAAGATGTCAGGTAATCTGTCCGGTTGGCAATGTGGTCCGATGAGAATCCGACTAATTTAAACAGCACTGAATCCATGTCAGAATTACCTTCTGTTTCGGCGTCCTCCATCCTGATCCCACCGGACAATACCATGTCTTCCATAAATGTTGTGTATTCCAAATTCAAGTACGCGGCCCGGATGCGTTCGCGATAAGTAAAGTCAGTAGCATATTCTGTATCACCGATAAGCACGGAACGGGGCCGTTTTTGGGTCAGATATCTGTCTTTCACACCGGCTTCAAATTTGAAACTGGGTGTGATGTACCGCTCGTAGTCCAGATTCAGAATTCGGCGTTCCAGTTCGGTGCTTCCCTGCAGAGACACAGCCATGGCACTTCCATTTTCCCGGCCGGATTGATTCACATCCCGATTTTGCAATTCCAGGGCTAAATCACCAGACAATCGATATCGTCGTTCTACTGCCGACAGAAAGTCCAGATCCAGCAATTGCAGCAAGCCATCCTCCTGTTTATGCAGATCCAGATACTGGTTTTCTAGCTCTATGGTTTCATCCTGTATACGTTTAAACGGTACCAGTCTTAATTCACCCTTCACAAACGTATTGTCGGAATAATTATAGCGACTGCCGCCACTCAAATAATATGTCTGATTACGGGTGGCAGTGTTGACCTTTCGTAGGCTTTGACCAGTGATGTCTCCACTCGGCAACACCAGTTTACTATCGCGGTAACTGGTCCCTGACTGACTTATGTCTTCTGCGCTGATATTCCAGAGATGATTAATACGATTCTTGTGGAAATTGAAATAGGCACCCACATTGAACTTTTCGGTATGGCCTAAGTTGGCATTCACATGACCGTTAAACCCGGAATCCTGGTTTTCTTTCAATATAATATTGATCACACCCACCATCCCGTCCGCATCGTGCTTTGCCGACGGACTAGTAATCACCTCCACTCTGTCCACCATGTCCGCTGGTACAGGAACTGCCATAATGTTGGTCCGGCGCTCCCCGCCCAGTAGGCCGGCCCTTTTGCCATTGAGTAAAATTGCCACTTCCGGTGAGCCCCGAAGAGACACCTCGCCATTGGCGTCCACCGCGACTGACGGAATACTTTTCATTACGTCACAGCAGGTACCTCCAGTAGCCGAGTACAACTGATTCGCATCATACACTGTTTTTTCTACACCAGATATGACCGGCGGCGGGGTAGCCGTAACATCCACGGTTTTCAGTTCCAGGACATCAAGTTCCAGCAGGAATTCACCTAAATCTTGTGTATCCTGATTTCCTTCATACACGGCAAAAACCGTACCACGATGTGATTGGTAACCAATATATTCTATCTCGACAAAATAATTTCCAGCAGATAATCCAGCAATGCGGAAGTGACCTTTTTTATTAGTGAGACCACCTGTGGAAATAGTATCGGTATTGGCATCCACTACGGCTACAGATGCATACTGTAGAGGTTCACCTGACTGGCCATCTTTTACCGTCCCTTCCAGCACCGCCTGGGCCCCTAGTGAACCTATAGTAAATATTGCCAGGCAGCACCAGTTCAGCAGTCTACCCCTGTATGGCGGGTTGATAATTACCTTCATTGGTCCTGGGGCAGTTTGCAACAGCCGGGTAGTTTGCTGTAGGCCTCTACATCAGCAGACACGTCGCCGGCCTGGTAACCCAATTTCGCAATTGCCTGTTCTAAATCCGCCAAGGTAAGTTTCGTTTGATCGTATTTGACCATAGCCTTGGCCTCATTCAGGTTTACGTATGCCAGTTGAACACCGTCCAGCGCCTCCAGCCCTTCCTGAATGGTCTGCTGGCACATGCCACACTGGACAGTGGGCAAACCGATCTTTACCGTTGACACATTCGCATTTCCGGATGCGGAACCCGGAACGCTGCAGCCAACAAGCAATGCAAAAATACTTATGGATAAAAATGTTTTCATGGTACTACTCCTCATGATGAATAATTAGAAAAATTGCAGGCGCATCTATTTCGCCCACGTAGATCTCGTCTGAACGGACGAATCCCTGAAACGAACTAAGTTCGTTAATAATTAAAAGAGTGTCTAAATACGGAGGGGAGTCAGAAAGGAGATCGGCGGTGAAACCGATGGATTTTGGAATTCTTGTGTGTGTTTATATCCAAAATCAGAAACAATGATTGAATTATCTGCAAGTTCATTCACAGATAAATCTACTGTTTGGTTGGTCTGTGCCTTTGGTCCTGAAATAAGCAGGATGATTAGTGATTGGTCACAGGATGTCATTTCCATAGGACATTCTGTTTTTACCTTTTCTAAACAGCAGCTTATTTCAACTTTTTCACAGCAGAGCATATCACAGTCTTCTGACGAAAACAGAGGCGAAGCCAGTGAAACTGCCATGAAAGCTATCAAACCGATTGATATGAATTTTTTTGTCATACGCGTTATTTTACTGGACAATAAGTATAAGTTCCAACTTATTTTATTATTTGGATTAATTTCTTGAAAT
>Ga0207989_1000938_pt1 | contig 15330 bp, 13 predicted proteins | sample ETNtaG_7_FD_185777 | JGI IMG/M metagenome (GOLD analysis project Ga0207989, IMG submission 185777) | Marine microbial and viral communities from oxygen minimum zone, Eastern Pacific Ocean - ETNP201406SV65 (SPAdes) (version 2) | ecosystem: Environmental > Aquatic > Marine > Oceanic ... | reverse complement strand
CGTTCTCGGTGGTCACGTTCCTGGTGGACACCAGCATCGAGTCGTCCTCCTCGATGGAGAAGGTGAAGTCCCCGTCAGCGGAGCTGAAGGCCATGAAGGCCCCGGCTGAGATCGTGGTCCCGTTGTCGATGACCATTCCCGAGGTCGTGTCCCCGTCCCTGATATGCCATCCTCCGAGATCGCAATCCTGGCTCCCGGAGTTATGCAGCTCGAACCACTCGTCCGAGGAGTAGGAGTAGACCTCGGTCATTGAGACGCTGCTGAGGTCGCAGTCAGGGGTCGTGCTGGAAGTCGTCAAGAATCCTGGATCTGCCTTTTCGGCTTCTGGGAGGTCGCCATCGTAAATCTGTCCGGTCTGTACTGTGAGCGCTGGGGTCGCGATCATCAGCCCGATCATGAAGATGGCTTGTGTTGTTTTTGATATACCGAGAGGTCGGTGCATGTATCCCGAGGAAGGGCGCTTTTTATCAACTGATTGGGAAAAAACCGTTGGCTTCCACTGGAATCGGTTGGAGGTGGTTTATTTTCCACAGCGTGCTGGCCGGACTCTCTAATCCTATGTGTCTGTGTCTAGACCCACTCTAGAGGGTCGAAGTCCTTGCCGAAGCCCCCTGTCTCATCGGTGTCGATCTCCGACTGCCTTGTCTGTGGGTGTCGGGATGACCTGGTCTTCTTCTTGCCCTCCCAGTCGTCGACTGGTCCTGGCTTCCCCCTTCCGTTTCCGAAGCTGTGCTTTATCTGGTGGATCAGGGAGAGCTTCGTCAGCCAGACCTTCCTCATGCTCTGCATGAACTCGTTCTGGGACAGGCCGTCCAGCCAGACCGGTCTCGAGAGGTTGAATGCCTGCAGGGGGCCTGCCACTCCATCCTTGCTCCGCCCCACGTGGAGTACCCAGTCGAGGTCCGAGGACGTGAGGCGCATCCTGGTCTGGTGCAGCCACTCCTCCCAGTCGTCGGATGATTCGTCTGCCAGATCCCTCATCGATTCCTGCTGTCCCAGGTCCACCCTGGTTATCGAGTACACCAGTACAAGGTTCCTCTTCTTCGGGATTACGATGTTGAATAGGTGGCCCTGCTTCGTAGGGGGGTACCTGACGTGGAGGTGTATGGCTGCCTGGGGGTCCTTGACCTCCCTGGCCTCCAGCCTCTCCCCATCGAGCCACGAGCGGATTGAGTCGGCTGCCTCCCTTTGGTCCATGGATAGTGGAAGCCAGCCGTCCTATTTAGAGCACGTTGAGATTGGCTCTCACTTCGTCTACCAGTTCGCCAAGCCTCCTTCCAGGGCCGGAGGAGGCGAGCTTGGATTCCCTTGAGGATGTCGAGAAGTCCGTCCAGAAGTCATATCCAAGCAGGAAGACCGAGTTCGAGGCGTGGATGAGAAGGATGGTGAATAGCGCGATGGGGATCGTTTGGATGGATAACGGGTGTAACATCAGCGAGGCGGCGAGTGCGATTGGCGGCCAGAAGAGCACGGGGGAGAGCATCCCCGCTAGGTAGTGGTACGTGGTCCTCGCGTCTATCCCCTCGTCCGTCCTGTCCCCCGCGTACCAGGCGAGGAGCGCCTGGATTCCGGTGGATGTGAGGGACACTGGGGATGCTAGTGCCATAAGCAAGACTCCGAGAGCCGCCTTGGCCCATTGCCTGCCTCCCCCCATCCTGAGCAGGGTGCGCGCATCTAGGTCGTGGTCATGCAGAATCCCGGCGGCTTCGATGGCTGGAGTCAGCAGACCCTCGGTCCCTGACCTGCCTGATAGGGAGTCCCTGACCGACCTTGCCTCCAGAACCTCATCTCGGAACGATTGGAGTGGGGTGTTGGAGTCAGCAGACCTCACATGACCAATCAGGTGCCAGGCCCGATAAGTCTCCCAGTCAGGTGCATCTGGGGTAATCTTTGAGAGTGACTCGAAGAGCTGGTCCCGGAGATTGTTGACCAGATCGGCTGGGGGTTCCTCCCACTCTCCCGAAGACATCCTCTCCGCTGCACCTGGAATATCCGGAGCATCGACTAGGATGGGTTCCTCGAACTCGACGAAGACATCCGTCCTGAACCAATGGTGGCATCTGAAGTGCAGGCCGATCGGTTGGAGCGCGGGAGCTGGCAGGCCCTTGTGTCGGGCAATCGCAGCCGCATTTAGAGCGAACCTCATTGGCCCGGTCTTGAACTTGTGGAGGTGGGCGTCTTGATGGGACTTGCCTTCCGGCATAACCAGGGCGTTGTGGCCCGAGGCAATGCAGTTGGTCATCGTCAGCAGTGTTCTATCGTTGATTTTTCTCGCATACTCTTCGTCCGAAACCTCGTTCTCTATCTCTGCCTTCCTGATCACTGGCTGTGAACCCATCCTCCTTGCGAACCAGCCAATCAGAGGCATGGTCGTCAGGTCCTGCCTGCCCATGGAGATAACCCTCCTGTCTTGGGAGTGGATCATCACCGTGGGATCGATCAGCCCGTTGAGGTGGATGGCGGAGAGGACCCTCCCCCCCTCGAAATCCGGAATCTTGTCATACTGCCTGCTCCGGAACACGTAACGCAGACCCACCCCCATCATCAGCAGGATGACCCCCCAGAAAATCGAGCTCCCCGGGTGCCTACCAGAGTGGTCCCACGGGACTCGGTCGAGTTTTTTCCTGCTGAGCTTCATCGCACTGCTAGACAACTCGGGTTCGATGTCTGGCGCTGCCTGCATCTTCGGCACAGGGTTCCGAGAGGGTAGGAGGTCTTGATTATTGATGGAGTTCTAATCCAGCAACTCTCTGATCGAAGCGGCGAGTTCCTCTGCTTCCTCGTGGTCGATTGGATCTGACTTGAACGGGAAGGATAGGCCCCTGCCGTCCTGCATCTTCGGGATGATGTGGAAGTGTACGTGGAAGACGCTCTGGAACGCATTGGGCCCGTTGTTCTGGATTACATTGAACTCCTCTGCTCCGATTGTTGCCAGTATCGCTCTCGAGATCCTGGGGAGGACCCTTCCCAACGCCTCTGCGGATTCGTCCCCCAGTTCGTCTAGCGTCCTGGCCGCTTCCTTTGGGACAACCAGCGTGTGTCCGGGACTGAATGGGTTTATGTCAAGGAATGCGAATACCAGGTCGTCCTCGTATATCTTGTGACAGGGGATGTCTCCTCGGATTATCGATGTGAAGATGCTTGGTTCGCCGTCTGCCATATGCTCACCCTGACGTCAGTATCGCCTCGGCGACCGAAGCCAACCCATTCAGCCTGAGGGCATCCACCATCTCTGTGTTCATTATTTCCGAGGAGTCTGTCAGCCTGATCCCTGATTCCCGGAGTCCCCTTATCTCCTTCAATGCAGCATCCTTCGAAGAGGGCCCGTTGGAAATCGCGGAGGATAGTCTGGAGGAGAAGCTACCGACCGTGATACCATCGTCTTCCTTGAGCGACGAGATCCTGCTGGATGCTTCCCGGACGGATTTGTCTATCTGAGCGATGCCACCGAACTGGGAGCCTTGTACCCAGGAGGCAGCATGGGTACCGGCGGCCTTCCCCGAGACCAGATCGTCCAGAAGTAGGTTTCCTGCCAGTGGTGCGGCACCGTGCATTCCCGTGTGGGCACTCCTACCAGCCGCATATAGCCCAGTATGCCACAAACCTGTGGGTTCTGCCTCTGTTCCCCGGTCCTCGAAAAGCACCCTGCCCTCTTGGTCGCAGGGGGCCCCCCCAGTGGTGTAAGCCACGCCCGGTGACAGGGGGATAACGTCCGTCGACGTGTCCAGGCCGAGCCTGCCCATGATGCGTGAGGATGTTTGTGAGAACCAGGTTTTCGCCTCGGAGTCCAACCCCCTGAGGTCAAGGACGCATGGCTCTCCGTCGAGGGCTTCCTCCGGACCGACGTCGTCCCCGTTCTCTCTCCTAATCCGGCCGCCTGATCCTAGGACGTCCAATGGGATGTGTATGCCGGAGTCCCTTGTGGTTAGAGGGTGCCTTGGGGTGGTTTCCATGCCATTCAATGAAATTCCAGCGGAGATTGCCAGTGCCGAACCGGTCCCCGAACCATCGCTCGGGTTGGACCAGAGTCCTTGGTGGCCCTCGGTGGCCAGAATTACCGCCTTTGCCTGAAATGGTTCTATTTGCCCCGTTGAGGCGTTCATTGTGATCAGGCCCCTGACTTGGTTGTTATCAGAGACTATCGAGAGGGGCAAGTGATCTGCTATTCTCTGGATGCCGCGCTTGATGGCCTGCTCCTCTAGGACCCTAGTTACCTCCCTGACTGTTGAGTCTCCACAACCAGTTAGTCGTGGAACCCGGTGCCCTGGAGCTGGAGATGCGTGAGGTAGTCCTCCTTCCCTTCGCCTGAGTACCAGCCCCCATCTCTCGAGCTCGGCTAGCGTGGAGACCCCTTGGTTACAGGTCCTCGAGACCGTTCCTTCGTTGCATGAATCGCCCCCTGAAGCAAGCGTGTCGTCTACGTGTGATTGCGAATTCAATTCGTCAATAGATGCTGCGATTCCAGCCACTGGGGGCGCCCCTGAGGCGGACCCGATGCCGAATTCGTCAATCAACAGTGGGTTGGCTCCCCCATCAGCACAGGCTATCGCTGCTCGAAGGGCAGAAGGGCCCGAACCGACGATGACAACCTCTCTGGACTCCATCTTTCCTCCGGTGCCAGAGGTCCCAGTCACAAGAACGTGACGCTTGGTGTGATACCATCAGGTGGTCACTCGGCCACCGAAAGAGCAATTCTGCGGACGGCCACGGCCGCATCCAGCATCTTCTCAGTGGCGCCCTCGGGATTGAATCCCGAAGACAGCGTGGTCTGGACTACGTAAGACGAAAGCGTCTCCCTACCAGCCCCCCTGAGATTCACCTGAACCGGCTTTGAGCCTGCCGAGCCCTTTGGCCATGCAAGGCCTATCCACAGCACTAGAGAGTTATCGATAAGCCTGCCCAGGACATCCACGATGTCATTCCCCTCCTCTCCTATTTTTGCCGCTTTCTTGGGCTGTCTGGAAACAGGAGGAGTCATCCGGAGAGTCTGCTGGTGGGGCTCTCCATCGGCAGCGATGATGTCCACCTCTATCTCCGAGGGCTTCCCCGAGTGGTTGTGTATCATTACGAACAGGTCACCCTGCCCCTGTGAGCATCTCGGGGGGATGTCCAGGTCCAGTCGCCATGGATTTTCTGTTAGGGATGAGTGCCCCCTCAGTGCCGCGTCCTCAAGCCTGTCTATCAGTCTGAATAGGCCCGGTTGCCAAGCCCTTGTATGAGCCATTAGTCTCCGTAGCGTCCTGTAGCAGAACTTCGATTCTTCGTCGCTAAGTTCGTCTATAGCAGCGACTCGGAACACCCGCTTGGACTCTGATATCAGCTTCTCATTGTCCAATAGTCCGAGGTGATTGAGATGCAAAACCCGGAGGAGGTGCTCTACCGCAGACTGGGGGCTCTGATTTGAGCGGACCTTGCTCTCCAAACCTACGAACCAGTCGTCCCAAGCTCCAGCCGTCTCGGGATCTAGATGGGCAACCACCAAGTCCGACAGGACGCGACCCAAGGTGCTTTGGTGAAGTGTGGGTGCATGCAGAGACAGTAATGGGAAGTCTGGATCGGTCATAGGTATCCGACGCTCCAGTTGCAGGGTGTTCACGAGTGAAATCGAGGCGAAGAAGAGAGCCAGGCCGAAGAGGATGGAAGCCAGAACGTTGCCGGTCTCGAAATTGTCAACTGAATTCAGAGCTCCCGCGGCAAGGATCGCACAGAGGGTGCGGGTCCTCTCTCTAAGCGTCCTCTCGTGCAGGGTGTTCAGGATTCTTTCGACCCCGGGATATGCCTCCATTGACCGATTGTTGCCAACCTTCAACTGAAGCCTGTCCTTAGCTGACATCTGTGCAAATGATGATGCCAATAGTGCTGGTAAGAATAGGGCTGCTTGTATGGCAAAGAGGGTCACTCCCAGCCAAATGTGCTCTTCGCCCCATCCAGAAGTGAAAATTGCAGTTATCAAGATGGATGCTCCGGAGACCATCGTCCTAGCCAGGCCGTTACCCTTAGCAGAAGTGATTGTTGTCCAGATGACCCGTTGGGAGTCCCTGATCCTTACTCTTCTTGATAGCGCGCTCTCTGATGTCTTTCCGAACGTGGTGTCCTCCCCGTATGGATTGGGGAGATCGGAAGAGGCGCTCGCCATGCCATCTCGAGGTGCTTTCTGCGCTTGATGGCATCGGATGACATAGGTGTTAGGTGTCGATTTACGGGGCACATTTCTTCAAGAGGTCGTGCTCGCGGGAGCGGGCGTGTAGCATAGCCTGGATAATGCACCGGCCTCCTAAGCCGGGGACCGCGGGTTCGAATCCTGCCGCGCCCGCCATCAAGACAAGGACAAGCCATGCTGCTTGCCGGCTGTTGCAGTCCTATGGAGGAACCTCTCAAAGTGTATCCTCGGGTATGTGGAACGCTGCAACCCCACATCGCACTCGGATAGTGCATCCAGCAACTCCTCCCTAAGGGCCTGGGGAACACTGAGCCTCCTTCCCACTATCACGCCGTGAATTTGCGACACAAGATCAGTAGCATCGAGGCCGTGATTATTCATTAGGTCGTCCACCTCTGCCATTGCACCGGAGAGGATCTTTCTGTTCCTCCCCCCTCGGTTTTCCCACTTCCATTCCACCACCTTCCCCCTGATTGCCAACTCTACGAGCCTCCTTCCCGCCTGAAGAGTTGATGCTTGGACCAACTTGTGAACCGCTGACCTATCGGAGACAAGGCCTCTGATGTCTAGTAGCTCAAGAGTAAAGATGGCCTTCTTTAGATTGCCATTCGAGATATATGCGATATCGTCGAGGACTCCTTCGGCTGGTTCGCAGTTGTTCCTCTTGGCAATCTCAGAGAGCGTGAAGGTGATGGTTTCCCTTTCTGTAGAGGGGACTCTGATCATTTGACTGCGAGATCGGAGAGCATCGATGATCCTCGAGGGGGCACGGGCGATCAGTACGAATCTGGATGCTACGCCCACCGTCTCCATCATCCTCCTAAGATACGCCTGACGTATGTGTCCCAGGTGATCGGCGTCCTCGATGACTATCAAACGACTAATCGGCACATCTCCCGCCTTTACATCGGCCTCTAATCCGGCTGGAGCGCCATCGGCGGAGTCGATGTTCGAAATGCCCCTGTCGTAGGCATCTAGACTGGTCCTGCCAGCAAGGGTGTCCGTTTCGGATCCGCTTGGCCTGAGGAATTCCTCGAACGTAGCCATAGCGCCTCTCTGCCTAGCCAGATCGCGTGCTTGGAGAATGTGAGTCGTGGACTTCCACCCGGACCCGAGTACCTGTCGGGCGAACAACCGCCAGCAGACTGTCTTGCCGACACCGGCCGGGCCGGTGATTAGCAGATGGGGTGGTTCTGATGAGGTGCTTGTGGAAATGAGCGTCTCACGGACCGCCTCTGGGACCGCTAGATCTTCGAATCTTGACGGTGCTTCGGTCTCGAGCCAGCTGGCCATGGACGCATTGGTGGGGTGGCGGGACTTGAACTCCGCGATTGTTACTCTGCCTTCAGAACCTTGGACATGCCGTCCTTCCGTGGCTTGACGAAGATGCGATAGCCGCACTTGTGGCATGATTTGCCTGAAGCTCCTGCCTCTCCCCAGGACATGAATCCGCAATTTACGCACTTGTAGCGAATTTCTAGAGGGTCCATTGGGGAGTTGCAATGGCTGCATTGCTCCTCTGAAGTTGGGTTGTATGCCCTCTTGTCGGTCCTGTTACAGTTCCTGCACTTGTGTAGGATGTTCTGATCTCCCTTCATTGCTACCGAGCCGGCGACCTGCCCGGCCTTCTTCAACCTGTCCTATGCAGAATCGGGGGATTTACAGATCCTCACGAAGTTCTCAAAGATGCTTGATCCGAACTCGGTGTCATTGACCTCTGGATGGAACTGAAGGCCGAATCTGCTCAGTTCTTCGTTTTGCATTGCTTGCACCTCGCAAGACTCGCTGTGAGCGACTACGGTAAACCCAGGAGGGGTCTCGGTGACCTCGTCATTGTGGCTCTCCCAGACAGTCTGCTTCGAAGGTGTACCCTGGAAAAGGGGGCCTCCGTCTCCAGCGAGAGTGATTGTAGCAGCACCGAACTCTGGCTTAGGTGCCTCTCCCGCTTCACCACCGTAGTGACGAGCCATGAACTGGTGACCGGCACAAATCCCCAGGATTGGGATCTCCAATGAGAGGTATTCGGCGCAATTTCCCAGTTCCCCTGTGAGTCCGACTCGGGCTGCCCCTCCGGAGAGAATGAGCCCATCTAGATCACGGAGTTCTTTGACCGGGGTATTGTTCGGCAGAATCTGTGTATCTACTCCCAGGTAACGAAGCATTCTCCATTCTCTATGGGTCCACTGGCCGCCATTGTCGATGACGTCGATGACGACTGCAGCGTCTCCCATGCAGAGGCTGTGCGCGGCTGGGCCATCAATAATGCCCCCTCAAACCTTGAAAAAGGGAAGCAAACTCGACAGGAGGCCGGCCCCGATGGTGTAGTGGCCTATCATGCAGCCCTGTCGAGGCTGCGACCCGGGTTCAAATCCCGGTCGGGGCGCCACTCAGTACCTCGTTTAGAGGAGCCTTTTCGATTGGTATTTTTAGTTGGATTCCGACTTCACATGGGGGATATCCATGCCTCGAAGGAGCACAACCTGAGGGAACTGCTGTAATCTCTCTTAATCCTAAGAGATGGCTCGGGGTATCCGTGGAGTATTTTTGGAAGTGCGCTCTTAATCTGTTCATTCGCGTTTCCAATCTCACTTTCTGACACTACCACTCTTCCCCTAATCATCGAAGGGCTGGTCCGATCAAGGAGGGGAACCAAGTCAGGGAGGAGTTCGATCGTTCGGTGGGGGAGGTTGACGAGGACCAAGTCCCAGCGTCCTGACAGTTTTTCGTCTGCAGCGAGTTCAGTGGCATTGGCGATTCCGACTACTCTGTCCTCGAATACTTTGGAGATTGGGGAAGGGGATGCTGGGTAATCCCTGCGATCCCACCGTCTGAGGTTATCCAGCAGAAGTCGCACTGCTTCTGGGTTAAGGTCCGAAGCCAGAGCATTCCCTATCAAATCCGACTCTGTAAGTAGAGTTGCCAATGCGGGACCTACCCCACAAAAAGGGTCGCAGACGTTTATTGGACGCTGAAGTAGTCCTCGTAAGACCTTGGCGAGCGATAGGGTCTCCAGTCTCTCTGATTGGAGCTTGGTGGAGAAATAGGCCTTGTTCGGATCGCAAGCAATAGCCCTCCCCGACTCCCTAACAAGAACTCTGGTGTTCTTGGCCGATTCTGGGATGTTTTCTGTAACTATCTCAGTCCCAATTCTGGCACCTATTGGCGTGAGTGAGCGTATCCTTAACTCTCCTTGAACACCATTATCATTTAGAACAAGCCTGATGTGAGGATGTGCAAGAAGCTTGGCCTTGGCAATCTGAGGAGAGTATTTCGATATATTTTCCTCGACTCTGACCACCATCATATCTGAAATGAACTCATGGGAAGAAGGCCAGTCCTCGTCGAATGCCTTGAGGTCATCTTCGTCCACCAGCATTTCTAGATGGTTCCACCAGTCCGTATCGGCTCTTTTGTCGTGGGAGCCCCCATGGAGAATCACCTCGAAGGAATCGAAGGGTGGAGGCATTTGAATCGGAGCAGACGGGTCTATCGGGACCAAGCGATGGTCTCCATCATCGTGGGCGAAAACCCTCATCCCCGGTGCTAGCCAATCTCGATCCCTGAGCCTAGTCAAATACTCCTCAACGGAGCGATTGGGGACCTTAAGATGACGCATCACGTTGAAGTGCCGGGAGGCATCATCGCTTCACAGTGACGGAGGCGATGTGCGATGATCAAGAGTGTTCTTATTTCGCCAATAAGACGCTATTTCCGAACTAAGAAGCTGTTCGTTGCAGCGAAAGAGCTCGCTCGGAAGAAGGGTAAGAGTCTGATGGTGATAGGCGACCCGTGCAGCGGCAACTACTTCCAATTCATGTCCAACATGTTCCCTAACTGTGAACATGGGGATGTTACGGTTGATCTCTTCGGGTGCGATGCCTGCAGTAGGATGGACATCAACGACATGTCAGCTTGGGAGTGTTTCGAGGACGGTTCGTTCGTGATTATGGAAACCGGTGTGCTTGGCTTCTCAAAGGATGCAGAGGCTGTTATCGGGCAGATTAAGAGAGTCTCGGGTGGGGACTTCCTCTCTGCCGGGGGCAATAGGGGGTATCTCTGGGAGATGTACCTGTTCAAGACCTACAGCAAGAATCTGATCTACTCGATGGACCCCTTCGACTCAAGGAAGGACGAGTGCTACTCGGGAGTCAAACTGGGGAGAAAGGGTTCGTTTCGGTTTAAGTTCTAAGCGCATCAGATTGATGAGCTTTGAGCATTAGGGAGTGGCATGTCATCTCAGGGAGTCCGCCCCGGACTTTGGCTAATCGGGATTGGCCCGGGTGATCTAGGTCACATGACGGAGAAGGCGAAGAGCATAGCCAGAGGCTGCAGAAAAAGATACCTGGAGGGTTACACTGCAGTCCTACCAGCTGACCAGGAGGCTCTCCTGGAGAGGGAGGTGGGTGAATGGAAGAGGTTGATGAGACCGTCAGTGGAGAGCCCGGAGAGCCTTCTCGAAGAGGCCCGTGAAGAGCCAGTTGCCCTGTTAGTAGTTGGCGACCCAATGCAAGCTACGACTCATATCGACCTCGAAGCAAGATGCATGGAGGAGGGAGTGTTTTTCGAAGTAGTGCCTGGAATGTCTGCCACCTCACTGGCTGTATCCCTTTCCGGGCTACAGTCATACAAGTTCGGAAGACAGGTCACTCTGCCATATCCATATGGTGATTATCTGGCAACCTCACCAATCGAGATGATTGAGTCTAATCGGACCAATGGTCTGCATACACTCGTTCTTCTAGATCTGGATCCCACTGGCATGGGCTTCGATTTGCCTACTCCGATGAGTCCTCTACAGGCTGTTTCTATTCTCGAAAAAATGTTGGAGAAGGCTCGAGAGGAGGGGTCTGGAGATGGTTTCATAGCAGACATTAGAGAATGGGATGGGATCCTGCTGAGCGATGTTGGTACAAGCAGGCAGAGGGTATCTTCGGGCACTCTGGATGAGCTCTCGATTATCCAGGGGGGGTATGTTCACACCCTGATTATCCCCTCGAACATGAGCGACAACGAGAAGGATGCCTATTACAGAAGGAAAGAGACATAGGGTGGCCCGACGAACTCAAGACTTAGCCTCGTGTCCGGTGTCTCGATAGCATGGCCAAGCCACCTGCAGAAGTCAGCTTCCCCGGCGACAAGAACCGTAGGAAGAGATTGAGAGTAAGAGGCATAAAACAGGCATCAAGGGAGATCCAAAGAAGGCTGGAGAGGAGTCTGGATGCTCTTTTGGACAATCCAGAGGGTTTCCTGCCCGAAATAGTCGGAGAGCTGGGGAAGGTGTCACTCTTCGGCTCGAAAGACCCGATGGCACTTACACTGAGAGAGCTGGAGACTGTATCCTCGAAGAGAAATGATGTCAGGTGGCTCAAGAAGAGAATGGCGAAGAGGAGCGGTGGCGACGTCGCTCGCTCGCTCGCTGGAAGCTTAGTCGCTGCTTCTGAGGAGGACTTGAGCACAGTTTCGGTGTTCAAGAGCGATGTCTACGGGAATGCGAGTTACCTGAAGCGAGGGAGTGGTCGACCCGGTCACCTAGTGGGAATTCAGAACTTCAATCATCCCAGACTTAGGCTGCTGGTCTGGGACGACCATGCCAAGGCCGGGCAATACTTCTTCTCCTGGGATGGCGGATTCGTATTCACTGGCTTCAACCCTAGCCCTCCTCGGGAATGGGTAAGCTGGACACTCGACAACACATCAGTGGACCTCCAAGGAGGCGGATGCAAGTGGTCGATTGGCCTTAGCGAGGAAATAGTCGAATCCGGATCGGACACATCCGAGGGATGGCTCAAGCTGGACTTCTCAGATGGAACAACAGTTGGCCTCTCCCAAGCAGCTCTCGCAAAGACGGATGAGCCCTTGGCTCGAAGCATAGCAGTCACGATGATGCCGCCCAACAAGCTAGGCGAAGTCTGCGAAGCCTCGTGGATGTGGAGGCCAGGGGGCTGGCCAGAGGACCGGCCACTACCCGAAGAGGGTATGGAGAGAGTTGGGGAGGTCCTCGGCACATGGCTAAAGATGTCCTTGGAGGACAATGTCGTTTCTCGTACATGCAGGGCCAGTATTCTGAACTCGATATCGGACGGGTTCGTCGTAGGAAACAACTGGTTCGCAGCGGAAGACAGGGATGGTTTCCTAGAACACATGGGGGGGACAGAGGACGAGCGCAGGGCGATGTCCTGCGTCCTCGACTCCATCGAGGGAGGTTTGCATGTGAGATCTGACGGAGTTGTCCTTGACCTTGAGGATAAAGTGATCAGGCTCGAGGACTCTGCTTGCCACCCAGTGCTAGTCTCGCTATGGGATGACTATGGAATGGATATACTAGAGACGATGTACAAACTAACGGGATCTGAGGCTGACAAGGTACACTCACGCCAGGCGAAGAGGAAACAAGGCTTCGGGGCGTTCCTGCGCGAATTGAACGACTCGCTTAGCACAGCAATGAGGCTCGACAGGCTGCCCTGGGAGAGCGGAGATCTGCCTGGTCCCCTTTCTTTCGCCGACAGACTAGTCAGGAAGGCTGCTGAAGATGGGGTTGCTTCGACAGTTGCAATGGCTAGGAAAGGCAGAGGCTTGGATGCGGCGATGGGGTGGTCGTGGCTAGTAGTGCACGAAAGAACGGAGTCGGATGCGTGGAGGTTCGATGAGGAGAGTCGTGACAAGGGAGGTGACTGGGTTCCCGCTCTTACTGCTGTTTGGGATGCAGCCCAAGCTCTACTTCTGGAGGATGACATGGAGTCCGAATCCGACTATCGCTCGTCCATGCAGTGGCTGTCCGAGATCAGTGGTTCCGGTGCCCTCCCCTAGAGGTCTTTCAATGGAGGTGCCCAGTGCATCTTCTCCTGCGGTTCACAATGTGATGATTGCGAACAAGTCTACGAATACAAAGCCTGAGTTAATCGTTAGGAGGCTCCTGCGGTTAGCTGGTTTTCCGGGATACCGTCTCCATTGGAGGATTAATGGCAAGGAGGGACAGTACATCTGCAGGCCGGACATTTCATTCCCTGGGAGGAGGTTGGCAATCTTCGTCCACGGCTGCTTCTGGCATAGGTGTCCTAAGTGCGATCTTGGGCTTCCCAAATCAAACATTGACTATTGGAGGCAGAAGTTCGAGAAGAACGTCGAAAGGGACAGAAAGAAAGAGAGCTCTCTGCTGGAAATGGGATGGAGAGTTCACACGATTTGGGAGTGTGAGTTAGATGGTGGTGCTTCCCAGTTGGTGAGGATTCTGAAGGATTAAGAAACAGAATTTGAAATGGGGGACGTTTTGGGTAGTGTCGTGCGACTCCTAACATTCCTCAGATTCTATAGGGAGATTCGGAAGGAAGGGCCATCGGATCTTGATTGGATTCAGAAGCAGGGACTCTTGGCCGTCAAGCTAACCCAGATATTCGCACTTAGGCCTGATATGCTGAGTATCGAGAAGTGTCGACAGCTCCAGAAGATGTACAGGAATGCTGCGACTATTCCTAGTGAAGATGTCAAGAGGATTTTGGAAGAGAGGGCCCCTGATTCCTTCCACGAGTCGATTGTCTGGTTCGATGAGGTGCCTCTCGCTGCGGCATCGGTTGGGCAGGTCCACAGAGCGACTCTAGCTACCGGGGAGGACGTAGTTGTGAAGGTGGTCAAGGCCGAACACAAGAAGATGTTCAAGAGAGATGTCAAGAGGATGGTTCGGATGATGAGGATGGCGATAGCGCTGTCTCCGAAACTGAGGAAGGTCGGCAACCCACTAGCATTGTTGAGGCATGTTGAGGATTACACCACCAGAGAGCTTGACTTGAGGAACGAAATAAGGGGAGGTGCTGAGTTGAAGGCGATTCAAGAGAATCTGGACGAGGATTTTCCCATGCCACGTTTGAGGTTCCCGAAGTACTATCCTGAGATATCTAACGAGCACGTCCTTGTTTCTGAATTCGTAAAGGGAAAGACGCTTGAAGAATGTATAGATGAGGGGAGCCTGCCTTGGGATTACCTGATCGAGCTTTTCAGGATTCATGGTGCCTACATGTTCGGTGTCGGAACGTTCCATGGCGACTTGCATCCTGGAAATTGCATCATCAACGAGGATGGGGACTTCGTTTTCATCGATAACGGAGCCATATGCGAGGCCCCTAGAAGCGTCAGCCTTCCTCTTTTCGGGTTCTTTGAGGGTCTTTCTAAGAACAACTTGGATACTGCGTTCGAGGCTCTCCTAGGACTGGCTGGGGAGCGCCCTCCGGAGGAGAATGTGAAGCGCTTCAAATCCAGAATGTCAGAAATCTATCTTGGTTTCGGTGACAAGAGCGTTGGTGAGCAGAGCCTGACCGACCTTATGATGAGAACCGTGAGAGCAGCTGTAGAGGATGCCGGGGCCGACTTCGGAGAGGAGGGTTTTCCAATTATTCGCTCGCTGATGTACATGGATGGTTTAGTAATCAGAACCCATCCAGAAGTCAAGTTGATTGCTGAGATGGGCCCGTCCCTGGTTGAGTTCAGGGAAGGTCTGGACATGGAGTGAGTCTATGAGTGGCCATAGTGATGTTCTCGTGATTGGTGCTGGTCCTGGAGGCCTGGCTTGCGCAATGCTTCTCGCAAAGGCAGGGGTTAATGTGACGATTCTAGAAAAATCGGATGACGTTGGTGGACGAACCAGAGTCTTCGAGAAGGATGGGTACAAGTTCGACAACGGTCCTACTTTCTTCCACTATCCAGAGATAGCCGAGGAGATTTTCGACGCTCTCGGTTTGGACGCTCATGATGAGCTCGGTTTGATCCCCCTCGATCCAAACTATCGCCTAGTTTTCGGAGCTGGCGGCAGTCTGAATGCAACAACGGACATGGAAGATATGGTGGCGCAAATCACCGAGCTTTGTGGAGAAAAGAACGCAAATGGATTCAAGAGGTACGTGGAAGATAACCGAACAAAGATGAGGTTATCCAAAAATTGTCTAAATGCTCCTTGGAGGGGACCCATGGATCTGATGAATAGAAGGGCCCTGAGGGTAGCCAGAGTCTTGCGACCGTGGAGAAGCGTCGCATCTGATCTAGCTAGGATGTTTCCCGATGAAAGAATGCAATTGGCTATGTCATTCCAGACCAAATACCTAGGAATGAGCCCTTTCCATGCACCTAGCCTGTTCACTATCCTAGCATACCTGGAGTATGAGCATGGAGTGTTCCACGCCGAG
>Ga0207989_1000927_pt1 | contig 15401 bp, 25 predicted proteins | sample ETNtaG_7_FD_185777 | JGI IMG/M metagenome (GOLD analysis project Ga0207989, IMG submission 185777) | Marine microbial and viral communities from oxygen minimum zone, Eastern Pacific Ocean - ETNP201406SV65 (SPAdes) (version 2) | ecosystem: Environmental > Aquatic > Marine > Oceanic ... | reverse complement strand
CCACACGACCCCTTCCTCTATTTCTTCGTTGAATCTAGAGGCGAACTGAAGAATCGAGTCCATAATGATAAAAGACTCGATTGACATTTCTCCGCCAAATACAGTGCGGAGTATAGTGGGATGTTGACCATCCACACAATCAAAAAGTGAGTTAAAATTATCGTTACTATCAAATAACGAATCAACCTCACTTTCAAAAACATACGGAAGACTTTGGATTTTTGCCTTCCATGAAATATAATTCTCTCTGCCCTCTGGAGCTGTGAGATTCCCAATCCAGAGATCGCTTGACTTAATGAAGTTTGAGATAAAAAATTTAGTAATGTCTTCATCTTTGTATATCTTAGATATTCTTATAAAATGATGTTTATCTTTGCGTTTCTCAAAAGAAGAAACACTTGCACGAACTTTCCCATTGAATTTAAAATAATCATAATCCTTCTTACCGAAATGTTGTTTCAGTGAAAGATATTTTTGATATACTTCAAACGGCTCCACTTTAGGTATCATATTGGAAGTTTTGCTGTCTTGGGCATAAAATGCAACTGTTCTGCTTCTTCTCTTAATCTAGTTTTAGTTTTAGTATTAATCAATCCTGCAACTGTTTCCGATTCAAGATTATTTTCATCTGCATGATAAAGCATTGCATCTAGATAACTCATGTTAGTAGTTTCCACTATCTTTTCAATTTCTTTATTATATTGTTCAGTTGTGTACATATTAAGTAACTCTTTCATTATAACTCCATTATATCAAATTACACAAAATTGTCAAGTTAAATCGTATCATTATTTCCTATGTTTTCCCCTTCCTTCTGCTCAGGATCATCTTTATCCTTGAACCAATAATCAGTCGCTTTAGCAAGGACGGCCACATAAGCACCCACCATGATATTCACTAAATCACGACTTGCTGGAGGTAATTCTCCGTAAAATAGTAACCATATTAAAAACAAGAAAGTTAAAACTATAATCATTGACAAAACATATCTTGCCATCCAATTCAGTTTCTTTCTTGTTTCAATTTTCTCATATCGTAATGCTTCCATTGGATTTTGCTCCCATAATTTTTCTTCTTGGTCTTCAATCATTTCAACGCCGGTATTAATTTTACCATCACCTAATCTGTCTTTTTTTGTTGCCATTTTTTGTGCCCTTTTAAAATTTGGGAAGTCACAAGGACTCCCCAAATTCACTTATTACTTCTTCTCTACGAATTCATACAACTCAGATGCCTTCTTCTTAATATCCTCAATGGTATAAGATTCTGGCCGAAGTTCTTCAAACAACTCCATGTTCGCATTGCCCTGTTTTACTGCAAGATCCCATGCATTGTAAATAAAGTCTTGATTGCGCTGTTGTTGTTCTTGGAGATAACTTTGTGCCATCTCTAAAAGTTTGAATCGTAGTTCAAATGGATTAGACATAATGTCCTTTCTTTGTGTGTGTTGTGTGTGTTAGTGGGGAATTCTTCTGTTCCCAAGCGACCCCCCAAGACTAAATGTCTGAACTCGGCTATCTAATTACGCAGCAAGTGCGTAAGAAGATGCGGATGTATAATCTGCATTGTTTGCGATTATGGTTTGATGTAGGTCATCACCCTATTTGTTCTCTCTGATACTATCACTTATAATCGAACTCTATTGCAGCCCCATCAACGAAAGTCATACCCAAAATATAAAATTCCATAAACAAGCATCAATGCAACTAATGTAATTATTGCAAGATACATTGCTATTTTTTCCATAACTTCCTTTGGTGGAGCTGATCGGAATTGCACCGATGTCTTACAAGATACCCTCTCAGGTCATAAAACAAATTCTTGTGTTCTGTAAAATATTTATGTTATCCACTATTTTTAAAGTGAAATGCATCACAAACATCTTTTAGTTTATGTATGTAATCTAAGGGATTGAACACTCTCCAATCAACATGAATGTCTTGATCCATCAAAGGGTTATATTTCTTACCATCAAAACGAATCAACGAACAAATCACAATCTTCTTCGGAATGATACCATATAACTCATAGAGCATCCTACAGTACGCAGTTCCTTGTAAAATGTATGAAAGTATGTACTCTTCCTTTTTGATATAAGTTGCAGTTTTCCAATCAATGACTGCGAGTTCTCCTTCGTAATCTGCAATCAAATCTGATGTTCCTGCAACCTTTAGACCATCTGACCACATTCCCAATTCAATGCCACGAATGTTATCTATCTTTTCATCTATTTGAGGTATTGCATATTTAACAAGTTCCTTATGATCTGCTGGTGCTTTCTCTAGAAAATTTTCATTCCCCTCAAGATACTTCTCAATATAGGTGTGTATTTTAGTTCCCCTTCTTGCGGCCTTGGATGTAATCTTATCTGCTTCTTCTTTTCCTACCCTGTCTCTCCATGCTTGAATTCCTGGCTTAGAGATGATTTGATATAGGACATTTGTGATAGAAGGGTAAGTACCATTTGGAGAATGATACACTCTACCATTTGGATTTGAGTTGTCTTGTTCTAATAGATTTCTTTTATTTTCAAGAAGATCATAGTTAAATTGTTTCATAAAAAAAACGGAGAGACTTATTGGGCCTCTCCGTTGCTGATCAATAATTTAGATTAACGAACATTAATAGTATTGTGTTTATGGTGCTTTTTAATTTCTCTCAAACGATCTCGGAATCCTTCGTCTGGCTTCTTTCCTGCAAAGTGCCACGGATCACCATGATATGGTTTAGCAAGTGATTGAATCACCTCACGTTCAGAACACTCTGGACAAGGTTCTTCGGTGGGTACTTTTCTATCACGAATCTTCATTTCTTTTTCAAATTCATGGTCACACGAATTACATTTATAATCATAATACGGCATAGTCTCTCTTTCCTCTAATTATATGTATTATCACGAATCTATTAAATATCCGTCCTCATCAATCATATCATCACAAGGCCCCACAATACAAGTCCATTTCTTATTAGAACCTTCTGGTTCTACATATGTATTTTTCTTGAAGACTTTCTTTACAACCTTCTTTTCTTTTTCTTCCCTAACTTCTGTAACAATCTTTCTTGTGATTTCTACACAGTCAGGACAATCGCCAGTCAATGGATTTAACCAACATCCATTAATTGCTTCGCAAACTTCTTCAGTGATGTATTCAGTTTTAATTACATTTCCTGCAAGTGCTGCAGAACCAAAAATTAATGTAAATACTAATGTACTCAATATCCGTTTCATCATATAATCTCCTTTTTTTAGTTTATGAGTATATTATACAGTATATAAACGGATTTGTCAAGTTTTTTCACCTTCTATTTCTATTTTTTGCTTTGTAGAAGATATGTCTATCTATAGATGCGACTTTCTTATGTTGATAACTCCAACTTGGAAAAGACTCCATCCAATTCGCATGATAATGTGTTGCTCCATCTGTGATGTCAATCAAAATTCGTTTTTGATATTTGTGCATCACAAGACTTGCTAGATCTTTTGCATCTTCCCATGTTCTGCCAGGATTCGGATCATCCCCCCGGCCATCGCAGTACCATGAAAATTGACACATATCCCTTAAAGGAACCCATTCTTCTATTTTTGCATTATACCGATGTTTGCCCTCTTTCACGACTTCACATACACTATTAGGATATTTCTTTGAAATAGTCCTATTGAGTGTGACATTCGCCACCGCCAGCTTCCCTGCTGTACTTTCCACACCAGCCTCAAAGTAGATATTCTTCGCAAGACATTCAATATCTCGGTTTGAGTATCTAATATAATTGAGAGGTTTTACTGGTTTGAAGTAGTAACCGCCATTGTATTCTTTCGTATCAGTGACATTACTATTCGTTGGTGTGGTAATGAGTAATATAGATAAAAGAGCAAGTAGAAATTTTCCTACTCTAACCATATTTGTACCTTTGTTTGGTTAATCATTCATATCAACAAAAAAACATAAAAAACTAATTTCAACCAAATTGTAGTTATATTTATGTCCTTTTAACCTTCAACAACCGCTTCCTTTTTGGATTTGGTTGGTTTTTCCTCAATATCTGGAAGAAGATCTGGCCACGTATCCTTGACCAATTTATATGAAAGACCCTTATATGTTATCTTTTTGTCCTTCATTGCAATAATAAGTTTTGCATCTTTGGAGTCAAGTCTTTCTAATAACTGAACAAACATTGCTTCCCTTCTCAACATCGGAAGTTCATGTGGACTTGGACTAATATAATAATCCAATTTCTTCACTTCATAATGGAGAGATGAATCTCCTGCCGTATCGTTGGGAGTATATGGTGGAGATCCTGCTGGAATTTTCCATTTTACATCTGGATGATAATTCAATTGCAATATTGCTTTAAGTGCAAAGTTATCTCTATCCAACAAAATTTGTCTTTTTTCTTCTCTTGTTTTGGCCTTACCTACCAGTTCAAGAGTTTCAACTACATTCACTTCTGGCATTACATATCTCCTGTAAATTGTTTATCTGTCATTGCAATAGTTCCTGTTTTTATATATTCTCTATTTTCTTGAGTAGCATATTCTGTCTCATCCAAACCTTTAGTCCATACCATTTTGATGTCTGGATAAAATACTCCTACAGACCTTTTAGGAGTTCCGTCTGAATGATATGCCATTGCTACACATCTTGGAACAACCTTGTGTTCTTCATTTTTTCCGGCAAACATAGCAATCCAATCACCAGTTTTAATATAATGTTCACACATACGAATATATGCCTTCTTCCCATCTGCTTGGTTTGCGGCCTTCTGTTTATCTTGTGGAGTGTTCCTTGTTCCCCTAGATTGTTTATTGAATTGAGCAATAAGGTCTTTAGATTCTCTGATCCATTCCTTCACATTCTTGAAAGAATATATGTCATCATCTGGAAGTGCAAGGACTGCTTTACTGACATTTTTGTACTCGGCAGGTTTCCTCTTCTTACGCATTTCAATCATACGTTGACGGAGAGCCTCTCTCTGTTCTTCCGTAATTTTACGAGTACGTTTAACCTTCATTGGTTTTCGTTCAACTGTCACTTTCTTCTTTGCCATTATGATTTTTTCTCCAAATTGGATTTTATAGTTGATAACATCATCTCCCATTGCTTCGCAGTAGTTTCAATGTCATAGTGCATATCAAAATATTGCTTCTGGACAGCAAGTCCACCTTGAACTGGTGCTTCCCAAAAGTTATCAATTGCATCTTTCAGTACAAACGCAAACTTTCTTGCGTGTTCCACTTTATCATGAACATAACCATACATCCATGCAAAGTTTGCACAAGTTTCGGGTAGTACTGCAAGATTCGGACATACTACGACACATCCTGCACTCATTGCTTCAATCACAGAAATACAAGCGGTTTCTGCATAAGTGTTTGGATATGCGAGTATATGTGTTTTCTGAAGAGCCTCACGTATCTCTTCATTTGAAACTGTACCATGATAATTAACATTCGGTGTATCTTTACAAGCATCATACAATGGTTTATATTCATCATCTCTTGATCCCCATCCGTATATTTTAAAACTTGAATATATGTCTAATTCAACATTCTCTAATTTCATTGCACGAAATGCACCAATCAATACATCCAATCCACGATGTGGTGTAGAGATATATGCAAGTCTTATCGGCCCGTCTTTGGGTTTTGTGTGTATCGGAATAGGTTCAATTGCATTCTTGAGAACTACACTTTTTTCATATTCTACACCAAGATCAAGATGATATTTCTCTAATGACCAATCGGAAGGAAATACAAATCGTTCAAACTTGTCTCTCTCCCTTTCTTCTTTTAAAAATTGAACTTCTGGATCTCTTGATGTATCTTGAAACCAGAGGATTCTTGGCTTATCTTCTAACTCACGAACTCTGGAAAGAATCACTTGGAAGTGCCCCCATAAGTCCTCAGGCACCCTCTCCTTGACTCTTTGATATATCAACTCACTTCCACCCTTTGCGTTCTTTGATGCTTCTACAACATCTTCGCTCACAGATGGTGGATTTACTGTAATGGTTTGATTTTCTTTTTGTTTTTGTTTCTGATTCTTGTTTTTAATCTTTTCTATTTTAGAATCATCAAACACCATTAAACTCATTCTGGCTCTCCAATCTTATCAAGGGATTCAACTTTTTCCAAAGCTTCCATTGCTTCTTTATGGGATTTGTCTTTTTTAAATAGATTTCGGATCTTTTCAAAGAGGGATTTAAACATAATTTTCCACTTACTTTATTATATTATAACAGATTGATTATATATTGTCAAGTTTTTTTTAAAATAAACTATACTGCTGGATTCCATTAAATTTGTGTGCAAGGAAACCATCTTTCCAAACTTCCACATCTTTACCACGTTGTTGCATAACGACTGCTTCATTTAATGCATCATCTAAATTATATTTTACTACTTTATTATCTTTTGTTTCAACCGAATACGTACTATGCAAGTTGGGGGATTGCATTTTGCTCCTATGAGTAGAATCCTGTCCTGCATATGTAATATGCATCTACAATATCAGAAACAGGGTTAGAAATTTTGGTTGATTTGGGAGACAATTCCTCTTTCAAATCAACATGAGTTTCGGACAAAAAAGTATCATACATCAATTCTTTATTGGCATTTCCCTTTCCTGTTGCGTGTTTCTTAATTACTGTAGGTGGTATTGTAACATATTTAAATCTTGCTTCCTGTAGTTTGTATTTGAGTACTCCAACATTTTCTGCGATATGAAAAACTCTTCCAGTTGCAGCGAATGCGTAATCCTCTAGATATATCTCACTGACTCTTCCACTGTACCACCGAACACATTCAATGGCCCAATTTGCAAGTCCAGAATATCTTTCCATTTCACATGAATATTTAGGATATTCGTATGCGTTGAACATCTTAAATGTATCTTGCGATTTGGTCTGTTTTATAAAATGAAATTTACAATCTTCAAATTTAATTTCTTTGTTAATTACTTCGGCCACACATATTGCAGGAGAAGTTAGAGAATAATCAATTCCTGCAACATATTTACAATTCTTCTTCTTCGTCATAATACGGCTCCATTAATATCCCACAAAACGCACAATGAAATGCGTGTTCTTCTGATGTAATATCATCTGGATCGTATGACATGGAATACATTGCATTACAATTACTACATTCTATATCTGTTTCGACTTCCATTTCTCTCCAATTATAGGTCTACAATTTCACAACCGCCATCTGCCGAACAAGCAAGTTCCTGCGAACCAGCGGTATAATCTCGTTGTTCGTATTTAGATAATATATTCCAATCCACATCTTGTGGTATGTCTTTTAATAATTCTTTATAATCTTCTTCTGTACAATCTTGATAGGGTGCTTGTCTGTAGGTATGATCACTAAAAGGTAAGAATGATATACCACTAATTGCATCAAAATTATCCCATACCCATGCACCTACTCCCATCCATTCATTTTCTTTGACCGAAATGGTAACAGATGGTTTGTGTTCGCACCAATGTTCTTGATAAGTTTTCCACAATTGTAACTGTGTTATTGCAGACATATCTTTTCTGCAAATTGCATCTTTGGGACTTTCCATTGGAAATGAAAATACTGTAGTGTGTTCTGGTTTGGTTACATCTGGTTCATTAGGAAATCCTGCTTCTTTCATCATCTTACAAAGTGGATCTTTGTTATCTGCCCTTACTGTCCTAATATAAAAGGGATTATGACGAGCATGAATTCCACTTGCAGAATCAACAAGCTGAGACACAGTGCCACTAGGCTTAACACAAGTAATAGCTGCACTACGTTGGACACCCAATCGTTCAGACCACTCTTTGTTTGTTTCAACGGCCACTGTTCTAAGTTCATCCAATAATTTTTCCAGTCCTTTTTTGTTTCCATTTGTAAATTTATTGTCTAAAATTCCTGTTAAAGAGACACCTAAAAGTCTTTCTTCTGAGCAATTACGTTCCCATTCTTTTGTGAGGTATTTGAAATTTGTAAGGGTTGACTGAAACGTGCCAAGGATTGTTGCAGTCCTAACTTTCTTAGTAAGAGATTCGGGAGTGTCATGTCCTCTGACAACGACTTCCGACAAGTTACAGAATTCTCTGCTTCTAAGAATGATTTCAGAACAAGGGTTTGTGCCAAAATCAGACTTAGGTTCTCTTCTGAGAATGAATCCACCTTCTCCATCTTCTTCCCTTTCATTTAATGATGCAACTTGCTTCATTGCAGACTCACCATTATATATTCCACGTTCACCAGATTTGGAATCATAAAGAGACAACCACTCCCTCATGAAAGTTCCACTATCGGGTTTTTCTTTATAGTTGATTGAATTATTTGCAAGTGCTCTTTGGACATCCACTTTCCACCACTCACCAGATTTTGCAAACCTCATTTCTCTGTCGTTGAGATCTGAAAGACTGATCAACGCACTTCTACGTACACCACCAACCACAACAATTTCTGCAATTTTACAAACAATATCATGTGCTTCTATGGGTCTGAGTTTTCTTCCTGCTGCTTCTTTAAATATGTTTGTTGAGAAATGAAACAAATCATCCAATGGTTGTGGGCCAGATGCACGACCTCCAAATGTCTTGAGAGGTTTTCCTGCGGCACGAACTTTAGACAAATCCCACTTTGGTATTTGTCCTGTCCACAATAAACTGAGTAATTCTTTGAATGCTTTTGCCCATCCCAATTTGGAATCTGCGACAACAATGGTTGTGTCTGTTGGATGGAATTCTTCTGCAATTGTTGGTAATTGTGAAACATGATTTGTTTCTACACTAAATCCTACTCCTGTTCCGTTCATAAGAACATATAAAACTTCGTCAAAAGATCTTGGAGAATCTATTTTAACATATGAGCAATTATATCCTGCAATATTCTCTTTTCGTAATGCATCTCCTGCTGTCATCAAACATCTCATAGATGGCATAACATTGAGACTCATTACTTCATTTTTAAGTTCTTCTAATTCTCCATTTTCTAGATCAAATTTACACATATCTTTAAGATGTTCTTGAAAAAAATCAAAATAACGATTGACTGTTTCTCCCCAAGTTTCTCTTCGTTTCTTGTCGTAATCCCATCTAGCATAACGTGATAGATGAATAAATTGCTGATATTGTGTGGGCAAAGTGATGGGATTGGTTGAGTTCATTTTTTCCTCCATTCGGCTAGGTGAGTTTTTGCGAGCAGACTTTCGTAAGTGTTTTTATTTATTATTTCGGATAAGTTGAAAATTCCAGACAGAAACATATCATTCAAATCTTTCTTCTTTTCTGTCAGGGGCCAGATACAGATTTTCCAACCCCTATCTATTACCTTTTCCATTCTGGAAATGATCTCCTTATTTCTAGGTTCATTATCAAATACCATCGTTCCCTTTCCTTCATCCATTGCATTTCCTATCTCTTTATGAGATGAAAACTTTATATCTGATCCTGCCATTGCAATGCAATTTGGTAGGAAGAAAGAATCAAATGGCCCTTCAACAACATAAAATTGTTCCTCTAAATTCAATCTATCTAGACCAAAAATCTTAGAAGAATCTTCATCCATCTTAATCGTGATGTAACGAAGCAAAGTATTAGTAAATGCTCGTCCTTGAAATGTTATAAGATTTTTATTCTCATCATAAAAAGGAATTATTATTCTTTGTTCGTTTTCATTCAGATCATAATCTTTCTTTGTCATGTCTTTGACAAACTTTTTAAAATCCTCTGTATAATATAGGTAACTTAAAAATTGAGAAGGAATTGCACGATTGACCAGATATTTTTTTGCAAAATGATTATCTTCCAGTTCCGAAATTTTAGGTAAATCTATCTTGGTATGGAACTTTGGTTTTTCGTGTTTGAATATTGGATTGGGTGTATTTGTTCCTATGCCAGTTACTCCTTCCTTATATCGCTCCAATGCATACTCTTTATATATTTCTCCATCAAATTGTTTTAAGAAATTGGAGAAGGTATTGCTTTGACCACAGTTATGACACCGAAAGAACAAATCGGTTCGTTTCTGGTAGAAATAACCTCTGGCTTTAGTTTTACTTTTTTGGGAATCTCCGCAAAATGGACAACGAAAGTTATACAGTCCATCGTTCTTCCTTTTAAACATAGGAAGTCTTAGAGATATAAGATTTACGTACTTAGTATCAATATAAGAAGGCATAATAAATTTTAGATGTGGTTTTATTGTGATACTGTAAGTATATCACATTCATGACAAAAAGTCAATCTCTAATTCACATATTTTGGTACTACATGAGTGAGTAACCATGCCACAAAGGTTGCAGCACCGATGGTAATCCATCTCCATCGTTCTAGAGATTCTAATTTTGTGTAGATTGAATTTATATCAGTATTCATTCTTGTTTCGGTTTTATCAACCATCATATTCATTTTATCTTGAAGATCACCAATACGAGTATGAAGAATTTTCATCTCTTCACGAAACTCTTTATCGGTCATTCTGTTGACATCTTGTGCGGCTAACAATCTACCAATATTTTCTGAAAGTGCATTGAGTTTGGTAGAAGTATCGGATAATTTGACCATGAGGCCGTCAAGTTCTTTAGACCGATACTCATCTTTTATTTTAAGTGTCTGAACTTCCGATTTAAGCTGTAGGATAGATTCGTGTTCGGGCATACATTAACTCTGCTGGTCTAACTTCTTCTATGAATTGTTTAATAAAATGTGCAAACGCTTTCGGTGCAAATGTGCTGTTATGCACCGACCACGATTCACCATTCAATTCTGGATCGTGACCATTATTATGTATCTCAACCGAACTATCTTCATTATCTGTGAGTTTCCATGTAGACCTAGATTTATTGATCCACTCACCACTCATCACTTGTTCTATTGAATCATTTGCATCTGCTTGCAAATATTCTTTGAATTTCATCATAACTATTTTCCATGTCTAAGGTATTGCATACATCCTGTAGAAGAATCCATCACTATAATGGGTTTCTTTGGATACTTTCTTGCATATGAACGGATATATTCTCCTATTTCGTCTTCACCAACATATTTTTTATATCTGTCATATCGTTTTTTTCCAAGCCGGGATTTATGATATAAAGATGGGTCAACTGCAAATACATCTTTTCCTGCAAACCTTTTCATGACCATACCATTTGGTGGTTCTCCAAGAGATTTCCCTCTTGTTGCAATTCCACCAGCAACTGTAGTAGGCGCATCTTCTATTAGAATTTTTTCTAGATTGTTTAAAGTTCTTGTGTCAAATTCCGAATCTTCTTTATAAATTTTTTCAAAATTATCAAAAAACTGTAATTCTAATTCTTCTGAATTTGCGTTTGGATTCTCTGATTCTTCTTTGATAAGAAAAAGTGCAGCAGCATAAGATGCGATTTTAGATTTACCGCCTGGGATTTTTCCCATTAATTTTTTAATATTCCATATCAAAGTGTCTGAAAGAGTATATGCATCTTTTTCGTCTTGTGTCTTCAGATCTCTTCTTCGTTTGAGAATATTACCCTTCTCATCTACGATTCCCAATTCAAATGCTTTTGTTTTTTCAAAAGGAGTTACCAGTTTCTTCAAAAACTGATAAACAAAATATATATTTCCAATTCCTGCAAGGATTCCCATTCTATTCTATCTTCCTTAGTTCCTTAATTGTTGTCTCATTCAATGGTATAATTTTTGTATTCAAATCTTCTCCGTTTATACCCTTAACTGTATCGGGCAAACGATTTAGAAAAATCAAAAATGGTTTAAGGATTGAATAGAACTTTTTTTCTACTCTGAAGAACAACATACGAGTTGCGGCTTCGTTCTCAAACACATTGTAGATAACAATCAAATGGTTAAGTATAAGATTAACCCTCAACTCTCCTGTTTCAAGAAACCGATTAAACAATCTCTTGACATATTTTATTTTATTCAAATCATCATTAAATTCTTCAACTGAAGTACATTGTGGATTAATGTAGTACTTAGTTGCAAACATAATATAATTTGTTTCATTCAAATCATCAAAAAGGCTCATACCTTATCTCATGTTACGATGATGCAATTGCAGCCCCTAAAGTTATCCTCAACCAACTAGATCCGTTGTATACTGCAAGACAAGGACTTCCGCCCGCACCATCTGATACATATACAACTTGCCCCGCGGCCGCACTTGAAATTGCAGCAGTATTTGCAGTATTGGCAGAAGGAACTTTAAAAAGATTCTGAATTGTAATCTTTTTTGTTTCTGTTGTAGATGAATCTGAAATTAAAACCAGATCATCTTTTACTGGTGCTGTAAGTGCATTTAATTCACTTATCCTTTTGTCCGCCATCTTTCTCTTTATCTAAATCGTTGATTGTGGGTGTAAGATCTTCTACTTTTTGTTCTTCCACGAATTCATTGCACAAAAGAATTGCACCTCTCATCTGAAGAATTTCACCATTAGTAGTCTCTAATTGCTTTTCCAATTCAACCTTCTTGTCAACAAGAGAATTATAATTGGCAATCAATCCGTCACGTTTTTCTTCAATATTTTTAATATCCATTCTGTTTCACTTTTAATTATGTTTCAAGAAATTGGGGGAAAATTAATTCCCCCAAATAACTACCAATTACTGATTATTAGTCAGAAAATGCTGGTACAGTAGCTGCAGCCACCCAACCAGATACCATCCAAACAGTAGCTGATACACCAACAAGGGTAATATCATATGATGCTGGTACATTCAACTGTAAGTTTTCATTGGAGTTTTGGTCTGAGAAAACAACTGTTGCATTCTCATCCGCAGTTGTGTCCAAATGAACTACTTGACCTTTGAAAAAGATTGAGTTTCCAGTTCCGGCAGCAATAATAACATCATGTCCGTCTGCTGCAGCCAATCCGATTGGCCCCACGATTCTGAAAGTCATTCCTGCAATCGGTGTAGGAAGAGTGTAAGTTCTATCGGCACTACAATCTGGGCCAATAAGAACTCTTCCTGCATGAGTTGCTTCGGTAAGAGTAACATTAGAATCCGCTAATGATACTGGTGCATTAAGAGCATTTGCATACTCTCCGATTGTCACCTTTTTGTTTGTCGGCGTTCCTGCAACATCATCAATAACGTGCAACAAGTCTGCTCTCGCAGTTGCCGTTCCGATAGATGTTAATGCCGTTATCTTTTTATCTGCCATTGTTTTTTCTCCTAGGCGTAAGATGCTGGGACTCAGCACCTGAGATTAATTACCGCTAAGGATCGGGGAGAACCATTTCTCCCCAAAGGAATTTCCTTAGACGATCAACTTAAATTATTTATACATCAATTATTTAATATTAACTGTCAGGATATTGTGAATCATCAGAAGCGTCACTTGTAATAGATGAAGCCGCCACCAATGTCTCATGGAATACCCTACCAGAACGATTGCCAGAACCCGCTGTTCTTTTCACCCAACCTGCGTGTGTTACAGCAGTTGTTACTCCTGTTTCAGTAACATCAACTCCATAAATGTTTCCGGCTACATCATCTGCCACACCCGATTGTGCGATAAATTTTGGTTTACCACCAGAGTTATCTGTCATAGTCCATAGTGCCATTTTTATTCTCCTAATTTAGAATATTTTTATAAAATTACGATGCTGTAACTGTTCTTGTACTATATCCAGATTGAGTTTTCACCGCAGCAGTAATAGTCTTACTTGTAGCGTTCAATGCATTTCCATCAACTGCATCGTCTAGATCTGGATCTACAAGTACATAATCGTCTGGAATACTTAATGTTGCATTTTGATCAACAGTAGTACCAGTATATCTTACAGTATTTCCTTCTAAATTATCTTCAAGTGCTACACCATCAATATGTGTTGCAGTACAAGTAATGTTAGTTCCAGTTGAAGTAACAACCAATGTTCCGGCCGTTCCTTCATCATACTTTACTAATTCATCCCAAGTTACTTCAACAGTAATTGCAACTGCGCCAGTATATGAAGATTCACCGAATCGTACTCTTGTGATTGTTGGACGCTTCAGACCAGTTGATGTTGATGTTCCTGCAAGTCCACCAATTGCGACAAGTATTTCATCATCAGCATCGGCATTTCCGTTACCAGTTGCAGCTCCGTTTCTCATCATCCAACCTTTGTTAGTAGCAAAACTTGCAGTTACATCATAAGGACTATTTGCATCATTTGTCAGGAATTTTGGTTTATTTGTTATAGCTGTCGCACCAGCAGCTCCTGTTCCCCATAAAGGCATTTTATTCTCCTATTAAGTTAAAAAATTTAAAATTTTATGATGCAAATTGTTTCTTATATCCACCATCTTTGGTGTAATGAAGTCCTAATTCTGCATTCATTGCATCATCTACATAATCTTCAGATGATACCGAATACCATCCTCCTACTTTTCGGTCAAAGAAATATGTCTCCCCTTTCCAGAGATAGGGGCCTTCCAAACCTTGTTCTGTAAATTCTGCCATACGCATATTGATTTCTAGATTCGGTGCAGCATGATCCAATCTTGCACCATGATCAAAATTCTGTTCTCCGTACTCTACTCCACCCAATGTGACCGCTTCTTTAACACCTTTAGGTTTTGTGGGGCCCTCTTGTGGGTCATCCAAAAACCAATCCTTTTTCTTCTTGTCCTTTTCTGCGACCTTAGTTCGTCTAGACTCAATTCGTTTCATGGCTTCTTTATAACCTTTTTTACGAGCATCAACTTCTACTTGTTCCTTCTTAGTTTGCTCTTCGTGGTCTGCAACGTGTGCATCATCCAATGCTTTGTAGCACGCTTTCTTTTCTTCTTCAGTTCCAAGTGCAGCACAAGATTTAACACCGAATTTCTTCAAAACTGCTGATCGTTTTTTCTGCCATTCTGCATTATCACCTTGTGTTCCTGGCGTATCTTTATCAGTATCTTCTGTGGTAGACTTTTTTTCTTTTAGTCCTTTTAATAAATCTTTGTACTTTTTCATTGTCTCGTCCATTGTTGGTTTGAGGTTTATTTTATCCTTTTTTGAAGAGGACTCTTTTTTATCTTTTTCTTCTCCCATGGCCATCTTAGTAGCAGTAGCATACATTACTTCTTTCCACTTATCACCATATCGTTCTTTGAAATCTTTGGTTTTCTTCTTGAGAGATAATACAATTTCTTCTCGTTTGTCTTTCTCTGCATCAGTCATCTCTCGTTCACCTAAAGGTGATCTTGGGCCACGACTCATTGGTGGAGGCGAGGGTGGAGTTGGTTTAGAACCTGTACCTAAAGGTGATCTTGGGCCACGACTCATTGGTGGAGGCGAGGGTGGAGTTGGTTTAGAACCTGTACCTAAAGGTGATCTTGGGCCACGACCTTTTGTTGAAAGATTAGTACCCGAACCAAGTCCTTTTGTAGTTTTTGGTTTTGGTACTTGGTTCTTCTTTCTTTTCTTAAATTTCATCTTGCCA
>Ga0207989_1000920_pt1 | contig 15440 bp, 14 predicted proteins | sample ETNtaG_7_FD_185777 | JGI IMG/M metagenome (GOLD analysis project Ga0207989, IMG submission 185777) | Marine microbial and viral communities from oxygen minimum zone, Eastern Pacific Ocean - ETNP201406SV65 (SPAdes) (version 2) | ecosystem: Environmental > Aquatic > Marine > Oceanic ... | reverse complement strand
TGAAAATGGGAATCCCATTACAAATCACTTTCTTTCATTTGATCGTCCCTATTATGAAATTGAAAAATATGAGCCCAACCCCGACGCTACGGAATGGGTCATTGATATGATCATCACCGACAACGAGGCGGTCTCCGTCCATAATGCGCTGGATCAATTAGGATACGATGTATCCATCACTCGCCAAACACATTGGGAAATTTCAGTGGACGATGAAAGAGAATCCATTCTGAAAAAAATTGATGCAAGTGGTGAGCTATATAATTCCAACAAAGAATTCATCAGCGAAATAACCACCGCTGACAATACCGCATCTTTCTTAGTGCGGCAAAAAGATGACATGCGCAGTAGAGCGAAATTCGAATCTCTGACTGAACGATTTGAAATTGACAAATTATCTGAATTAAAGCGCGGCGTCATATGGAATGTGACCGTGAACAGCGGTAATTTAGAAGCTATTTTGAAACATATTTTGAACACACATATATTATTCAACCCACTATCTTATGAATGCTATAGAATCAACTGAACACTACAAAGGCCGCATTAAAGCGGAATTAAATAATACATTAACTGAAACATCTTTAACCGGTGGGTCCAAAAGAACGGGCAAGGTCCGCGATCAATACGATTTTGGGGATAAAGTTGCTTTAATTACCACCGATCGCCAAAGCGCTTTTGATCGAGTATTGGCATCCATTCCTTTCAAGGGACAGGTGCTGAATCTCACCAGCGCTTGGTGGTTTGACCAGACCAAAAATATTATACCCAATCAAGTGCTTGACGTCCCCGATCCCAATGTAACATTGGCGAAAAAGTGTGATGTTTTCCCGATTGAGTTTGTTGTCCGCGGATACATAACTGGCAGCACCAGTACATCATTGTGGACCGTGTACAACAATGGTGACCGAGAATATTGTGGAAACATTCTTCTGGAAGGACTTGTAAAAAATCAGAAGCTTGATGCTAATATGCTCACCCCCACCACCAAGGAAGAGCATCATGATCGTCCCATATCTCCAAATGAAATTGTAAGCGAAGGATGGATGACACAAGCAGACTGGGATTATTGCAGTCAGAAGGCGTTAGAACTTTTTGCATTCGGACAAAAGAAAGCAGCGGAAAACGGCATGATCTTAGTGGATACAAAATATGAAATGGGCCGTGATTCGGATGGTAAAATTATGCTCATAGATGAGATTCATACGCCAGACTCAAGTCGTTACTGGATTGCAGAAACTTACGATGAGCGCATGGCCGCCGGTCGGGAACCACAGAATATTGACAAAGAATTTCTGCGGCTATGGTTCGTGGATAATTGTGATCCATACAATGATGAAACATTACCGGAAGCGCCGGAAGAATTAGTTACTGAACTTTCGAGTCGCTACATTTATTTATATGAAACTATTACGGGTGGGGTGTTTCCATTTCCAGATGCCAGCAAGTCCGTTAGTGACAGAATTAATGAAAACTTAAAGGAAGTATTATGAAAACAGTTATCATCATGGGCTCTACTTCAGATGAGCCGCACGCAAAAAAGATTACCGATAAGTTAGATGAATACGGCATCACATGGGAACAGCATGCGGCATCTGCACACAAACAACCATTAAAAGTTTTAGATATTTTGACTGCTAATAAAAATGAAAAAGATATTGTGTATATCACCATCGCCGGTCGGTCCAATGCCCTATCTGGGTTTGTCGCTGCAAATTCGAAATTTCCGACTTTGGGGTGCCCTCCTTTTTCCGACAAAGCAGATATGTTGGTGAATATTCATTCCACTTTACAGATGCCAAGTAATACACCAGTCTTGACGGTTTTAGATCCGGGAAATTGTGCTTTGGCAGTAAAACGAATTCTCGAGGTTTAGCTCAAAAATCAAAGAAAGGATCTTAAATAATAAAGGAAAAAAATGGACACAAATCATGAAATCCCAGACCTAACAAATATCAATGTTCAAATAGCAAATACTTATTCACATGTTGTGCGGGCCGGAAATACATTATATATCTCTGGTCAAGCTGGTGTTGATTATAATTCGGGGAAACTTGTTGGAGACGACTTTGAATCGCAAGCTCGACAAGCGTTCAAAAATCTTTCAACATTACTTGAGCATTGCGATAGCAATATGAGTAACGTTGTTAAAACGACAATTTGGCTTTGTGATGCAAATAATTTCGCAAAACTAAATGATCTTTTTGTTGAGTTTTTTCCAAATAACCCGCCAGCAAGATCAACGCCTATTGTAGGCATGCCAATTAAAGGAATACACATTTCCATAGAATGTATAGCATTGGTTTAAAATTATTAAAATGAGCATAGTGTTCAATAATTAAATAGAGAGTATAATATGAAACCACTAATAAATGTTGAAGACATCACTGAATTCAAAGGCCATGAACATGGTGGATTTAAAGCTCAATACGCTGATGTAGGAGGTAAAATAGGTGCAAATCAATTAGGTTACAATATTACTATTATTCCACCTGGTAAAAAATCTTGGCCCTTCCATAATCATCATGTAAGTGAAGAAATGTTCCTTATTTTAGATGGAGAGGGTATTTTAAGGTATGGGGAAAAAAATTATCCATTAAAAAAGAATGATATTATTGCTTGCCCTACTGGCGATAGATCGGCGGCTCATCAAATTATAAATGATAGTGATACTGATTTAAAATATTTAGCCTTGGGTACAAAAGATACATTTGATATTTGTGAATATCCAGATTCAGATAAAATTTTAACTCGAGGAACTTCTGAAAAAAATTCGAAATTATGGAATATATCAAAAGGTAAAGAATCATACGATTATTTTGAAGGAGAAGAGTAATACTCACGGAATGGAAATGTTTCAGGAAAAAAACAAAAAGAAGAAAATTTGATGCTATTGCAGAATAATTGCCACAGAGCACATAGAGTTTCTTGGAAGTTTAATAAAGGTTTTTCTCTGTGATCTCTGTGGCTAATTCATTAAACGCATTATCTCCATTAGATGGTCGCTATGCAAATAGCACGAAAGACCTGTCCACTTATTTTTCTGAATCGGCGCTTATGCAGTATCGTCTAAAGGTGGAGATCGAATATATCATCGCACTGGGAAACGAAAAGTCTATCAAAGAATTACCGCCTTTTTCCAAGAACGACCAAACGCGGCTACGAAAAATCTATCACAACTTTAATACAGCCTGTGCGGAAAAGGTCAAAGAGATCGAATCAACCACCAATCATGATGTGAAAGCCATTGAGTATTATATTCAAGGCAAAACAAAAAAGGCACTTCATCCATGGATTCATTTTGCCTTAACATCGGAAGATGTAAATAATTTATCATATTCTCTCATGTGGAAAGATGGCTTGAATCAGACTTATCTGCCAACACTTCAGTCCATAAATAAAGAATTAAAAAAACTCGCACGAAAATATAAGAATGCTTCCATGCTGGCCCTGACCCACGGTCAACCTGCTACCCCAACCACATTCGGAAAAGAATTAGCCGTTTTCTGCGCTCGCCTAGATCGACAAATCTCTCAAATTAAAACCCATAAACTGTTGGGGAAATTTAGTGGTGCCACGGGCACATGGTCCGCCCACATGACGGCATATCCAAAAACAAACTGGACAGGATTCGCATCCAAATTCATTAATTCTCTTGGGTTTGAACCTAATTTAGTCACCACACAGATTGAACCCCATGATTCGCTGGCAGAAAGTTATCGACAAGTCGTTCTCGTGAATTCTATATTGACTGATTTATGTAGAGATATGTGGTCTTATATCAGTCGCGGAATTCTAGGACAAAAAAAAGTGGCTGGCGAAGTAGGCTCTTCCACTATGCCCCACAAGATCAATCCCATCCAGTTTGAAAATGCCGAAGGCAATATGGGCATTGCTAATGCGCTTTTAAATCATCTCTCATTGAAATTACCTATATCTCGAATGCAGCGGGATCTCACTGATTCAACGACTTTACGAAACCATGGTGTGGCTTTAGGATATTCCTATTTAGCCCTGCAAAATATTTTAAAAGGATTAAATCGGATTACTATTAACAAAGCCCAAATGGCAAAAGAGCTGGAGAATCATTGGGAAGTGCTGGCTGAAGCGATCCAGACAATCCTGCGAAAAAGTGGGAAGCCGGACGCATACGAAAAGTTAAAAGAATTAACTCAGGGACAATCCATTAATGCGGAATCCATGGCAGAATTTGTATCGGAATTGAAAGTTTCTGATGAAGATAAACAAACGTTAATAAGCCTGACGCCGGCAGGTTACATCGGCCTTGCACCCAAATTGGTAGACCTTATCTAATGTGCGGTATAGCCGGTATTTATTCACATAAGTCTGTTGCGGCAGAGCTCTATGATAGTATTATCCACTTACAACACCGAGGACAGGATGCCGCCGGTATCATGACCTATGACAACCGCATGCACAAAGAAAAAGGCATGGGTCTAGCAAAAGAAGTTTTCAACGAAACAAACATGGAATTGCTTACCGGAAACATCGGGATTTCTCATAATCGTTATCCCACCCACGGTGGATTTAGTCATGGCGAAGTTCAGCCATTCTGGACATCGGTCCCTTATGGGATTGCCTTGGCCCACAACGGAAACCTTACCAATTATCAGGACCTTGCAGAAGAAATCACCCATAAGGACAGTCGTTATTTAAACACCAATTCTGATTCAGAAGTGTTGCTTCATTATTTTGCAGATTTACTTCACACAAACAATCCTCCAGAAGATAGTGAAGAATTTTTTTATCTCTTGTGCAATGCGGTTACTAAGATTTTTAAACATGTAAATGGGGCCTATTCTGTAGTTAGTATTGTCATTGGGAAAGGGCTTGTGGTGTTCCGAGATCCTCAGGGAATTCGCCCGCTGGTGAGAGGTGAAAGATCTAACGGCAATGGTGGTAAAGATTACATTTTTGCTTCCGAAAACACCATGTTTTATGCGCTGGGATTTGAACCAAAAGGAACAGTGCTTCCAGGTGAACTCATCTATGTAGATGAAGCCGGAAATGTATTCAACAAACGCCTGGTTAAAAAATCATTTAATCCCTGCATTTTTGAATATGTGTATTTCGCTCGGCCCGATGCAACCCTGAACGATGTTAGTGTCTACCGATCGCGCCTTCGCATGGGACAAAATCTGGCTGAAGCCTGGAAGAAAAAGCATCCCGATAAAACACCGGATATTGTTATCCCGGCACCCAGCACTGCAAATACCGCTGCTCTTTCGTTTGCTCATGAGTTGGGGGTCAGATATTCCGAGGGGTTATATAAAAACACGTTTATAGGTAGAACCTTTATTATGCCGGGACAGGCGGAACGAAAAAAATCTGTAAAATATAAACTGGTGCCTCAAGAATTAGAAATCCGGGACAAAAAGGTGATGATTATGGATGATAGCATTGTCCGTGGAAATACTAGCCGAGAAATTGTGCGCATGCTCAAAGATTTTGGCGCCAAAGAAGTTTATTTTGCGGTGGCGTGCCCCCCTGTGAAATCCCCTTGTTTTTATGGTGTGGATATGCCAACAAAAGATGAACTTATCGCCGGAAATATGAATGAAGCCGAAATTGAAAATTATCTAGAAGTGGATGCGCTTCTTTATCAGAAAATTAGCGATCTGGTAGAGGCAGTTACGCGGAAAGGGGATCACCATATTGATACGCCGTGTAAAGCCTGCCTGGACGGCAACTATATTGCTAACGATATTGATGATGCCAAGATCGCTCAAATGGAAGCCATGCGCGTGAATGACCGGAATGGTAAATAAAATATTAGTCATCGGTTCTGGCGCTCGGGAGCATGCCATTGTTCGGGCACTGGATCGCTCTCATCAAGAAAAAAATATCTTCTGTCTAGCATCTAACATGAACCCCGGTATTGCGGAACTCTGCGATGAACTATTAATCGGAAATTTCAATGATCCTGATTTTGTTGTGAATTATACAAATGAAATTGGGGCAACTCTGGCCATCATTGGCCCTGAAAACCCCTTGGAGAATGGTGTGGCGGATGCGCTTTGGAGCGTTAAGGTAAAGGTTGTGGGACCTAAAAAAGATTTAGCCAAATTAGAAACATCCAAAGCATTTACACGAGATTTATTGAAAGAATATGATATTCCCGGTGGGCCGAAATACCGAACATTTGATTCTATGAATGGTGTAGTCGAATTCATAAATGAGCTAGGCGAAAACTATGTGGTGAAATATGATGGCCTTGCCGGTGGTAAAGGCGTAAAAGTATCCGGGGAACACTTACATTCTCATGATGAAGCGCTGGCCTACTGCCAGGAATTGACGGATAAAGGCGATGAATTCGTTATTGAAGAAAAATTTATCGGCGAAGAGTTTTCGCTCATGAGTTTTTGCGATGGAGACACTTTAAAACATATGCCCGCCGTTCAAGATCATAAGCGGGCTTACGAGGGTGATACAGGCCCCAATACCGGTGGGATGGGCACCTATTCTGACGCCAATCATTCGCTGCCCTTTTTAACAGAAGATGATATTGCCGAAGCTCATCAAATCAATATTCAAACCGCCAAAGCGGTAAAAGATAAATTTGGTGAAGGATACCAAGGCATCCTTTATGGCGGATTCATGGCCACAGCAAATGGCGTGAAATTGATTGAATACAATGCCCGTTTTGGCGATCCAGAAGCTATGAATGTTTTATCGTTGCTAGAGTCTGACTTTATTGAAATTTGCAATGGAATTGCAGACGGAAGTTTAAATAAAGTTGATGTCCATTTTTCGAATAAAGCCACTGTTTGTAAATATGCTGTGCCGGAAGGCTATCCAAATAAACCCGTGAAAGATGAACAGATTGATATTTCAACAATCAAAAATCCCGACGGATTATTTTACGCATCGGTGAATATTCAAAATGGAAAATTAGTTGAAGCGGGGAGCCGAACTGTTGCGGTTGTGGGTATGGCCAACTCCATTTCAAACGCAGAGAAAATCGCAGAAAAAGAAGTGTCAGCTATTGCGGGGCCACTGTTTCATCGTTCCGATATTGGAACAGATATGGTAATCCAAAAACGTATTAATCATATGAAATCAATCCGATGATAAAGCTGGGAGTTTTAGGCTCCACAAACGGAACTGATCTTCAAGCCATTTTAGATTCCATCGCTTCTCGTGAATTGAATGGGAAGGTATCGGTGGTTCTCTCTAACCGGAAGAATGCCTATATATTGGAGAGAGCAAAAAATCACAACGTGCCTGCTTTCTTCAATTCTCATAAAGAAAAATCGCGGGAAGAATTTGATGATGAAATGACGGCCATTTTAAAGGAGCATGCTGTAGATCTGGTTCTTCTCATTGGTTTTATGCGCATTCTATCTGCAAAATTTTGTCAAGATTGGCGGGATAGACTATTGAATGTACATCCGTCATTATTGCCAAAGTATGCCGGCGGAATGGACACAAATGTGCATGAGGACGTTTTAAAAAACGGTGATGCAGAAACCGGCTGTACAATTCATTTTGTCACCGACGAAGTAGATGATGGACCAATTTTGATTCAGAAAAAATGTAATATCGAACCGGATGAAACTGTATATACATTAAAAACAAAAGTCCAACAATTAGAAGGCATAGCCTTTATTGAAGCTATACAATTAATTCAAAATAATTCATATGTTAGATAACCCTTCATTAAATCAATCGCCAATTCAAGTGAAGCGGGCGCTCATATCTGTATTTGACAAAACCAATGTTGTGGAACTGGCACAAGCATTTAACAGTTTCGGCATTGAAATATTATCCACGGGTGGCACGGCTAAGGTATTGAGAAGTGCTAGTGTTCCGGTTACAGATGTAAGCGATTATACCCGGTTCCCGGAGATCATGGATGGTCGCGTAAAAACCCTTAATCCTTTAATAGAAGGTGGCATTCTTGGACTCAGGGACCAACACAGCGAAGATGCAGAAGCCAATCAAATTCAATGGATTGACCTTGTGGTTTGCAATCTTTATCCTTTTTCAGAAACAATTTCCCGAGAAGATTGTGATCTGGCAATGGCTTTAGAAAATGTGGACATTGGCGGACCAACCATGATCCGTTCCGCTGCAAAAAACGTGGGATGGACTTGTGTTGTCGTGGATCCAACTGATTATGCCACCATCACCAATGAATTACAATCCGGTGAAGTTTTATTTGAAACGCGGAAAAAACTTTCGGCGAAAGCATTCGGACATACAGCACAATACGATACAATTATTCACAACTATTTGAAGGAGCAAAAGCTGTCGGATAATTTTTCACTTACATTTGAAAAACATTCAGAAATGCGCTACGGCGAGAACCCACACCAGTTGGCATCTTCATATAAAATTCCCGGAAACACTGAACCCAACATATTGAATGCCACCATCCACCAGGGGAAACAGCTTTCCTATAATAATATTATGGATGCAGATGGCGCCCTTGCTTGTGTGAGAGAGTTTGATAAAACAGCCTGCGTTGTGGTGAAGCACGCTAACCCCTGCGGCGTTGCCGTTGGTGATGACTTATTAGATGTGTACACTCGTGCTTTTAATACGGACTCCCTTTCTGCTTTCGGTGGAATAATCGCATTCAATCGTACATGTACAAAGGAAGTTGCGAAAGCCATCACATCCGTATTTGTAGAAATAGTGTTGGCTCCAGATTTTGAGCCAGAAGCGTTGAACATATTCAAAAAGAAAAAGAATCTACGCGTTTTGGGAATTGGTGAATTCGAAAAACGTATAGCCAAGCTTGAGGTGAGAAATGTAGATGGTGGACTGCTCGTCCAGGATACAGATACAAAAATTCTATCAAAAGATGACCTAACCGTGGTGACTAAAAACCAACCATCGGAAGCAGACATCAAAACAGTATTATTTACATGGAAGGTCCTTCGTCATGCCAAATCCAACAGCATCTTGATCGCCAAGGATAATACCGCGGTAGGGCTCGGCGCCGGACAGGTGAGCCGTGTAGATGCGGTCCACATGGCTTTACGCAAAGGAGGAAAAAATGTAAAAGGTGGTATTTTGGCATCTGATGCATTCTTCCCCTTTCGGGATAGTATTGACGCCATTAAGGACTCTGGAGTAAAGGTTGTGGTGCAGCCCGGTGGGTCTATCCGAGACTCGGAAGTAATTGAAGCCTGCGATGAATATGGTATCGCTATGATGTTCACTGGTACCCGCTGTTTTAAACATTAAGTTCTAAAAAATAGCCTTAATTTTCTAATCTATATTTGGAGATATGAACAGGAATTTGACTAATCCCCGTTAAACAAATAATGAAAAAAGACACACTATTTATTCTGCTTAAAACAGCAGGTGTTCTTGGGGCCCTTTATATGTTCCTCGTTGGAATTAAGGGAATGTCATCAGCCATCAAACACATGGGGGCTGATGTAGCAGAAAACATTTTTACCGCAACCAGCGATCCTTTCGTTGCTCTTTTTATTGGTATTTTTGCCACCGTTCTTTTTCAAAGTTCTTCCACCACCACTTCCCTCATTGTGGGAATGGTGAGTTCGGGGTCTCTTGGGATATCTGGAGCCATTCCTATGGTCATGGGAGCCAATATCGGCACCACTGTCACTAACACAATTGTATCCATTGGTCATATAAATCGTGGGAATGAATTCAAGCGTGCTTTTGCTGCTTCCACGGTTCATGATTTTTTCAACATTCTTTCGGTACTAATCTTGTTCCCACTAGAAATGGCGTTCCATTGGATTCAAAAAAGCGCTGAGTGGATTGCTAGTCTTATTTTTGGAAAGATTCATAATGTTGACGTTCTCCAGGCTAAAAGCCCCATTAAAGCGGCTGTGAAATCCGGAGCCAAATTCATTGAGAGATTCACCTTTGAAAATGATATTATTTATCTGGTATTAAGTGTATTAATCACATTTATTATGCTTTATACTCTTGTTAAGCTGCTGCGAAGTCTTGTCCTTGAAAAAATCGAAGTGTTTTTTGACCAATATATTTTCAAAACTGTTATGAGGGCCATTGGGTTCGGCATCATTCTGACCATAATGGTTCAGAGTTCGTCTATTACCACATCTTTAGTCATACCATTGGCCGGTGCAGGAGTTCTGTCTCTGAGGCAAATATTTCCTTTTACATTAGGGGCCAATATTGGTACAACGGTTACGGCTTTACTAGCGGCCCTTACCGGAACAGTTTCCGCACTTATTGCAGCCATTAGTCATTTGCTCTTTAATATATTTGGAATCCTAATCATTTATGGAATACCGCCCTTAAGAGCCATACCTTTGAAATTAGCAGAAATGATTGCTGAATATTCTTTGAAAAACAAATTTATTCCTATTGGGTATTTATTGATCGTTTTTGTTGGTATTCCATTAACTATTATTTTATTGGGCGGATAAGTCGCCCACAAACTAAAAGAGGTGTCAGTCATGTCAGTCTTTAAAGATATTGTTAAACTTTGGAACTCAGATAATCTTCTGGCCCAAGCTTGGGATGAGTCCTACAAAATGATGATGTTGTCGAACGAAATTTTTACTCAAGCTATTAAATATTTACGGGAGGGTGAAAATAAAGACACAATAAAAGCCCTTAAAAAACGTGACATTGAAATCAATATTTTCCAGAGAGACGTGCGGAGAAAAGTGGTAACCCACTATGCTATAAGTCAGGATATTGATGATCTGCCAAACGGTCTAGTCCTTCTTAATATGGTTGTTGATGTGGAGCGAGTGGGGGACTATACAAAGAATATTCTTGATCTCGCATTAAACCATTCTAACATGATTAAGTCCGAAGAGTTCTCTGAAGATCTCTATCATGTAGAACAGGAAGTCATTTCCCGATTCAGTAAAACGCTTGAAGCCATTCATACACAAGATGCGGATGTGGCACGGTCCATGATGGTTTCGTATAAAGAGACCCTTACGAGCGTATCAGATAATATAGTCAATGGATGTATTTCAGGAGAAATCACTCTGGGCGATGAATCAAAAACAGTATCTTTGGCGCTTTATGCTCGTTATTTAAAACGAATTGGGGCTCATTTAAAAAATATCACTACTGTTCTCGTTAACCCCTTTGATGCTGTTGGTTATAAGCAATAATAAAAAAATAATTGGCTTAACTTAATAGCTGAATAAAATAATTTAATGGAGGCTATATAAAATATGGCAAAATACCCTGGTATTAAATCTACAGCAGATGGTGCAGCCATCGTGGTCTGGGTGGAAACCCACATCACTCAAGGAGCCTGTGCATATCCAATTACATCATCAACAACCATGGGTTCTGGTTATCAGTCTGTACTTGCAAATGGAGGCACAAATATTTGGGGTGAAAAAATGGCTTTTATTGAGTCAGAGTCCGAACATAGCTCCGCTTCCGCCTGCGAAGGCTATGCGCTTTCTGGAGGGCGAGTAACAAACTTTACTTCTGGGCAGGGGCTTGTCCTCATGAAAGAAGTTTTATATACTATTTCAGGAAAAAGATTGCCTGTTGTTTTTCATATAGGGGCAAGAGCTCTTACGTCTCATTCCCTAAATGTTCATGCAGGACATGACGATGTAATGGCTGTGTCTGATGTTGGCTGGGGTATGTTGTTTGCTAAAAACGCACAAGAAACGGGCGACCTTGCTCTGATTTCTCGTCGTGTAGCAGAAGCCACAAGCACCCCTTTCTTCAATATTATGGATGGTTTTTTAACAACACATACAATTGAAAATGTTTTATTACATGAGGCAGAAATGATGGATGAGTTTGTGGGAAAACCTCAAGATCATTTAGTGAATATGATGGATCCATATCATCCTGTCATGTCCGGAGTTGTTCAAAATCAAGATTCATATATGAAAGGGAAAATTGCCCAACGTTTATTTACAGATAAAATTGAAGAAACACTTACCAAAGCTATGGATGAGTTCTACGAATTGACGGGTCGAAAATATGGATTAATATCTGAATATAAAATGAATGATGCGGAATACGCCATTGTTGGTTTGGGGTCCATGATTGAAACAGCAGAAACGGCAGCGGACTATCTTAGGGAAGAAAAAGGTTTAAGGGTCGGTGTAGTTCACATAACATCCTACAGACCATTCCCGGGAAAACAGATTGTTGAAGCATTGAAGAAAGTAAAAGCATTTTCAGTATTAGAAAGAATGGATAATCCGCTTGCGGAAAGCAATCCGTTGACACTTGAAATAAAAGCTGCTTTTACAGATAACCTAGAACCTGACGAAAATGGAAATATTAAAATTCCAAAAATCTATTCCGGGTCTGCGGGCTTAGGCTCAAGGGATGTTCGTCCAGACGATGTAATGGCTGTAGTCGAAAACATGTTAAAAGATGATAAAAAATATTTTGCCATAGGAATTGATCATGAATTAGCGCTTGAAACAGGTGGCTCTACAGATATTAGATGTGAAGGTACTTTTTCTATGCGCGGTCACTCAGTGGGAGGATACGGCTCTGTAACAACAAATAAAATTATTGCTACAATTGTAGCGGATCTTTTCGATATGTATGTTCAGGCTTATCCAAAATACGGTTCTGAAAAGAAAGGATTACCCACAACTTATTATTTAACCGTAAGCCCTGGGCGCGTTAAAACCCACAACGAACTGGAGTTTGTTGAATTTGTACCATTAAATGATATAAACGCTTTCAATCTCGCGAATCCGCTAAAAGGATTACAATCCGGAGGCATGTTATTTGTTCAGAGTGCAAAAACAGATTCAAATGAAATTTGGAATGATTTTCCAAAGTGGGCACAACATACAATTCAAAAAGAAAATATTACCGTGCTAGCACTTGATACCGTAAAAATCGCCAAAGAAGTTTCGTCTCGACCGGATTTAATTCAAAGAATGCAGGGAATTGTTCTTTTAGGAATATTCTTAAAAGCTACACCATTCTTAGAAAGATCGGGAGTAAGCGAAGATGATTTAATGGTAGGTGTAGAAAAATCATTACGGAAATATTTTGGAAAACGCGGAGAGCAAGTTGTTCAAGATAACCTAGGTGCTGTAAAGCGCGGTTTCAATGAAGTATTTGAGGTCAAACAGGATAAAACAGAGGAAGTGCCAGCATGAGTGTCTTAGTTTCAGAATTAAATAAAAAAACTGCCCATGACATTTTAGATATTCAAGATTTTAACGATAGAATTGTAGGCGCATATAATGATGGAACGGCGGAAGAAGGACTGCCAGCAGATATTTCCACCGCTAGAAGCCTAATTCCAGCTGGGACTGGTGTCCTCCGTGATTTTAGCTACATCGCGCCAGACATACCTGAGTTTTTATCAGATAATTGTGTTGCCTGTATGGAATGTGTAACTCAGTGCCCAGATACAGCTATTCTAGGGAAAGCTATTCCAGAATCAAAACTTGAAGAAACAATTTCAAAATTAGAGTCTGGAGAATTAAAAGGATGGGTTTCACAACAGTGGGCAGACACAAATAAATTTTACAAGGTTCCAGCGAAGCAAGGTAAAGAACCTGCAAAATTTGGGATTTTTGTAGATCCAACAAAATGTAAAGGATGCGCAGAATGCGTAGACGCATGCGGAGACCACCAAGCGCTTTCTATGATAACAAAAAAAGATGAAACAGTTCCAACCTACCAAGGAGCGTTTGACTTTTTTAATACATTAGGCGAAACGCCGTCTGATTATATTAATGAACGCGTTTTGGTTGATATGATGTTAGCAAGCAATTCCATGTTGTTTACTGGTGGCGCTGGGTCTTGTATGGGTTGCGGAGAAGGAACAGCTTTGCGAATGATGTTGGCAGCAACGGGTTTTGTTTATGGCAAAGAAAGTATTGGGCTTGTGGCAGCAACAGGGTGTAACACCGTTTATGGTTCAACGTATCCTTATAATCCTTTTATGGTGCCATGGACAAATTCATTGTTTGAGAATGTATCAGCTGACGCAATGGGAATTCGAGCTCGTTGGGATCAAATAGGATGGCAAGATAAGAAATTATGGGCAATTGGCGGTGATGGCGCTATGGTAGATATTGGCTTTCAAGCTATGTCTCGTATGTTGGCATCTGGAATGAATATTAATGTTCTTATTTTAGATACGCAGGTTTATTCTAATACGGGCGGACAAGCATCAACCGCTACATTTACAGGCCAAGATGCAAAAATGTCAATGGTTGGAAAAGAAATTGGTGGAAAAACAGAAAGAAGAAAAGAAATTGCTAATCTATGTATGATGCATCCAGATGTGTTTGTCGCACAAACGACAGCCGCACACACCAATCATTTCTACAAAGCCATTATGGCTGCAAATGAATACCAGGGACCATCTGTTATTAATGCTTATACAACTTGCCAACCAGAGCATGGCGTAGCAGATGATATGGCAATGAATCAAGCAAAACTGGCAGCAGATTCTCGCGCATTCCCAGTTTTCATTTATGACCCAAGTAAAGGCGATAGATTTTCCGAACGACTTTCACTTCAGGGGAACCCGGCTAAAAATAAAGATTGGTTTATTAATCCAAAAACTGAAGATGCGACTGACTTTATTTCATTTGCTAAAACAGAAGGTCGATTTGCAAAACATTTTGATAAAGATGGAAATCCGGACGAAATCATAATGGAAACACAAGAAGATCGCTTGAAAAACTGGCGTCTTTTACAGGAATTAGCAGGAATTATTTAAATGATTGATAAAACCTACTCACTCAAAACCAAGAAAACGGTTACCATTCGGAATCTGAACCGCGATGATGTTTCGCTATCCCATTCATTTTTTCAATCTATCCCAGAATCAAAAAAGAAATATTTTCGCAGTGATGTAACAAATGTTGGCCATTTGGAAGAGCGGCGCCTGGAAGCAGAAAAAGGGGGAATTGTTCGCAGGATTGCCTTGATGTCCGGGACTATTGTAGCAGATGCTTCATTGGCCATAGACTTAGACGCCTGGAAAAAATCGTGGCTAAATTTATAAGACCCCAAAAAGATTTATGAAAAAATTTATTTGGCTATATCTTTCATCTTTCGGAATTATGTTTGCCATCCTTTCCTGGATTCAGGAGAGCGGCCTCCTCCCACATCAAATGGGGTGGCATAAAGGGCTACTAGCCTGTTTGTGTGGTGCGGCACTTTACGTAGTGTTGCCAAGGACAATAGATTCCTAGGTCCAATCTTTTTGATTTAGAAATCAAACTGAAAATTCAATACGATTGAATTTTCTGAATCCCCATCTTCCGGAGCTTTGACTCTAACTGTAGGAGCAATGGTTAGGCCTTTTGCAGCATTGTAGTGAATACCTGCAATAATCGCCTGAATTCCATCACTATCTTCTGACCTATTGGCATCCGCTTGATCTAATCTGGCTAAAATAGATATTTTATCATTGATTTTATATGTGGCGTATATACAAATAATTTGCCCAGACAGGCCCTCTTGAGTTTTTGTGTCTAATTCAA
>Ga0207989_1000895_pt1 | contig 15723 bp, 10 predicted proteins | sample ETNtaG_7_FD_185777 | JGI IMG/M metagenome (GOLD analysis project Ga0207989, IMG submission 185777) | Marine microbial and viral communities from oxygen minimum zone, Eastern Pacific Ocean - ETNP201406SV65 (SPAdes) (version 2) | ecosystem: Environmental > Aquatic > Marine > Oceanic ... | reverse complement strand
TACATATTGCTGGATGGCCGCAATAAAAAAGTGACCTTGTACATGCCTCCACGAAATGAAAGATTGGAAAGGAGTGAGGGAAGAATCTTAAATGCAGATGATGAGAAATTGATCAAAAAGCTGGTGGGTGTAGATGCGGTCTATTCTACTGATCTTATGCGTCAGGATTTCCCTCCAGATTTAGATAGAGGAACAGTTATATATACCATGTTTACCCCAGCGGAGGGGCAAGGACAAAGTCGGTATGAACTGGAAGTTGCTAATGCATCCATTGCGGCAGATCCCTGGGATAGCCGCATTAGCCGGGAAGGTCGCCTGGTACAATTATTGCGAACACGCAACCGTCGGAATGAAGTAAAAGACTTGACGCCGATTATTGACAGACTGCGAAGTGTAAAAAGTCTCAATGAAATTGCCTTAATACGGAGAGCGTCTCAATTGGCAGGATTGGGGATGATCGAGGCGATTAAAAGTACCGAACCTGGTGCATGGGAATACCAGTTGGATGGAGTTGCGCGATATGTCTATTTAATCAACGGTGCCCGGTTGGAAGCGTACCGATCCATCACTGCTTCTGGAACGAAAAATATCAGTAATGGGCATTATTATCGGAACGATAGCCAGTTGAAAAGTGGAGATATGGTACTGATGGATTATGCCCCGGACTTTAGGTACTATGTGAGTGATATTGGCCGTATGTGGCCGGTGAATGGCACTTACGAACCGTGGCAGAGAGAGTTGCTTCAGATCATTCTTGAGTATCGCAATGTCGTATTGGAAATCATTCGGCCTGGAATTTCCACCGAACAGGTTTTGGAAGAAGCTCGGCAAAGAATGAAGCCGATCATGAAACGGTACAAGTTTTCAAAGAAAATTTACAAGAAAGCCGCTGAAAAAATGGTTCAAACAGGTGGTGGTGTTTTATCTCACCCAGTTGGTTTGGCCGTCCATGATGACGGTTCGTACCGTCATGAACTATTAATAGCAGGCCACGTCTTCTCTGTAGACCCTCAAATGTGGGTGCCGGAAGAAAATTTATATTTGCGCTATGAAGACACTATTGTGGTAACTGTCGATGGCAACGAGAATTTCACCGATTTTTTACCATCAGAACTGGATGAACTGGAAAAGTTGGTTCGGGCAAAGGGGATACTGCAATCTTTCCCGAAAGATTCCATGAAATGGAACTATTAATAGAGTGGAGACAACACTGTTACCTTAGTTTGCTCAACTTAAAATGACGGGAGTCGATATGAAAGAAAGGGGCACATATTGTTAGGTAAATTGTTGGAAAAACCGTTCTATGTATTATTGCTCCTCAGTTTCGTGTCTGCTCAAGATTGGGCAAATTTGAGCAAGTATAGAGAGGACAATGCCAAACTCGCATTAACTTCTTCAAGTGAGAATAGGATAGTTTTTATGGGCAATTCAATTACTGAGGATTGGAAGACGATTCACCCGGAATTCTTCTCAGGTAAACCATATATCAATCGGGGTATCAGCTCACAGACAACTCCGCAAATGTTGTTAAGGTTCAGGGCTGATGTTATCAATCTGAACCCGGAACTGGTAATTATTTTGGCTGGGACCAATGATATTGCAGGAAATACAGGTCCCTCAAGTATTGAAATGATAGCACACAATATTATTTCCATGGCTGAACTCGCAATAATTAATGACATACAAATTATTCTTTGTTCTGTTCTACCAGTTTATGATTACACTTGGAAGCCAGGGCTTAATCCTGTTGAAAAGATTAGCACTTTAAATGAGATCATGAGGGATTATGCTCAAAACAACGGGATCACGTATCTTGACTATTATGCATCAATGGTAGATGATAAAAAAGGGTTAACAGAGGATTACACTTATGATGGAGTTCATCCAAACAATAATGGATACACAATAATGGAATCTCTCCTCGAGATGGCTATAGCTGCAACACTTGAAAAATAATACAGTTTTTTTAAATGATATACCCTACTTTTATGCTTCACCAATGAAGAAAGTAGTTTCAATAGTAACCGTGGGTCTAATGTTCTTATCCTGCGACCTTACGAATCAGGAGGATGAAGAATCGGACGGTTCAATTCTCGGCTCTTGGGAACAAATTGAAAAAAGAGCAACTATCTCAGCTGGCTGGCTGCCGCTGGGTAATTCATTCTACATGGTTACCTTTGAATCGAATGGGACGCACACTATTCAGCAGGGGAACTTCGCCAATAGCCGCAACTGCACCGGCACGTGGCTTACCAGCGGAAACGCCCTGACCCTGACCAACAATTGCGGACAATACGGGGAAAGTAAAGAGAATCTCCATTACAGTCTTTCTGACACTATCATGACATGGACATATGATTTTTCGGAAACAGGAAAAAGATTCAAAAAGGCCGACTTGGAGCCGTCCTTTTAATATTTTCTAGTTTGCCTCACTTGCCCGACGGGCCTGAAACATATAAAGGAAAAGTTTGAATGATTACTTACTATATAACAGGGAAATAGTGCTTTTCCCAGTCATTCAGTCTTGGGGTGATGATTCGGTACCATAGCGGAGGTATCAGACAAAATATCAGGGTGGTCAGGTAGCCATAGGGCATTTGTGGAGCATCCTCATAAGGATCCAATTTCCAGAATTTTACACTTGGTTTTTCATGGTGAGCTGAATGCCTGGTTAGAGAAAACAATACCATTCCGCTCATCCTCTTATTAGTATTCCAGGAATGTTCAGGTCCAATTCGTTGATCTGGTTTCCGGGCAAGGCCGTAATGTTCCATGTAATTCACAATCTCAAGGATAAATTTTGCAAAAACTGCCTGTCCCAGAAACAGTACTAGACCGAATACACCACTCGCAATAAAAAATATAACACACCAAAATGCCGACATGAAATATCCGGTTATCATCCTGTTCCTCAAGGAAATGGGACTGTATTCCTTTTTTCGAAGTCTTCTTAGCTCATGTTTCCATGCACTGATATGCCCGAGCACTGTTGATCTTATGGAAAAAGCGTATACATTTTCTCCTTTTCTGGCTGTTGCTGGATCTTCATCGGTACCAACGATTACGTGGTGACCGTATACATGTTCGATTGAAAAGTCCGGGTTACAGCTTGCTGACAGAAGCCATCTTCCTTCAAGCATTGCAATTTTGTCTTTTATTCGATGGGTAAGTTCATGACCAACGTTGGTGCCATATCCGGCAACTATAAATCCCACGCCGAGTAGAGCACCTAAATAATCAGACCATATGTTGGCATTCCTTGCTGCCAGAAAATCGTAGGAAAACCAACCTGTTAACAATTGTCCTATCCCTAATAAATCTTGGATTCCACTTCCTGATGCCCAGGCAAAACTGAGCAGCAGGAGTAGGATGAGAGGTAAGGCCAAATGCAATGGAAGCTCTATCAGCCAGGGATAGTTGTATTCCGGTTGAGAGGCATCTTCACCCAGAACTGCGTCCCCGATAATCACCACAAAAAATAATACTGCAAGGCCAAGCCACATCCAGTGACCGCCAAGCAGAACTCCAATCATCACTGTTGGTGCTAATATGGGTGTAATAAAGTATTTTAAGTATTTCATTTCAGCTTCCTTTGATTACAAGTAACAACAAAAGTGTTAATGAGTCTTTCACAATGAAATGTAAGGATTATTAGGGAAAAATTTGGTGTGTAATGAAAAATCCGCCCATGGTTTATTTTCTGTTATCTCGATAAAGGTTTGCCAAAAAAAGAAAAATTGTCCGAGTTAAGGGAAGAGCTATTTTTTGCGAAGATTCGAAGAGAGTTTCGCGCTAATTTATTACAATTATTCAGAAAGGAAATTCACAATGAAACCGACAGAACAGCTTGTTGAAGAACACGAGTCCATAACAGTTATGCTTGACATCACTGCCAAGGTTTGTGACAATCTTGAATCTGGCCAGGAAGTCCCTTCAGATCATCTTGAACAGATTGTAGAATTTATTAGAGAATTTGCAGACAGATGCCATCACAGAAAGGAGGAGGATCTCCTTTTCTCCACCATGGAAGAAGTGGGCTTTTCCTTGGAAGAAGGCCCTATTGCTGTGATGCTGTCGGAACATACTGTAGGACGGGATTATGTAAAGAAAATGGCAGAAGCCGCCACATCGTACCGGGAAGGCGATCGCAAGGTAATCCCGACCTTCGTGGACAATGCCCGAGGATTTGTCTATCTGCTGAGAGATCATATCTATAAGGAAAATAACATCCTCTACCCCATGGCGGACAGTCGTCTTACTGATGAAGATCAGTCCAAACTAGAACGTGAGTTTCAAAGGGTAAATGAGGAATCTATTGGTTTGGAGAAGATCGAATACCTGCTAGGACTCAAGGATGAGCTGAAGTCAGTATACCTCCCATAGCGTTTCATCTGCTATAAAATCGATTAAACAATTATGATTAATTACATTCATTAAAAAAAGGGGAAATCTCATGAAACGAAGCATTTTGATTGTTGTGTTTTTTTCTGTCGCCACGTTTTCTTTTGCCCAAACAAAAAAAGTTACCTTTACCGCCAAGGAAGGTACATGGATGAGTGTGGATGTATCTCCTGACGGAAAAACAGTTGCCTTTGATTTATTGGGGCATATCTACCTCATGTCGGCCCAGGGCGGAGAGGCCAAGCCAATCACCGAGGGTACTTCATGGAATATGTTTCCCCGTTTCAGTCCCGATGGAAAAAAGATTTTATTGACCTCAGACCGCGGCGGTAGTGATGATTTGTGGGTGCATAATTTGGCCAGTGGAGAAATGAAAAATATATCCGATATGGAACTCCCAGTGCATCAGGGGACTTGGTCACAAGACGGCCGACATGTTTTTGGAACAGCATTGAATTTGAAGGTTCGTCATCCAGTATACATGTTTAACATGTACAGCAATAAACAGGAGATCATTCCGCCGGGGACCCGGGCACCGGTCATACATTTTGAAATGCATCCTTCCAATGGCCTCATCTATTTTGAACACGGAGATGGTGGCCTTTACAGCAGCGGCGACCGTATAAAAACGTACAACACTCATACGGGTGTGGTAGAAGTTTATATAGACAGACCGGGTGGTGCTGCGAATCCGTCTGTATCTCCAGACGGTAAAAAACTGGCCTATATACACCGTGATGACCGGCAGACCGTTTTGGTGGTTCATGACTTAAAGACACGGGAAGAGAAAGTAGTCAGCCGAAGACTGGATTTTGATCGTCAGGACAGCGGTAGCTTCTATGGATCATATCCAAACATGAGTTGGCATCCCGGTGGCAGTGAAATTTTCCTTTCATATGATGGAGGGATTCACGCCGTTGATATTCAGTCAGGCAAAGCCCGTAAGATTGAATTTGAAGTGCCGGTGGATCGTGACATAAAGAAGACGATCCGATTCAAAATGGATGTACCACAGGCTGAGGCGGTAACTCGGTCACATCGCTGGTCTCAATCAACACCTTCAGGGATTTTATTTGAGGTGCTGGGAGACCTTTACATCAAAAAAGGTTCGAAGATTACAAACCTTACTAAATCCAAAGATCATGAGACCAATCCGGTCTATGATTCCAAATCAAAACTGATCTATTACGCCTCCTGGAACGACAAGGGAATGGGGGCGGTTTATCAGATGAACTTGAATGGGAAGAAACGTAAAAAATTGACCTCGGTAAAAAGTCAGTACGGTTCTATTGCTGTATCAAATGAAGGCAATATTGCCTTTATCCGTGGAGGAGGTTCTTTGATAAACGGCAATCATCTGGAGAATCAGACTGACTATGAGCTTGTATTGATGGAAAGCGCCGCAAAAGAGACCGTTTTGACTGAAATAGAGTGGAGCGGAAACCGCTATGCCAAGCGTCCTCCTACAGTTTTCTTTGGGCAGGACGGACGTATCTACTTCTCGGAATATGTGGAGGATGTTTTAACAATCAAATCCATCACCATGGGCGGTTTGGATGAAAAGGAGATTTTCAAGTTTACCAACGCCACCCGGGCGGTTATATCGCCGGATATGCAATGGATTGCCTTCCGAGAATACCACCGCAGTTTTGTCACCCCTTTCGATCATGTTGGTAAAACAGTGACTGTCAGTGCCGCTGATGAAGAAGGATATACTCAGAGGGTGGATAGAAATGAAGACGGGGATTTCATGTCATGGTCAACTGATAGCCAAACGCTGTATTGGACTCGCGGTAAGTACCACGTTGAAAAGAAACTGAAATCCATACTCGACCAAACCGGCCAGACCGTAAAAACCGATATCTCCCTTACTTATACGATCAACCGCCCAAGTAGTACAGTCGCCCTAAAAAATGTCCGTGTTCTAACTATGAACGAAAAAAAGGAAATTCTCGAAAATGTAACTATCCTCATTAAGGCTGATGAGATTGTAGCAGTAGGGAAAAATGTTAGCGTACCCAGTGATGCCAAGGTGTTTGAACTTGGCGGCAGAACAGTCATGCCGGGGATGTTCGATGCGCACGGTCATTACGGTAGCCCCATTTCAGCTCTCAACGTTATTGAGCAAAATCTTTACGGATTGCAAGCAAATCTGGCATACGGGGTAACAACCATGTATGATGTGTATGGCACTACCCAGAAGGATTTCTGGGTATCAGACATGCTTCAGCGTGGGGACATCACCGGGCCCAGGATCTATTCTGTAGGGGACCCAATTTTTGTTACCAAGTACAGATCAAAAATGCACCGTCCCATCGAAAGTCTGGAAGATGCTTTGGAACATGTGCAGTTCAACAAAGATCACGGTGCCCCGGCAGTGAAAGATTATTCCAACCACACGCGGTCAGCAAGGCAGCACCTGGCGGAAGCCAGCCGTCAACTGGGAATCAACATAATCAGTGAATCTTTTGGGAATCCCCAAATGAATCTTACACAGATTGTTGATGGCTTTACAGGGTTGGAGCACACCATGGGGCTTGAGCCGCTTTACGAAGATGTGATCAACCTTCTGGCCCATTCTGAAATGGGTATAACGCCAACGTTGGTGGTGGTATACAACGGGCCTTCAGGCGAGACCTATTTCCACCAGTCAGAAAGACTATGGGAGGATGAAAAGCTGCTGAATTTTTTCCGTAAGGACGAGCTCATTAGCCTTCGGCGCCCCGGTTTTTACTGGCTCGATGATCACTATGCGACACAAATGGGCAAAACATTGAAAAAACTTTATGGCCGTGGCATCAAACTGCATATGGGTGCCCACGGTCAAATGATGGGTCTCGGTGCTCACTGGGAAATGGAGCTGTTTACCCACGGTGGTTTTTCCAATTATGATGCCATTGAAATTGCCACCATTAACGGATTTAGACACCATGGCCTCGATCACAAGCTTGGCTCTATTGAGCCTGGCAAACTGGCCGATATAGTCATTATGACTGAAAACCCACTGGACAATATCCGCAACAGCAGATCCATTGAATATGTTATGAAGAACGGGATTGTCTATAGTGGAAAGAACGCCGCCCAGGTATTTCCCAGACAAGCCGCGGCTCAGAAGCTCTATTTCAAGCAAGGTCAATAAGGAGTATTATTTAACATCTGTTGAGACTACCTGTGAGTTTGAGCAAATACAGTTTCAAAGCGATGGGACCGGGTCTTCTCTTTGCTGCAGTATCAGTCGGAGTTTCCCACTTGGTACAATCTACTCGCGCCGGCGCAGGTTACGGATTTGCTCTTGTTTGGGTCATCTTGCTGGCGCTGATTCTCAAATACCCACTTTTTGAATTCGGCCAGAGATATGCAGTGGCTACGGGAAGTACGCTTCTTGAAGGGTATCGCCGGCAAGGGAAATGGAGCCTGGTGCTTTATCTCATTCTTACGCTGACGACTATGTTTGCTGTCCTGGCCGCTGTTACGGCGGTTACCGCAGGAATGGCCATTCAACTGACTGGATGGAAACCGTCTATTTCTTTTCTGTCACCGGTGGAACTGTGGTCATTAATTCTCATCATTATAGGTTTGCTCATACTGGGCATAGGCCGTTTCCCGCTAATGGATAAGATCGTTAAGGGTGTCATGGTGGTGCTAGCTGTCTCCACCGTTGTCGCCGTAATAAGCTTAGTGCCACATTTGTACGGGATTTGCCTTTGGGGAAAGATGGGACTGATGGATATCGGTTTTATAGTTGCTCTCGTCGGCTGGATGCCTACAGGAATGGATGTCTCTGTCTGGCAGTCCCTCTGGACTTTGGCGCGCGAACAGGAGACCGGTCATACACCCAGTTTGGACGAAACACTCTTCGATTTCAAGGTAGGTTATATGGGCACCGCTATCCTGGCGCTGATGTTCTGTTTTTTGGGAACAGCGGTCATGTTTGACAAAGGTATTACGGTGGAAGATAGTGCGGGCGCTTTTGCCGGTCAGATCATCGAACTTTATACATCTGCCCTTGGGTCGTGGAGCCGACCGATAATAGTCGTCTCTGCGTTCACCACCATGCTCTCTACCATGTTGACGGTCAGTGACGGTTTCCCCAGAGCCTTGCAGATGGTAGGGAGGCGTTTCCGTACAGCGGAAGAGAAGCATGAAGTATTGCAGGTGTCGGGCAATTCATGGGACTATTGGCTCTGGCTGGCAATCTTGGCGGGGGGCGCCATGCTGATTATCGTATTCTACCTGGAAAGTCTTGCAGGCCTAGTGGATCTGGCCACAACACTTTCATTTCTTTCAGCGCCATTTCTCGGATTGCTCACCTACCGTGCTGTCACTGCCTCCTGGGTGGCACCCGAATTCAGGCCCGGTCGTTGGCTTCAGCTACTCGCTATCATCAGTATCGCATTTCTCACCGTTTTCTCGTTTGTCTTCCTCTATTTCAGGTTTTTCTGAAATTTGAATTTTCAAGCAGATACCAAACTAACCTCCCTAAAACACGGTTTGGTCTTCAGACTATTTATTTCTTTATGTTTGGGTTCAAATCTTTTATGCGCACAAACAAGAATATTTAAACCTCATCCATATGGCAAACTGGGAAACGATAAAAGTTTAACCGCATCTACGAGTCTTGCCGATTTGGATGGAGACGGTGATCTTGACGTCCTGGTCGGCAATGGACGGCACTGGGCTGAGCAAAACTATATTTTCTATAACACCGGTCATGGTTTCTTTCGTAAGGCTGTGCGATTGGGTGATGAATTAAACACTACTTATGTAGTGCCAACTGCCGATTTGGACAATGATGGTGACTTGGACGTGGTAGTGGGAAATGATCGAATAAAAAATATAGTTTTCAAGAATGATGGCACTGGAAAACTTCACTTTGATCATACTTTTGGACATTCAGCATCCAGCACACGAGGTTTATGCTTGGCTGATTTGAACAATGACAATTTTGTTGATATAGCTGTGGCTAACCGCCGAACTCAAAATTTCATCTACTTGAACAATGGGAAAGGGGAGTTTAGTTCTTCACAACCGTTCGGATTGGCTGAGGAAGCGACCATTTCTATTGTTTCGGCAGATATAAATTGGGATGGTCATCAAGATTTGATTCTGGCCAACCGCAATGCCCAAACCAATAATATATATTTTGGCCCCCAGTTTGTTGACTATATAACATATGGTACAGGTAAGGATGAAACTCGGGATCTCGCAATCGGTGATATGAATGGAGATGGTCATCTGGATATTGTGACCGCAAACATTGAGGAAAGAAATGTGGTCTATTATGGTAATGCCAAAGGAACATTTGTGAAATCCCAGACTTTTGGCAATGAAACAGACGCAACCTATTCTATCGATTTGAGTGACCTTGATCTGGATGGTGACATTGATATTGTGGTTGGTAATGCTGGGCAAAGAAATCACTATTTTTTAAACAATGGCACGTACTTCAAGCAATATGAATTTGGCCCAGTTGAAAATGTAACCTATGGAGTAACCATAGGAGATCTTGATGGGGACAGTTACCCAGACATTATTACTGCAAACTCTGGAAGCCAGAATATTATTTACCTTAATCAACCAGCCGAAAATTGGGATAAATAGTTTTTAATTGGTCTCGTATGGATGGTTTCGTTGTTAATTTCTTGCCGATAACTTTTTTGAAATTTCATAAAATGATTTTTTAATTACAGTATGACCACTTTCCAAAAAAGACATCTTGGTCTCAGCGAAAAGGAGACTGCTGAAATGCTAGAGTCTCTTGAGATGAAGAACTGGGAACAGTTCATTGAACTGGTGGTCCCCCAGTCTATCCGGTGGCAGGATGAGTTGACGGAGCCTCAGCCGCTTTCAGAAACAGAGGTGCTGGCATCTCTGACTGAGATTGCCGAAAAAAACCGGTCGGGCAAATGCTATATTGGCCAGGGTTATAGTTCCTCCGTCACACCACCAGTGATCCGGAGAAATATTCTTGAGAATCCTGCCTGGTACACTGCCTACACGCCTTATCAGGCGGAGATTTCTCAGGGACGGTTGGAGGCACTCCTGAATTATCAGACATGTGTCAGCGACCTCACTGGCCTACCGCTGGCCAACGCCTCTCTTCTGGATGAGGCCACTGCGGCGGCAGAGGCTATGACCATGTTCCACCGGGCTCACAAGACAGGGGCCGTTTTTCTGGTGTCGGAAGATTGCCATCCCCAGACTGTGGCAGTAGTTCAAAGCCGGGCTGAACCGCAAAACGTTGAGGTAAAAGTTTTACCTCACAGTGATTTTAGTTTTGATGAAACTGTTTTCGGTGCCCTCATCCAATACCCCGGCACCTCCGGCGCTGTATTGGATTACAGTGACCTTTGTGCCTTTGCTCATGAAGCCGGCGCCTTCGTCTGTGCCGCTACGGACCTTATGGCATTGACTCTTCTGAAACCGCCAGGTGAGTTTGGTGCCGATACAGCAGTGGGGAACAGTCAGCGATTCGGCGTCCCCTTAGGTTACGGTGGACCTCATGCCGCATTCTTCGCATCTTCGGACGATTTCAAACGGCTCATGCCTGGCAGAATTATCGGCGTCACGGTGGATGCCCGGAAGAAGAGCTCCTTCCGTATGGCGCTCCAGACACGAGAGCAGCATATTCGGAGAGACAAGGCTACCTCCAACATCTGCACTGCACAGGTACTCCTGGCTGTTATGGCGGGGATGTATGCCGTTTATCATGGCCCCGACGGTTTGAAGCAGATTGCCGAAAAGATTCATAAACGTGCCGTGCTTTTCTTCCATTCTCTGAAGAAGGCCGGAGTGGAGGTGACGGACCAATCTTTATTTGACACCGTCCGGTTTGTGCCGACAAAAGGGTGGGATGAAAAGACAAAAAAGAAGGGGATTTCCGTAAGAAAATTCGACGATGGATCCGTAGCCGTCTCGGTAGATGAAACCACCACCGAACAGAACGTCCATGATCTGTTAGAATGCTTTGGAGCATCACCGGTAGGGGCAAAGCCGATTCCTCTTACCGGTGAGCTGGCCCGGGAATCGTCTTACATGGACCACCCAGTGTTTAACAGCTATCACACGGAGACTGAACTGCTAAGGTACATCCGCCATTTGGAGACCAAGGATTTTTCTCTAGCGGACGGGATGATTCCCTTGGGCTCGTGCACCATGAAACTCACCGCTGCAGCCCAAATGGAATCTCTCACCTTGCCCGGTTTCGCCGATTTGCACCCCTTTGCTTCAACGGAAGACACCCAAGGATATGTATCCCTCATGAATGATCTGAAAAGCTGGCTCTGTGCCGCTACAGGTTTTCACGATATTTCTTTTCAACCCAACTCCGGTGCCCAGGGAGAATACAGTGGTTTACTGGTGATCCGGGCTGCTCATCTGGATAACGATGATGACCAGAGAAAAGTGTGCCTCATACCCTCTTCGGCCCATGGAACCAACCCCGCCAGCGCCATTATGGCCGGAATGGATGTGGTTGTAGTGAATTGTGATAACAGTGGCAACATCGACAAAACTGACCTCACTGCCAAAGCCGGAGAGGCTGGGGAGAGGTTGGCCGCCTGCATGATCACCTACCCGTCTACCCACGGTGTATTCGAAGAAGGAATCAAGGAGATTTGTGACATCATCCACACTCACGGTGGGTTGGTCTATCTGGACGGTGCCAACATGAACGCCATGGTTGGGATCAGCCGCCCTTCCGATCTTGGCGCCGATGTGTGCCATCTGAACCTCCACAAGACATTTGCTATCCCTCATGGTGGCGGTGGACCGGGGATGGGCCCCATCGGCGTTACTAAAGAGCTGGCACCGTTCCTGCCGGGGCATCCGGTAGTAGAGTGCGGCGGAGCTAAAGCCACTGGTCCTGTCTCAGCATCACCTTACGGTAGTGCTTCCATTCTTACTATCTCCTGGGCATATATTGCCATGCTGGGTGCTGAAGGGTTGACCCGGTCCACTGAGATGGCCATCCTTAACGCCAACTACATCACCAAAGGTCTTGAAGAGTATTACCCTATTTTGTACCGGGGTGCCAACGGACTGGTAGCCCATGAATTCATCCTTGATTTAAGGCCTTTTCGCAAAAGTGCTGACATTACGGAAGAGGATGTGGCGAAGCGACTCATGGATTTCGGTTTTCACGCTCCCACCATGAGCTGGCCCGTCCCTGGTACCATGATGGTGGAACCGACGGAAAGTGAATCCAAGTCAGAGCTGGATCGGTTTGTGGAGGCCATGATCACCATCCGCCGAGAGATCAGCGACATTGAATCGGGAAAACTGGACAAAGAAGATAACCCTTTGAAAAATGCTCCTCACACGGCACAAATGGTGATGGACGACGACTGGAGCCACCCCTATTCTCGGGAGCAAGCTGCCTATCCAGTGGACGGATTGAAACAGAGAAAATTTTGGCCCGCCTGTGCAAGAGTGGACAACGCCTACGGCGACCGGAACCTTGTTTGCACCTGCCCTCCTGTGGACGCATACAAGGAGTCGTCGTAATAGGTTAGCCGGCACTGTTCTGTGGAACAGATATATTACTTTATCATCATCAGCGCTCTCGTGGGGGAATACCTGCTCTCCACTGTTAGTGCCGTTCTGAACATGAACAGTATCACCGAAGATGTTCCAGAACAGTTTCGAGATGTTTATGATAGTGAAGAATATGTCCGATCCCAGGCGTACCTGAGGGCTAAGACCCGATTTAGCCTCTTTTCAGGAACATTCAGTCTTCTCCTCATTTTGGTCGTGATTCACACCAGCCTTTTCGGCGTTTTGGACGGGTTTGTCCGGGCTCAGACCACCCAGCCCATCCTGGCAGGGCTCTTTTTCTTTGGCATCATCTTTATTATTAACGATCTCATCAATATCCCTTTTTCCCTCTATAGCATCTTTGTTATAGAAGAGGAGTTTGATTTTAACCGGACCACTCCGAAGACTTATATCATAGATAAACTGAAAGGATATCTTCTAACTGTCGTTTTGGGCAGTGCCGTCGTGGCACCCATCCTCTATTTCTTTAGTGCATTTGGAGCTAGCGGCTGGTGGATCGCTTGGATAGCAGTAGCCTTTTTTACCGTGGCCGTTCAACCTCTGTTTGTTCACGTCATCGCACCCATGTTCAACAAATTTTCACCTCTCGAAGCTGGGGAGCTTCGTTCTGCTATCGAGGCTTACGCATCAGAGGTGAACTTTCCCATCGTCCGCATAGACGTCATGGACGGCAGTCGAAGGTCAGCCCACTCTAACGCCTACTTTAGTGGTCTGGGGAAGAGCAAGCGGGTGGCCCTGTTCGACACCCTGCTGGAAAAGCACACCACAGAGGAAATTGTTTCCGTGGTGGCCCACGAAGTGGGACACTTCAAGAAAAAGCACATCATTATGGGGACAACGCTCGGTGTACTTCAGGCAGGCGTTATGCTCTTTATCTTTAACCTTATAATGAGTGATTCTGCTCTTTTCGCCGTTTTTGGCGTCAGTCAGATCTCCGTTCATGCGGGGATGATCTTTTTCGCCATGCTCTTTGCACCGGTGAACTTGTTGACGTCCATCTTTACTACCGCTCTGAGCCGCCGGAATGAGTTTCAGGCTGATGGCTACGCCCTGGAGACGACACGGAACCACGAGGCACTGGTAAGCATGCTCAAGGGTCTTGCCGCCAGCAACCTGTCCCACCTGACACCCCACCCTTTTACTGTTTTTCTCTCTTACAGCCACCCGCCCGTATTGCAACGAATTGCGGCAGTATCGCCGGAATAAGAGAGAAGTCTGTTTTACAGTTAGCCTGAAAAGGTTATACTTGTGAGAGGTAGTTCTCAATAAAACTGCAATATGACACCTTTGGCAAGATTACTGTTGATGACCAACTCTATCATTACGATGTGATAGTGGACAGACAGTCTATTGAGAAAAGGCAGAAGAAAAATAGTAAGCACCTGCGGACTCAGTACGGACACACTCCCCTGGGTCCTGATGAAAACATCCCGTGGGAGTGTCAGGAACTGGTTATCGGCACAGGCTTTTACGGCAGCCTGCCTGTCACCGATGAGATAGTCCGGGCGGCTGCAGAGAAAGGTGTGAAGCTGAAGGTGATGAAAACAGCTGAGGCGTGCCAGTATCTTATGGAAACCGGGATAGATGCCAACGCTGTGCTGCACATTACCTGCTGATCTGGCCTTGGGAGAAGGAGTCTATCACCTCCATTGATGGTTGCTCGTGCATTCTTAGACCAAACGGTATGATACGGTTATTTCTTTTTCTCATTATAATGGCAGCTTCAGGCTCTAGTGAACCGGATAAAATTCCGGTCTACGCTTGGCTTGGCGGTCCCGGAAAGGCTACCGATAAAGAGATCAAAGTGCAATTCAAGGATCTCAAAGAAAAAGGGATCGATGGATTGATGTATAGTGGCGGGCATGATCCTAAGACCTACCGACGGGTGGGAAAGATAGCAAAAGAGACGGGCTTGAAGTTTCACGCCTGGATTCCCACATTGATACAGAACCCTAATTCCCGTCTTAAGCAGGAATGGTATATGGTGAACGGGGTGGGTGAATCAACTTACGACAAACCCCCTTACGTGGGTTACTACAAGTTTTTATGCCCCAGCAGGGAGGAGGTGATCCGTTTCTTGGAGACGCTCTACACTGGCGTGGCTGAAGTTCCGGAACTGGACGGCATTCACCTCGATTACATCCGCTTTCCCGATGTGATCCTTCCCCGTGGACTTTGGAAGAAATACGGCTTGTTCATGGACCGCGAGTACCCGCAGTTTGATTACTGTTATTGCGAAAAATGTGTTGCCGGATTCAAAGCGACGTCAGGTATAGATATCCGCTCTGTGGAAGACCCCACAAAGGTGGAAGCGTGGAAACAGTACCGAAAAAATTTGATTACCAATGTGATTAAGCGTCTTAAAAAAATAGCCCACAGTAAAGGTAAAGCCATCAACGCAGCCGTTTTCCCGGGGCCCCATTCTGTGGCCAAAAAAATTGTTCAACAGGAGTGGGACCGGTGGGCACTGGATGCGGTTTTCCTCATGAATTACAATGACTTCTATCTGGAGAGGCCTGAATGGATCGGAAGGATGACGCGGGAAGCAGTTGAATCCGTATCGGCTGGACAGCCAGTCTACAGCGGCTTGTTCATCTGTCCCAAACCCAAAAATAAAGCCTCCGAATCGGACCCGGAAAATCACGGCCTTTTGCCTGAAGAGTTGGAACCGGCCATCCGTGAATCGATGGAGAATGGTGCTGCGGGGATATGTCTTTTCACACCGGGCCGCATGACAGAAGCACACTGGTCAGAATTCAAAAAGGC
>Ga0207989_1000888_pt1 | contig 15860 bp, 7 predicted proteins | sample ETNtaG_7_FD_185777 | JGI IMG/M metagenome (GOLD analysis project Ga0207989, IMG submission 185777) | Marine microbial and viral communities from oxygen minimum zone, Eastern Pacific Ocean - ETNP201406SV65 (SPAdes) (version 2) | ecosystem: Environmental > Aquatic > Marine > Oceanic ... | reverse complement strand
AGAAAGTGATATAATAAGCGCGATCGCGAATAAGCAGATTTTTTTCTTCCACATAAATCAGAATCAAAAATTTAATTATTTTTAATTTTATTTAAATATTTAATTGCAGAAATATTATTTGGCTGATACCCCAGAACGCGTTCCCATGCATATATTGCATCATCTTTTTGGTTGGACAACGCATACACAACCCCCATGTTTAACCATGTATCTATTAATTCAGGGTTTTTTTCAACAATATAATTATAAGTGTTTAATGCTTTGGAAGTATCCTTTTGTAATAAATATAGGTTTGCCACATTGTTCCATATATCATAATTATCTGGATCAAGAAATAATGCAACTTTATACGAATGCATAGAATCATTAAACCGCCCTACTTTTCTAAGAGCAAATGCTAGAGCAGCATAGGAATAAGGATCATCTGGTAGGGCCCTTATTGTATTTTCGAGGTGATCTATCTTTGCTTGCGCTGCGCGTACGCTCTCTGCTTTATCTAAATATTTTTGACCCTCTATTTTTTGCCCAGATTGAACCAGGGCCCTTCCAAGGTTATAATGCGCACCATGATGCCAAGGCCATTTTTTTATTATTTCTCTAAGACTATATATTGCTTCTTTACCCCGATCCATTTGCACAAGAACCGTACTATACACATACTGATATTCTACATTATTTGGCTCCAAAGCATAGGCTCTACTTGCAAGCTGCAGGGCTTTGTTTAAATTGCCCTCATCTTCTTCTAGCTGTGCTAGATTTAAATAAGCAGATGCATAGTTATTATTAAGTTCTATTGAATGTTGAAAACAAATTCTTGCACTATCTGTTTTTCCAAGCTCTACATATGCTCTACCCAAGGCTCTGAATGGGATGCTTGTTTTATTTTGAGTTAATTCTTTTTTATAGTATTCGACCGCTTGGCTAAAATTTTGTTGCCTAAAAGCATTGTTACCCAAGTTGTTCCAAGCACCAATATAATTAGGGTTTATATTGATTGTGTTCTTATACGCTTTATCGGCTTTAGCAAATCTTCCAAGCTCTGAAAAAACCCTTCCTTTAAAAAAATACACATCATCTTTGTTTATATCATATGATTCCGCACTATCAGCTAAAGTTAAAGCTCTTTCAAAATCATGTTTTTTTAAAAACTGGTTTCCTTGCATTAAAAAATAATTTACCACCGGGTTTCTTTTATTGGCATTATGAATAAGCTTCTTTTCATCTTTTGAGCATGAGAATAAAAGTGATAGCGCCAGCACAGTTTTTATTGAATAATTAATTTGTCTTTTCCTCAACTATTAGTATTTCTTGAGAAGATTGAATATCAAGAAATATATCTACTTTATTATTTGGCCAATATACATATAAGCTATCAACCATTTGATTCTTTCCGAGACCAAACGTTGTAGTTGTTTCAGAGTGCGACATAAAACTGGATCCGGTCTTAACTTTTCTAATCATTCGATTATCTTTCGTTATTGCAATTAGCTTTGCACCGATTCCATCTCGATTACTGTTTATTGATTTAATTTTTACTCTCAGATAATTGTTGAGATTATTATTTCTTATAAGATGAACAGGGCCATTGTTCTCAGTTACTAAAATATCCAATGTTCCGTTATTATCATAATCTGCATATGCAGCTCCTCTGCCAACAATTGGTTTAGAAAGAGCCCCCCCAATTAAAGGAACAATATCGCTAAAAACCCCATTTCCATCATTAAGAAACAAGTGGCTAGGTTCTCGATAAAAAATACCATCTTGCGCGTCTTCTATCCCTATTTGAACATGGCCATTTGCAGTATATAAATCTAAATCCCCATCAAGATCTACATCTAAAAGAAACAACCCAAATGTTAAAGTCATAAGGCTTGGTCTTCCAACTTTTGATATCGCAGATATATCTTCAAAAAACTGTCCATTCGAATGTCTAAAAACGCTTATCATCTCTTTGGAAAAGTTTCCAACAAAGATTGTTTCTTTTCCAGATTTATCAATTACACCCACATCAATCCCCATTCCAGCTCTTGCCCTACCATTTTCATCATATGCAACCCCGCTTATAGCTCCAATTTCATCAAACGTCCCATCCCCATTGTTTTGGTATAAAAGATCTCTTTGTGTATCACTAGCGATAGCTAAATCTGGCCAACCATCATCATTAAAATCTAATTCGGCCGCTCCCAACATTTTACCCGGCGAGGGAAGGAAACCAGCATCTTCAGTTTTATTACTAAACGTCCCGTCCCCATTGTTTTGATAAAATCTACTGTGCACACCACTGTATAGTTCTGGAGTGCAGTAGTTTTTTGTGCTACCATCTAACGTACACCAAATATCATTCTCAGGACTCCAGTTAACATAGCTTCCTACAAATAAGTCAAGAAAGCCATCCTTGTTTGCATCAAAAAAAATCGATGTTGTACTCCAAAGAGAATCGTTTTCCAACCCACTACCATCGCTTGCATTGATAAAAACCCCGCCATCATTCCTAAACAGATAGTTGCTCCATATTGTTGTAAAGAAAAAATCATCATCATCATCATTGTCATAATCTGCAACACAAACCCCAAAACCATAAGTATATATTTCACCAAGCCCACTTTCATTTGTCACATTTTTAAATGTCCCATCTTTGTTGTTTTCATATAAAAATAATGAAGGAGAGGGAGGGGTCGATTTGCTTGTCCAACTACCTCCGCCAACTAGAAGAATATCAACCCAACCATCAGAGTTATAATCGATAAATCCACATCCAGAGCCCATAGATTCTGGAAACCATTTATCCCCAATTGCTCCAGAAATATGTTTAAAACCTGCTAGACCAGCATTTTCAGTAACATCTGTAAAGCTCAGAGGAGGTTTTTTGCTAGAATCCGTTAAGGGCTTTTCGCAAGAAAATAATAATGCAATTATGAGAAATATTTTTGTAAAAAAAGATTTGAACATCTATTCATTTATAGTTTTCAAATATTCAATAACTGTACTGTTTTTAGGTTCATATTTGAGAGCCTTTTCCCAAGAATTACGTGCTTCATTTATTCTACCCGAACTTGCATAAACAACCCCTAGGTTTAGCCAAACATCAATTATAGTAGAATCTAGAGATAGAATAGTTTGATATCTTATAATAGCACCTAGAGTGTCTCCTAACATCAGGCTTAAATTTGCTATATTGTTTTGCACAGCTACGTTCATTGGTTTTATTGATAGCCCAACTAAAAAAGCGTCTCTAGCTTCACTTATTCTTCCCATAGTGTTTAATGAATTTCCCAGGTTAATCCATAACATAAATTGATCTGGATTCATATTGGCAAGATTGCGCCAATTTTCTACTTCTTGTATGCCTTTTTGGAGGTCTTTAGCTTTTGTTATATAATATTCACTTTGCGTTTTATTACCAGCCCTAAACAAAGCTTGCCCCAAATTATGATGAGCCCAATAGTGCCAAGGCTTATCATTAACAACTTCATTAAATAATGGTATAGACAATTTTGGTTCTCCATTTAGAAGTAAAAGAGAACCCATAAAATATTTATAATCAATATTATCAGGATCTATATCCATACCCTTTTTTGCATAAGCTATTGCTTCATTGATATCTCCAGCATCTTTTTTAAGGTGGCTTAATCTCATATATGCCGGCGCAAAAATTTTGTTAATATGAATTGCTTTTTCAAAGGAAATCAACGCGCTGTCCGGTTTTCCTAAATCAGAATAAGCCTTCCCTATTTGCACCATTGTTTGAGCGGAGGGGTGTGTTTTCATTTCATTATTATAACTATATATAGCTTGTGGTGTTTTATTTTGTCTTAAGTAGTTCGTCCCCATATTAAACCAAGCCCCTTGGTATTTACCATCTAATGATATTACCTCACGATAGGCGTTTTCAGCTTCAACAAATCGTGACAGTTTAGTTAAAACCCTACCTCTAAGAAAATGTATGTCTGGCGTATCTGGACTGCGAGATATAGCGCTATCAGCTATAGAAAGAGCGGCGTTATAATAACCACTTCTAAATGCAGATTCTGCTTGGAAAATTAATCTGGCAGCTACGGGATCAGACAGATTGTCGCTTGCACATGAAACAAATATTAATATTGATAGGGATAGTGTATAAAAAGATTTTTTTATCATTATTTTGTTAACTTAAAAAAAAATATAAAGTCAACATAAGTTATTTTATGTTTGTATTGGTGTATGAAAATTTACAACAGCAGAGCCCAGCTGTTTTTTATTATAGCTCTGTACTAATTATAATCTGCACTTAGTTTATCTCTAACCTCTTCTAATAAATTTTTCGTAGCACTAATGCCATCCACTTCACTTAGTTCAGCTCCTTCATATTCAATTCCAACGTAGCCTCGGTATCCAGCATCAAGAACAATTTTCATCATTTTATAATAGTCAGTCTCTTTTTCGTTCCCATCATCATTAAACCCATGGCTTTTTGCACTGACTGCTTTTGCGTATGGCATTAGTTCTTGCACCCCTACATACCTATCGTACCAGTCTTTACCTTTATCATCCCATGTACCTAAATAAAAATTTCCAAAATCTGGTAGTGTGCCACAATGAGGATGATTAACCATATCCATTACTCCGGAAAGCCACTTTCCATTACTTGAAAGACCACCATGGTTTTCTACAATAATATTAATGTTATGTTTCGCTCCATATTCAGTAAGGCTGCTTAATCCATCGGCGGCAAGCTTCATCTGTTCATCATATTCACCTTTACTTTGGGCATTTACCCTGATGGAATGACACCCAAGATATTTTGCGGCATCAACCCACCTATAATGATTTTCAACCGCCTTGCTTCTCTCTACGTTGCTGGGGTCCCCTAAAAAGCCTTCACCATCACACATAATTAATAAGCTTTTTACGCCTTCACCATCTGCAATATTTTTCATTTCCTTTATATAATTACCGCTTCCGCCACTTTTATCTGTAAATAATTGATTAACATATTCTATTGCATCAATACCAAAATTTCTCTTGGCAATTTTTGCGAAATCAAGATGATCGGTTTCACCAGCTCGTATCCCTTTATTTAATGACCACTCGGCTAGTGAAATTTTAAATAATGGGGTATTACCAGAATTACAAGATGAAAGAGAAGAAGCGCCTAGCCCCATTACACTTACTCCACTAGCAATAGTTGCTGATTTTTTAAGAAATTCACGTCTGGTTTCCATAACGCCTCCTTATTAATTATGGCACGATTTTTCATATTTTCAATTCATCTGATTTGAATTGTATACAAATCTATAATGAAATTATAGGATGCTCAATAATATTTACACAATTCACAATAGGATCTATATAGCGCTAATATTAATATTATTATGAATTAACAATATTATTAATTAATTCATAAGTAATGAAAAACCCAATTACACTTATTATATATATTATAATTATTTGTTTTTCAGGTTGCGCAACCAACAAACAACTTGAAAAAGAAGAATATCAACTACTCTTATCATACCGCAACAGAGGGCTTGCATATATTGAAGAAGAACAATATTTAGATGCAGTGAAGCAATTTAAATCATTTATAGATATTGCTCCTTTTGAGGCATCAGGGTATGCAAACCTTGGCTGGTCTTATTTGCAATTGCCCAATAAGCTTGATTCAGCCGAGATATATTTATTAGAAGCAGAAGAATTAAGCCAAGGAAATAGCGATATAGTATTTATGGTTGCAAAAATGTATGAATTATCGGATAGAAACTTAGTAGCCACAGAAAGACTACATTCAATAATAGATAATAGATCAGATCATGTAATGTCACTATATCAATTATCTGAGTTTTATAGAATCTCTTCTGAAACTAAAGATATAATGAAATCAGAAAAACTATTATCACAGATACTTGAGGTTGTCCCCGGAAATATTGCTGCACATCTAAAGTTTGTTGATCTGTCAATAAAAAACAACCACCTGAAACCGGCACTTTCTTCATTAGAAGCCGTAAGGCAGATTTTGCCCGCTATTCCAGAAGAAGCAAATATATATTTAAAGGAATCAATTCGGTTGTTACGGAATAATGATCTTAGCAAATCAACGATCCAGTCTTTAATCTTTCACAATCTGCTTAAATCAACAGCATTATATAAATCAGGAGCACAAGAGCTTAGAGGGGGTCCTGGCCCCACAGCAGGTTCGCCAATTAGTGGCTTCATTAATTTAAAACCACCAATCTTTAATAATAATAAAAAGACTCTTAACAACGTTAACTTTGTAGATATAACTAATAAATCAGACCTTAGCGGTCTAAATAATATTCAAGTGATGATTCATGGCGATTATGATATGGATGGTGATGATGATTTATTTGTTTCAAAGAAGAACCCAGACCAATCAAGTGATCAATTAATTTTAATAAATCAAAACGGGGTTTTTAAAAAGAAAGACACCAAGTCGGGTATTAGTCATTTAGGAAAAGATCATTTTGCAACAAGCCATGATTATGATAATGATGGGTATCTTGATATTATAATTAGCAACTCGTTGGGAGTAAAATTATATAAAAATAATGGGCTTGCTGAATTTGTTGATATGGCACAACAGTCAGGTTTATATATTAATCACTCTGTAAATAAACTTGGTTTTTTCGATTTTGACCTTGAAGGAGATTTAGATATTTATGTATCAAAAAATGGGAACAATCAATTATATAGAAACAATTCAGATGGAACGTTTACAGATGTTTCTAATATTTCTGATATAATAGCAAACGAAGAAAACACACTGGATCAAGCATTTGGAGATTTTGATGATGATGGTGATGTAGACATGGTGGTGCTTAATGAAAATAATTTCATTTTTTATTATGATAATATAAGACAAGGTTATTTTAATGATCTCACTAACAGGTCCGGCTTAAAACATATTGGTAGCCCAAGCAGTATAACAACTGCAGATTATAACAATGACGGGCATTTAGATATTTATATTTGTGATTTAAATGGTAACCATTCATTATATAAAAATAAGGGTGATGGTGTATTTATTATTGATAATAAGCTGAATCAATTAAACCCTCAGTTAAAAGATTTTTCAGCAAAACAAGCAGAGTTTGCAGATTTAGATAATGATGGATATTTAGATCTTATAATTGTTGGTAAACCCATAGGGAATACTAATAATGGAGTTCTTTTATTACACAATGATAGATTGGGTGGGTTTAGCAGCGCATCAAACTCATTACCGCCAATACAATCCCCCATCGATTTTATAGCAACTACTGATGTAGACACAGATGGAGATTTAGACCTCATTGTTCATCAAAATGATGCCGCTTTTGTTTTAAGAAATGACGGCGGAAATATTAATAATTACTTAAAGGTTAGGCTTGCTGGCTTGAGAGCAGGAAGCAGCAAAAATAATTACTTTGGTGTAGGGTCAAAATTAGAACTGAAAGCAGGGGATTTATATCAAATGCGTTCGGTAAATAAGCCAGTAACCCACTTTGGATTAGGAGATAGAACCCAAGGAGATGTTGTTAGGGTTGTTTGGAGCAATGGAGTCCCTCAAAACCATTTAAACCCTCAAAAGAATCAAACAATTGTTGAAACACAAATACTCAAAGGATCATGTCCGTATTTATTTGCATGGAATGGGTCAAAATTCGATTTTGTTACAGATGTATTATGGCCTAGCGCCTTGGGGATGCCGCTAGGGATTATGGCTGGCGAAAAATTATTTGCCTTTCCAAACTCAACGGATGAGTATTTAAAAGTTCCAGGAGAAAAAGTCGAACCAAGAAACGGTAATTATGAATTTAAGTTTACTACCGAGCTATGGGAAACACCATATCTAGATAATATAAAGTTAATGGTAATAGACCACCCTGATAGCGTTGATATATATGTAAACGAGACATTTATACCTCCGCCTTATCCTCCATTTCGTATTTATAGCGCGAGCAACAAGAGACTTCCTAATATTGCTATTGATAATTTAGGGAACGATCTTCGAAGCGCATTGTTATTAGCAGATGAAAAATATACAGACCATTTAACACCATCTGATTACCAAGGAATAACTGAATTTCATGACATGATTTTGGATTTCGGAGATTTAAGCAATGTTGATTCAGTATATTTATTTATGAAAGGCTGGTTGTTTCCAACAGATGCGAGTATCAATGTAAATATTTCTCAATCTAACAGCACGAATCTGATATTTCCTAATTTACAAGTAGTGAATAAAAAGGGGGAGTGGGAAAGCGTTTTTGACAATATTGGCTTCCCAAAAGGTAAGAATAAAACCATGATTTTTAATCTAACCGATAAATTTATTTCCAATGATTATAGAATACGCATACAAACTAATATGCAAATCTATTGGGACAATATTTTTATTTCCACCGATGTAAATAATAAAAATATTCGTATCAGTGAATTGAATCCAACCCATGCGAACCTTCACTTTAGGGGTTTTTCAAAAACTTCCAGAAAAAACTATAGCAGCCCACATATGCCAGATTATTATAATACTACATCTAATCAAAAATGGCGAGACCTAATAGGCAACTATACAAAATATGGAGATGTATTATCTTTATTATTGCACTCGGATAATAAATATGTAATTATGAATGCCGGAGATGAAATTTCTCTACAGTTTCTAGAATCTAATATGGAGAAAACACCCAATGGCTGGGAAAGAGATTTTTTATTCTATAATGATGGATGGTTAAAAGATGGGGATTTAAATACAGCACAAGGGCAAACGACTGTGCCATTGCCATTCCACGGGATGCTTTCTTACCCACCTAATAAAATAGATTTTCACCCAAAAGATAAAGAATACGATGTGTATATGAAAAATTATAATACGAGAATTATTACTATTGATTCATTTAAAAATGAAATTCGCAATCATATTGCAAAGAATTAGATAGAAGGCAAACCAAACGATATATAATAGTCCCCAGGTTTTGTCCCCATTTTTCCACCACCACAGGCTATAACTATATACTGTTTGTTATTAACCTCATACACGCTAGGAGTAGCATATCCACCAGCGGGAAGTTTATATTTCCAAAGTTCTTCACCGGAGTCTTTATCAAATGCTCTTATATGTTCATCTTTTGATGCAGCAATAAAGATTAATCCTCCTGCCGTTACTACTGGGCCACCATAGTTTTCAGTTCCAGTTTTTGGAATACCTCTTTTAGATAACTCAGGGAATTCACCTAAGGGCACTTGCCACAAAATTTCCCCTTTATTTAAATCAATTGCATTAAGGGTTCCCCACGGTGGCTTTACAGCTGGGTACCCATCTTGATCATAAAATCTATTATACCCAGTATGAGTGTATGGAATATTAAAATCAAATAATTCTTTACTAAGATCTTCGAGCCAGCTTTGATTCGTTTCGTTTCCATTGTTTGTAGTAAAATTCTCATTATATAAAAAAGATAAGAGAGCATTTTTCTTTTTATTAGAAAACTGATTAAATGAAGGCATAAACCCTTTGCCTTTTTCAATAATTCTAATTGTCTCATTTTTGGAAAGTCTTTTATTAAGATTTATTAAAGATGGGTACGTTCCCGTAGTGTAAGGAAACGTTCCTTTAACATCCCCTTGAAGTTCTTGCCCGTGGCAAATTGCACAATTGGCTTTGTATACTTTTTCACCAATATCGTTAATGGTTTTTGGTTTCGTAGAACTTTTATCATTTAAATCAAGTGCGATCATATGTTGTATCCAAGGCATTTCATTTGCATTTACATACAGAATCCCCGTTTCTATATCAAAAGAAGCGCCACCCCATTCCGCACCTCCATCAAACCCGGGGAAATACATCGTTCCTTGGGTGCTGGGTGGAATAAACTGTTCACCAGTTCGAATAGTGTCCAATATAGATTTTACATATTCATAGGACTTCGTGCTTATGTTAGTTATTTCGCCCTCATTAAAACTTTGTCTTGAAAAGGGGGGTGGTTTTAATGGAAAAGGTTGAGTTTCCCAAGCCTCTTCGCCAATTAAATCGGATTTCATTACTTTTCTTTCTTCAACTGGAAACAGTGGTTCACCAGTATCTCGATCAAGCAAAAATACATAACCAGATTTTGTTATCTGCGCTACAGCATCAATTATCTTATTATTATGTTTTACTGAAATAAGATTAGGCGGAGCTGGTAAATCTCGATCCCAAATATCGTGATGTACTGTTTGATAATGCCACATACGCTTGCCCGAAGAGGCGTCAATTGCAATAATAGAATTTGCAAATAGGTTTTCCCCTAATCGATTGCCTCCCCAAAAATCAAAAGATGCAGATCCGGTAGGAACATACACTACACCTCTTTTTTTATCTAAACTAATACCAGCCCAAGCGTTTGCTCCACCAATTTGATTATATGCGTCTTTTGGCCAAGTTGAATATCCATACTCGTCTGGTTTTGGGATCGTATGGAAGACCCATGCAATTTTTCCAGTAAGAATATCAAAAGCGCGGACATATCCAGGCGCAGCATCCGCATTTTCTGACACCCGAGTACCAATAATAAATAGGTCATTATAAACCACGCCCGGTGAAGTTGCTATAACAAAAAGATCGGCTGCACGCACGCCCAATCCAGCTTTTAGCGATGTGACGCCAGCAGCTCCGAAGCTAGTTATAGGATCACCAGTGGTTGCATTAATAGCAAATAGCAAGGAGCCTGCCGTATAAAGAATTCGTTTATCGTTTTTAGATTCCCAATAAGAAACACCTCTATTAACATGTGGGGAAAAATCCAAATCAGGGTCAAACTCCCATACTAATTTTCCTGTTGCAGCATTAAGCGCAATTAATTTCAAATTTGGGGTGGTGGCATATAGTATGCCATCAATTATAATTGGGTTACATTGAATTTGCGAGTTGTTACGAAGGCTATCCCCCGTCTGATAAACCCACAACGGCTTCATTAGACTGACGTTTTGTTTGTTAATTTGAGCTAAAGAAGAATATTGATTTCTTCCATGGTCTCCTTGATAAGTTTCCCATGTTGCAAAGTCAGCCGAACTATTCGTGCACCTTAATACTATAATACAAATACTGATTATTATAATATGTTTTTTTATTGTCATTACGTCAGTTTCTTATAAAATATTCAATTTCACCGGAATTTTCTTTTATTAATATTTCCTTATTGATTTCAATGTCATAAAAAATTTCTTTATTACCGCTGGGCCAGCAAACAAATAGAGAGTCAATTTTTTGATGTTCACCAAGACCAAACGTTGCTGTTATTTCCGACTGAGAAAGATAGCTGGACCCTGTGCGAATTAAACGTTCCATTTTATATCCTCCAATATATAAAAGCACTTTTGAGCCAATACCATCCTTGTTGCTGTCTATACCCATAAGGTTAACTCTCAGATAGTTTTTTTCCTCTGTATCGTTCCTCCAAAGATGAGCAGGGCCATTATTTTCTGTAAGCAGCAAATCAAGGTCGCCATCTTTATCGTAATCCCCAACAGCAACACCTCTAACAACCATTTCATTATTTAAGACACCAGAAACTTTCTCATTCGCGATTGCAAAAAGACCATTGCCATTATTTATAAATAGCTGAGACGCCTGCTTGTAGGAAATCCCATCTTGATTTTTAGTCCGCTCTGGATATACATGTCCATTACCAATAAATAAATCTAGATCGCTATCCATATCTACATCAAAAAGCATAAGCCCAAATGTTAAAGAAAGGAAGCTTGGTCTTCCTATTTTTGATATAGCAGAACGATCATTAAACCAACCTTTGCCAGAGTAACTATAAACGCCAACCATTTCATTAGAAAAGTTCCCAATAAATATTGTAGTGTTTCCGCTACTATCCACAACTCCTGCATCAATACCCATCCCAGCGCGAGCTTCACCATTTTCACCGTATGCCATCCCAAGCTCTGTTCCTATTTCATCAAACACACCATCCCCATTATTTTTATATAACAAATCACGTTCTCCATCATTAGCAACAGCCAGATCTAACCATCCATCATCATTATAATCCATCAAAACTGCCCCTAAAGATTTTCCAGGAGCAGGTAAAAACCCCGCTTTTTTTGTATAATCACTAAAAGTACCATCGCGATTATTATGATAAAATTTACTTGGAAGACCAGTATACATTTCTGGAGGGCAGTACACTTTTGTTTTGCTATCCAATGAACACCAAAGATCGCTTAAAGGGGACCATATAGCATAATTGCCAACATACAAATCAAGCCACCCATCGTTATCAGCATCAAAAAAAACAGCAGAACTACTCCAATCAAGCGTATTTCCTAAACCAGCATTTTTTGAAACATTTACAAAGTAGCCTTCATTATTATTTAATAAAATATTCCTATCTAATGTAGTAAGGTAAATATCTTGATCGCCATCGTTGTCATAGTCTGCAGCAGCAACTCCTAACCCATATGTATTAATTTGTCCAAGGCCGGTTTCCGCTGTTACATTTGAAAACGTTCCATTTGCATTATTTTTATATAACCATAATGTCTGTATATCTCGTTTAGTGTAATCTTTCCAAGCCCCACCACCTATTAACAAAATATCTAACCATCCATCATTGTTATAATCAATAAATCCGCCACCAGACCCCATTTGTTCAGGAAACCACATTTTTCCAAATGAACCATTATCATGAAAAAAGTTTTCCAGCCCAACGCTTTTGGTAACATCAGAAAACTCTATATTTGAAATTCCAGATATATTTTTCGATAAAACATTCTTTTCTGCGGAATCTCTATTATTACAAGAGATAAATAACAGTAGTATATAAAAGCATCTATTCATTTGTATAAATTTCTTCAACAGCATTTCGATGTTTAATTAAGTATTTTTATAATAATCACAAAGCAAAATATTAATTTCATTACTGGAATATTCATAAAATAGAAAATGTTCCAAAAACACTTTTTTTACTATAGCAGAAAAAAATGCGCACAAAGTTAGTTTTGATTTCTTTTATTATAAATGTTCTCTTGTCGCAAACCGGTAGCATAAGAGGCGTTATAAAGTCTGCTAATAACCAAACCGAATTACAAGGATCCAATGTTTTACTCCTATCAACTAATGTTGGTTCTGTATCAGATAGTAATGGTACTTATATAATACCCAATATAAGACCAGGAATATATAGCGTAAGAGCGGACTTCATTGGATATAAAAAAACAACCATAAAAAACATTAATGTTTATTCAGGGCAAACCGCTGTAATCAATTTCATGCTAGAAGAAGTGGTTCTTGAAACGGATGAAATCACAATTTATGCTGAACGCGAAACGATAAACCCTGAAATATCAACGAACTTAATTAATTTGGATGCCAACAATATAGAAAACATTCCAATTTCTTCTATTGAAGAAGTAATTAGCTTACAAGCGGGGGTAGAGCCCAATATGACAATACGCGGTGGCAATATAAACTCTACATCATTTGTTCTAGATGGAATAAATATTAGAGACGGTAGAACAAATGGACCAATAACAGGATTAAGCTTAACCTCTGTAGAGCAAATACAAATTCAAACAAGTGGATTTGATGCTTCATTTGGCAATGTTCGCTCGGGGTTGGTTCAATTAATAACAAAAGACCCGCCTAAAGATCGTATTACTGGAGATGTTTTATTGAGGAAAAATTCTTACCAAGCATTGAATTTTCCGGGTAAATGGAATACAATATATAATAATGGCAATGATGTTGATCTAACTATAGGGGGCCCAATAAATCAAAAGCTTGGCAATCAGCGCTTTCTTTTTTCTTATCGCGACAAAGAGACCCCGTATCTTGAAAAAATAGGGAATGAATTAAGAAAAGATGAATCGTTCCAGTTAAAATTTATTTCCAATATCAGAACAGATTTGAAACTTACATTAAATAGTTTTTTTATCTCTCAAAAAGGGATTTCGGACTCAATAAGCGCCGTAATGCCAGCAGGAGTACCATCATATACATGGGGCTACGAAAATGATTTTTTTAAAACGGAGGGATTGTTTAAAAGCCCTATCTCTGGTACAGCAGAAATAAACCACAGGATGGTTTCTGGTAAATTATCACGCACATTAAGCCCCTCTTTGTTTTATGAGTTGAACTTAGACTATTTACGTTCAAACTATTTATTATACCCAGAACTAAATAGCCCCATAAAAGATCGTGACACATCTCACGTAACTGTTTATTCAGGAAAACTTGGTATTACAAAGCAATACACACCCTCAGCCCAATTCAAAGCAGGAATTGAATATATATATCACAATTATAATATATCATCAGAATATAATGATGCAGTAGAAACAAGAGTAATGGCGGTTGGATCAATTTCAAATTTGATATTTGGTGATAATATAGATTATGAATCTCCTTATAGATTGCGTGAATTATGGACAGCGTCCCCACAACAAGGAGCAGCTTATGTGCAGGGGAAACTTTCTTATAGTCAAATGATTATGAACTTAGGCGTAAGAGTAGATTATTTCTCAGCAGGTGGAGAGAAAACTATTTTTACAGAGTTTGATCAGTTTTTTACTCAACAAAACAGCGAGGACAGAGAAGATGAAGCGGTAAAAGTGAAAGCAAAAAAACAAGTTGAAGTGAGTCCACGCATTGGGATTTCATTCCCAATAACAGAACAAACCAAATTTTATTTTAACTACGGTCATTTCCACCAAGCGCCCCAAGCACAATTCTTATATAGGGTGCAAGAGAAATCATTTACAATAAACCGTAGTTCTATATCAAGCATCGGAAATCCTGACTTGCCAATGCAAAGAACGATCGCCTATGAAGTTGGATATGAACATATGTTTACACCAAATTATCTATTTCAACTTTCAAGCTATTCTCGAAGTGTTGATAATCAAATCAGTTTTAAATCATTTATTAGCAATGATATGATTTACACCCTGGCTATACCAAACAATTATAATGATATCCGCGGGCTTGAATTGACGCTAACAAAAACGAAAGGAAGGTTTTTCAAAGGTTTTTTCAATTATACTTATATGGATTTTAGCTCAGGTAATTTTGGAATTACTGGAATCATCCAAAATCCTTTAGATGCCAATGAGTATAATAAGATTACACAAGATCACTACCAGGTTGCGCCTGTTGCTCAGCCATACGCTAGAGCCAACCTAGAGTTCCATATCCCCAAAACCACTCAATTTAGTTTTATATCTGATTGGTATTTAGATTTATTAGCCCAATGGAGGGCTGGAAAAGTATTTACCTGGAGCGGGCCGATCATTGATGAAGTTGATGATAAAATCGGCGTTCAGTACACTCCTCATCCAACAATAAAAAACAATATGAGAACTAAAGATTTTTATACTCTGGATTTACGATTAAGTAAAAAATTTGACACTTCTTTTGGATCAATAAAATTATTTTTAGATATATCAAATCCACTAAATTTGAAATTTATGTATTTCGAGCACCCTTTTGTTGTTTCAGGGGAAAACCCTGTTAGCGATTATAATGATTATATGACCTCATTGCACTTGCCAAATAGCGCCTTTAATGATCTTAAGTCCTATGAGTTGCCTTATATGTTTATTGCGGGGGATGATAGACCTGGAGAATATCCTAAAGATAATGTTAAATATGTGCCTATTAATATTGTGCGTGGGGGTTATTTATTGCCCCCTCCATCTATAATGGACGCAAGAGACGTTAACGAACTGTACTACATATACAATAATTCTTCATACATGCAATTTGTAGATGGTGAATGGCAAATTGCTGACCCTGAATTTGTACAAGAAGTTTTAGTAAATAAAGCATATATAAATATGCCAGACAATACCCAGTCTACGTTTTTAAACCCATTTGGTTTAAAAATAGGGGTTAG
>Ga0207989_1000885_pt1 | contig 15880 bp, 16 predicted proteins | sample ETNtaG_7_FD_185777 | JGI IMG/M metagenome (GOLD analysis project Ga0207989, IMG submission 185777) | Marine microbial and viral communities from oxygen minimum zone, Eastern Pacific Ocean - ETNP201406SV65 (SPAdes) (version 2) | ecosystem: Environmental > Aquatic > Marine > Oceanic ... | reverse complement strand
CATCTTCATTCTTCACAGATGTTAGTGGATGTAAATCTCTTTGTGTATCTACTTGTTCATAACCAATACAAGGTATTCCGTGAAATGCACAATTCATATTGAATGTTCCAGCACCTACGGTTGGCATCAAATGAACTCCAACATGAAATTGACTAAGTGCATCTATCCATTCTCTCCACTGCATATATGGTAGATACTTTATATCTTCTATTGAATCTTCTAAGGTTTGTTTCCTACCCATACTAACAGAGGCTATGTCATACTCTGGTTGAAATACCTTTCCTACTATATAACTATCAAACCCACCATACCAACGAACAAAATTTCCGCCTAAAATAACAACATCACTCCATTCGTTTCGTGGAACAACATCATCTGTAATCATAAGACTTGGTATTGTTTCTACTGGCTTATCACCACCAACTAATCCCCTAAAATATGGAATGTCTGACCTATTCTCTGTAAGTATTCCATCTACTTCCATTAATACATTATAATGCCAAAACTGTTGGTGGATTGGTAGGTCTTGGAATATCCAATTAGGTCCTTCCTGCATAAACCATACATATTTACCTACTCGTCTTGCCTTCTTTACTATGTCTATATTATAAAGACTATCTCTATCCTTTTGGGTTTTTGGTATCATTAAAATAATATGGTCGTAACCTTCTGTAATCTTATCCACATCATATAAAGGATAATGGTCGGCGTTTAGAGCACACATTTGTGCAAATTCTGTTCTCATGTTTGGATGATTTCTTGGTATTTTACCAGTAAATCCCATCTGTGATAGAAGTGCTATCTTCATTTATATAACTCCTTGTATATTCTTTCCATCCAATATGATTGGTCTCTACCCATTCTATTTTGTGGTATGGCATTAAACTGATAAACCCAACCTGAATTATACAGATTAGTTAAATCATCTTTCCACCAATTCCAAGTCGGATCTGTATAAATCAAATTCTTTCTATGTAAATCCATTATGGAATATTTATAGGGAAGAAAATTTACATCCACACCGAATTTCTTCGTTAATAAATTAATAAGTGGTTGGTCACTTCCACACTTTACAATATCATATGATGGAATAACTTGGTCTTTGTTTTCCCAATACCAATCAACTACCTTCTTTAAAAAATCTCTATGTTTCTCATTTAATATAACAAAACAGGTTTGAAAGAAATCCGAACTCATCTTATAGTATTCACATTCAAAGAACATTTTAGAATAACCATTGATAGCTCTGTTTACCCATTCGTAATCTCCATTACAAAATGCTGATGAAAACTCGTGGTTGGTTTCTTCAAAGAAATTAGGACAATCAGGATGTATAACTGAATCGGCATCTACCAATAGAACTTGGTCATAGTCAATACCATTATTTTCTAATATCTCTAATACATACCACCGTTGCCAAGTAATAACCATTTCACTTTCAGGTACTAACAATGTATCCATCAAGAAAAATTCTACATCGTGTTTCTCACACCATTGTTTCCAAGAATCTACTCCATACTTATAACCTTTAGTCCTATCAGCTCTTCCGATACCACTACTATTTACCGCTTCTTCTCTTTCAATCCAAGGAATTAAAACTACATTCTTTTTCATTTATTGATTCCTCGTTCCTCTTCTGATTCACATCCCTCTTTATTACATTTTCTACACATCCTTAGTAAATCTCTACGGCCTTCCTTTAATGTATCTCTGTAATGTTGGTATGAACCATTTGTCCACACTTCTTCTATACTTGTTTCTAAAACATTTCCATGAACAACTTGATATTCCCAATCACAACAACATAATATTGCTTCTCCATCCCATTTAATATACATTTGATTTGATGGATACCCACAATCCTTTTGTGGTACTGGAATGTCTGGATTTACATTAACAAGTCCACCTCTATTCCAATATGTCCAAGGACCATAATGTTCTTTTTTATTCTTATCTTCTCTCTTCTTTACTTGTTCTACATTATAATTTGATGAAAGTATTATATTTACATTATCGGGTTGAAAATGTTGCATCACCTCTATCATTCTTGTTGCATATTTATCATCAAAATAATCATCAAATTGTATTCTATTCAATCCAGCATCTATCATATCTCTCATTAAATCAACTGTTAATCCCGTACCATTACTATCCATCTGAATAAAACAATTAGGTAAATGTTCTCTTGCTATTCTAATGAACTCTACTATTCTATCTTTATCCATCAAAGGTTCATTCATCAAGTATGGTGAAAACCTACCTGAATATCCCAACTCAGCCAAATTCTTAACTATCTTAGTATAATTTTCAACTGTCATTAAATTATATGGAATACCCCTTTTCTTATCTTCTATTCTATCCCAAATAATATAATGATTGGGACAAAAATCACATTTCAAATTACAAAACTCCATTGTTTGTATTTGTATATTATCAAATAATCTCACTCCATTCGTGTGAATAGGTGGAGATTCTGGCATTTCCCAACGACCTTTACCTACAGACATTATTCTTGGTAAATAATATTCCACTACTTCTTACCTGTATGTGCACCCATATTTAAAAAATATTTATTATTTCGTGAATCTCCTTGAATATAACTAAACTTCAATTTATTTTTCCATGCTATATAATTAAAACTCAACTGTTCTCTCTTACTATTATACTTTAACTCAACCCACTGATCCTCCATAGAATCAACTACATCCTGTTCGTTATGTCGTCTTAAAACTTCCATCTGAACTACTAATCCATTCTTAGATGGATATCCTTCTTTTACATATCGTTCCATTTGCCGTTTTATCAAATCAGGATTGTCTTTGTAATTACCACCATTCTTTATACCCAATTGTAAAATAGTAGAACCCTCATCATAAATACAACCTCTTGGATCCAACGGATTCTGTAAGTGGTCGTAGGTTGCATAATTACAACCATCAAGATGTCCTAACAATTCATTCACATCATCTCTTACTTTTATATTACCATCTAACCATAAACTATATTCATAATCAGGAAATAACCTATGTGCCAATAACTTATGTTTACGGGCTGTTCTCGTGTTATCTATATATAGTGGTAAAGTTGGTCTAACGTCCCATGTTTCTGATTGTAAATCTCTATCTGAAAAACATACAAAGTCCCAACCTTCTGGTTTGTAATCTGGTTCTACTAATGTATCGTAACCACCAATTATTGCCGTATAAATTACCTTCATTTTCTCAATCCAAATAATTCAATCGCGTAACCCTCTCTGATTACAGAATTATATCTATACTTTGAAATATAGCCATGCTTAATAATTGATGCACGAAAATCACTGTGTTTATAACCACCTTCAAATTTTACTTCCTTATTATATGACAATATATAAGAAACATTATTCAGTATGGCATTTTCTACATATTTTTCTACAGATTCTTTTGTCATCTCAGGAAAAGAATCTTGATTAATTAATATTTGTGAATCGTGAATGAAATCTACTTGAAAGTTTTCAGCATAATGATAACCCACTTTCACTTCGCCACCATAGTTTGTTAAATATTGTTTCAATAAAAAATGACCAAGGTCTACTTGGTGAGATGACTTAATATCATAATTATTATACACTAATGTACTTAATAATCCTGAACCATCTCCTATGAACATTGTTTTATCTAAATTATATTCATCTAAAATTCTAATTATTGTGTCTAAAAAATAAAGATAATCTGCTAATTCAAAATGAACAAAATTATCTCCATATTGCCACCCCCAAGTTTGTCCAACATTAATGACATTGGGAATATTATATTTTTTAAATAATAATTTATAGACATCTTGTGGTTCAGATTCCGTTAAATTTAAATGTTTACGAAGATCATTAACTCTACCAATATTCCTTTTAGCTTTATTAAATTTATACTGATAATTAGATAAGGCTTTACCAGAACTCGCTCCTTCAGAAACTCCTTGGACATAATAATTTTCATAAATTTCTTTCAGTTGAATTAAATTTTCTTTCTCCATGTGGTCAAACACATTAACAACAGATGTTGTATGACGCGAAATTACTCTCTCCCATATTCCTGATACTTCAAGATCCGTTTTTTCTTTTCCAGTATATTTTCCACATTCTTTAAAAAATTCTTCAAAAAGATTTATATTTATTTCCTTTTTAGAATATCTAACTGGTATTAATTTATTTTTACTGTGATTTCTTCTTAAACCTTCTCTTATTTTACGCCACCCACCCTGTTTAATATGATAGACATAACAAGTTCCAACAACTATTGAATGACCAACTCTTTGTTGAACCTCAACATCTTGTTTACCCCAAATATATTCTTTACCAGTATTAAAAAAATTACCATCTGGATCAAAATAATTCTTTTGAATAGATTCCTTCGTCATCGCTAAACAAAACCCATTTAAATTTCCCGCTGGTGTTCCATCACCAGGAATTTCAAAAATTCTACCATTTGGTTCATCTGATTTTTGATTGAAATGATCAGGGCCGGGTTCATTACTCAATGGACCAAATATAGCATCATCTTTAAGTTCGTGTGTTAAAATTACATCTATAAAATCATTTATAGTTTTATCATATATTTGATCATCTGAGGTTATTATAACAACATCATATTCTTCTTCTACCGCCTGTTTAATTCCTTCATTCCAAGTATATGTACATCCACCTTTATATTGATCCTCTACTCTTGTTATAACTAAATTGTCAGGACAATTTTCTATTTCAAATTTATCATCTGATGAGTTATCAAAAGCAAATAATTTAAATGGATACTCACATGAGGTGTATATTGAAGTTAAATAATCATTAAACAATTCAAATCCATTTGGTCTATGTGTTTTACTCTGATGGAGTGCACACACAAATGCTATCTTTTTATTCTTTATCATAAAACTTCTTTAATTTATCTAAATTTATTGTAACATCTGATGGCATGGTGGAATGAAACCTTTTATTAACTGGAATTACAGTATCTTTAGTCATTTTTGCTAAATCATACATAGTTTTCAATTCAGTTCCTGCATTATAAACACCAATCGCATCTCCTTCTATTAAATCTTTAATTATAGTTGTCATCTTATCCACATAATCAAAATTACCTACTTGATTAATATATGCCTCTTTATGTAAAAATGGTGTTGCTTTATGTGTTCCTCTTATCAATAAATAATCCTTCATTTTTAACTGAACATAGGCGTCTGCTAATAATTTTGTATATCCATACCAATTCTCACAATGAACTGGAACATCATTTTCACTTGCATACAATTTCGAATTTGAATAAACATAATCAGTAGAAATATGAGTAAGTTTTATTTCACCCATTCCCTTATCATTTATACAATCTACTAAATCAACTACTCCTTTATAATTTACATCCCAATGATTTTCTCTATTTTCATCATAAGTATTACAATCAGCAATACAATTTATTACTTCATAATAATCAAGAATATAATTCTTATAAGAATCTATATCAGTAAAATCAATTCCATCTTTTTTTCTACTAATATAATCCCACCCCGTTTGTTTATGGAGTTCCGAACCTAATAATCCATCACCTAAAATAAGTTTATGAGACATCTTGGTATTCATCCTCTATAAATTTATTAATCCAATACAAAACATAATCAATATCATCATCAGTCATATTATTAAAACAAGGTAATGTTATTAACTTCGTCCATTCCGTATCTGCTACTGGATATTCTCTATCTTGTTTCAATAAACTATAGTGGTGTAAAGGTTTAAAATGAACTGAAGTATGTATCTTCTTGTCTGCCAAATAATCTATTAAATTATCCCTACCCATTACTGAACATCCAGAACCATCGGGTGCAAAATTATACATTTTTCTATCCAATTTCGTTCCATAATATTGTACTGTCTCAGAATGTGGTGGTCTTTCAAATACATCTGGTAATTCTTCATTATATCGTTTTTGAACGTGTCGTCTAACTTTCAAAAATCTATCTAATTTTTTCATTTGAGATAAACCAAGTGTCGCAATCAAATCTGTCATGTAATATTTGTATCCAAGTCTATCTACTTGATAATCCCAAGCGTAACCTGGTCGTTTTCCTGTATCATCTCCTGTCCTACTCCAAGTTGACGCAACACCAAACCATAACATTTCTCGTATCTTATTAGCTAAGTCATCATCATCTAATGTAATCATTCCACCATCTCCAACTGGCATTGTCTTTACTGCTTGAAATGACCAAACTGCTGCATCACCTTTTGAACCTGCTCCTTCAGTATAACAACTATGTGCACAATCTTCAATTATAAATCCACCAAATACTTTTCTTATCTCATCAATGGGTGCTGGTACACCTGACATATTCACTGCTATTAGAGCTTCTGAATTTGGTTTCTTCCACTTCTCTACTTCTTCTGGTGTTATATTGAGATTGATAGGATCTACATCTACTATATTAGAAGTACAATCATTCCAAAATGGTATTTCAGCAGTAGCTACAAAAGACATTGTTGGATTGATAACATCAACACCCTTAAATCCCATTGCCTTCATTACTAAATCTTGACCATGAGAATTACTTGTAACTGCTATTGCGTGTTTTGCCCCTACAAGTTTTGCAAACTTTTCTTCGAACTCTTGAACTTTGGGTCCTTTTCCCCACCATCCACTTAGTATAACTTCTCTTATAGCCTGTACATCTGATTCATCACCACAAGGCCCCAATACTTTTAAAGGTTCTTTTCTTATTTCCATTTTATTTTCCTAATGTTTTTCCCATTAAATTTTGTTTAAAAACTTCAAATCCATTTTTTTCATAAAAATACACAACTTCATCATAACAATATAATAAAACTTTATAACATCCTAATTCTTCACATTTTTTAACTGCTTTATCAACTAATAATGAACCAATATTTTTCCCACGAAATTCCTTTCGTGTAACTACTTCCTCAATTGAACCTACAGAACTACCATTATGTATGAATTTATTTTGAATATACAAACTCAATGAACCCACAATTTCCCCATTGTTTTCTGCAACAAAAATATAAGTATTCTTATCTAATACTTTTTGTAAAGTTTCTTCTGTTATAACATCACAAGTCCAAACTTCAGATATGGTTTCTATATAACCATTATCCAAATCTTCTTTTCGAAACTCTCTAATCCCAATCATCAGATCTAAATGTCCTATAATCCTTGTCTGTTAAATCTCTTTCTTTCAACCAAGTACCTGCAGGTGCACCATCCATCTCAACCCACTCTTTCAACTTAGAATTTTCAGTATTTTGATATTTCAAATATAACCTACGATTTGTATCTTCCATATTGATATGCCCCTCTGCCCATTTCCACTTTGGTGTACCAATTCTATCACCAGTTATATGATGATGAGTATATTGTAATTCAACTCTCCAATTTTCATATCCCTTTTCTATCAATTGAAATGGCATATCAGTTGTTGCCGCCGTAACTATATCTTCATCAAACCTTAAATTCTCTTTATCAAATAATTCTTTACTTATTAACATAATTCCATCTGACCAATATACCTCAAATGTATTTTTATCTCGTACATTTAAAGATTCAATAGTATATTGTTCTTGTGGATTATATTGTCTCATACCACCATGTAACCTTATACCAACAGCACCACATTTTGGTAATGATTTATAAGTCGATATTGCATGTTCCATCCAATTCTCTGTGGTAATAACCAAATCATCTTCTTGATACAACCACCAATCAAACTCATCTGTCAAATATTCTAATGACTTATTAAAGGCTACAGGTATGTTTCCACCAGGATGTGATTCTGTTTTTATAACATCATAACCTAAATCAAAATCATAATATTCATCATTAGGAAATGTTCCATTCTTAACAATAACAGTTGTGATGTCAAATTTATCTTGATTTAAATATACTGAATCTAAAACTTCTTTTAACAATGGCAACCTACTGGCTGTAGTAGGTGCTACAACTAAAACCTTTTCTTTCATATCAATAAATATCCATTACTCTGTTCAAAGTTAAATTTTTGTTAGCCAAAAATCAATCATTTCATCCATTAAAGTTTCAAAAGTATATTCTGGTTCCCAACCAAAAGTTTCTCTAAGTTTTGTACAATCACCACGAAGATATTTCAACTCTTCTGCTCTCATAAACCTATCATCTTGAGTTACATAATCTTTATAATCTAAATCTAATCTACTAAATACATAATCACACATATCACCAACTGAATTAGTTACTCCAGTAGCACATACAAAATCATCTGGTTCTGTATGATTAATTATCATATGCATTGCTCTAACATAATCTTTTGAATGTCCCCAATCACGAAAAGCATCTAAATTACCAAGTGGAAGTTTATCTTTCAGTCCTTTACTAATCTCAACTGCAGATTTAACAACCTTATTAGTTACAAAATTAGAACCACGTCTTGGTGATTCATGGTTAAACAGAATACCATTACAAGCAAATAACTTGTAGGCGTTTCTATAATGTTTAACCATGTTGTACCCAAACACCTTTGTACACCCATAAGGACTCGTTGGCTCCATCTTTGTAGTTTCCCTTTGATATCCATCTTCATCTACTGAACGACCAAACATCTCTGATGATGATGCCTGATAGAATCTTGCACTTGGACAATTATTTTTATAGGCTTCTAATACATTTAATAATCCAAGAGCATTTGTCTGTACTGTAAATTGTGGAATATCCATACTGATTCGTACATGACTTTGGGCTGCTATATTATAAATCTCATCAGGTTGTATAGTTCTTATCAATCTCTCTAATGAACTCACATCAAGTAAATCTCCATACTCAACTTCTATATCATGTCTAATTGAATCTATTCTACTCTGTTGGTGTTCTGCTACAGAATTCCGTCTTACTATCCCATAAACTTCATAGTCCTTTTCTATTAATAATTCTGCAAGATAACTACCATCTTGTCCATTAATTCCTGTTATAAATGCCTTTTTCTTCATTTATATAACTCCATATCTCGTAAATCTGGCCAATCTTCTAATTCCCAATCTCTTGGTTTTGTTTCGATTGCCTTTGGTAATTTTTCTAATCCCAAACTAGCTGTTTCAGGTGTCATATAATAATGATAACCCATACTACTAATATTTTGGTCTCTCCAAGGAACATCTGGAACTCTACCATCATAAGACATTTTCTTTAACTCATCTCTTGCTTCTTTATCATCTGCCAATATCATACCACCTCGACCAAGACTCAAATGTTTTTGAAATTGGAAACTAAGACACATAAGACTATTTGGAATATAACTATTCTCTTTCCATAATACTGCTGCATCAACTATGTTCGTTTCCCCCAAAAAATAAAAATCAGACCAATCTTCTTCTTTCCACTCAAACTCAATTCCTATCTTCTTTGCCAAATTTGGAACTGAAGGATAAGTATTTGGTGGAACTGTAAATTTCTCTACCTTTTTATATCTCAAACATAATTCTATAGCGTGAGTACAACAATCTGTTGCAACAGCATAAGGTGAACCATAAAACTCTGCTATTTTCTTTTCAAACTCTTTTATTAATTCAAAACTCATAACATTTCCTCCATTAAAGGAATAATAATTTTCTCAGAAAACTCTTTATGTGCTAAATCAGATGGATGATAATCAGGATCTATGGCTCTTACATTTCTATACCAATCTTTTGAATTGAGATTATTTTGAACCCATTGTATCAACCCACCACACTTTACTTTATCATCTTCATAAAACCAAAAATTGTTGCAATCTATTTTATTAAATAATTCTTCTGAACTTTTATATACATCTTTTACAAGTAATTTATCAAAATTTTTATATTTTATTTTTTCATTCCACATATCAGATTTTTCATCCCCCTGTGTAAAAATATCCCACCCACAAAAAATTCTATAATCTATATTATTTCTATTATTTACAAAAGATTGAAATCTTATTAAAAGATTTAATAAGTTATTAAAATGTTTTTCCTCTGAATATTCATTATTAAAATAATCTATCCATTTCTGAGAAACATTTTCTGATTGTGACATACTCCACCAATTAAATAACTTTGATTTTATTGCAGATGATACTGTTGGTGATCTCTCACCATCTATTAATATTCTATCTAAACCACTTAATTGAATTATAACAATACTTTTTTCTTTTAAGGTAGATAATTCAGAAATAGTATTTAAAATTATTTCATCATTTGTACTACCTCTTTTACCCAAATTAATAAAGTTTAAATCTGGATATTGTAAGTGAGTATAATGTGCCCAAGTATCTTGTCCCATATACCAATTTGTAAAACTACACCCATTAACTACTAAATTCATATCCTAACTTTTTCACCCTTTCTATTATTTTAAAACCATCAATCTTTTTAACTAACTTTGCTGGATTTCCTTTATAAACTCCCCATTCTTCTGTATCTCCCATTAAAACAGAACCAACTGTTAATAAAACTCCCATTCTCAATCTTGCACCACATAATGCTACTGAATTAGTTCCAATATTAGAAAATGGATCCATTATAACTGGTTTAAATATTTCATTACCTCTCAACTCTTCAGGAATTAATGCTCCGTGCGGACCAGAATCATCAAATTTATTAGAACCACACACTATTCTTGCTCCCGCCATTATATTATTAAACCCCTTTGCTACAAATAATCCTTTTGGATTTCCAATACAAGTAACATAAGGACTAATATGAACATAATCTCCAATCTCAACTCGTGTAGTACAATAAAAACCTCTATCTATAGATACTCTATTTCCTAACGTAACCAAATCAGGATGTTTGATATAAACATCATCTGCAATTATAACATCCTTCTTCACTTATCACTCATCGAAAAATGTCTTATCCATTTTTTGTCCTTTATACGGACCTGTTTTGTATTCATAAACTAACGTATCATCTTCTAATATTAAATAGGTATGGCCACCACCCAAAGTTACAGAACAATCGCCAACATTTAATACTGGTTTGAACAATGTAACTCCATCCGTATCCATAAGATTACACTCGACACTACCTTTTATCACTACCCAAGATTCTTGTGCTATACAAGATTCTTCTCCAGGTTTCCAAATGTGTTGATGTGGTCTGAATGTATGTCCTTCATCCATATTGAGTGCAGACAACTGAATAAATTCCTTTTCTCCTACTACATCTCGTCTGTGTCCATCTTCTATCGTATAAAATTCATCTGCTTTATGGATGATATGTAATAACATTCGTGGTCTTATTTTTGAATATATTAACTCCATAATTTTCTCCTAATATTTTCTTTTTTCATATTACTGGTGCCCAGTTATTTTTTTCAATTATACTTATATCCTTATTATTAAGTTTTTTCTCTTTTTCTATTACTTCTAAATAAGGATTAGGAACTCTTTTTCCTCTCCTATACGCCTCACCACAATATAAAGGATATTTTCCCTTTAATCCATAAACTCCCAAACCATCATGTTTACTATTCAATTTATTTGGACTTTCAAAAAAATTAGGTGTCTGATTTGGTTCTAATTTATATATAAATTGTTCTCTATTCCAAATAGAATGATTTAGAGATAATCTAAACATTGCTCCTTGACTAGCTTGAATAAGTTCAAAATTCTCATAAGTTTCAACAACATTATGACCCCGTGACTGTAAATCTGCAGTTAAATTAAATCTCAATAAATTTTCTGCATTAAATTGACAAAATTCATATGCATATTTAAGTAATTCTCTATCAACTGGACGAACTATAAACGCATCTTCAAATGTCAAATAAAATAAATCATCATCACATTTAGTAAAAAAATCAATCATGTCATCTGACCAATAATTTTTACCCCTTTGAGTACCCAAAGAAATATAATTACAATTTTCTGGTAAATCAAAATCAGGTAAATCATATCCTAAAATATTAATCTGTGTTTCTACTGGCCAAAACTTATTAAGTAAATAAGAAAATGCCTGTAACGCCCTCATTGTTTTATTTGCAGTCATAACATAAACTGGTAAATATTTTAAGCTTCTTGCCAAGGTATTCCTTCCATAACTTTTAACATATATTCAACTCTCGCCCGACCTGTATGATATTTTTTTGTATGATTATATCCATTTTTACCAATTCTAATACACTCTTCTTTATTATGTATATAATAATCTAACTTTTCTTTAAACTCACCTATAGTTTCGTAGTAAACACAAGATTCACCATCTACAAATTTATGTGGATAAATAATAAAAGGTTTCTGAATAAAACAACAAGTTCCATTGGATATTATTTCCCACATTCTCCTACAACAATTTCCAGCACCCCAAGCACTAATACCAATAAATGATTTTTTAATAGTTTCTAAATAATCATAATATTCAAGTCGTTCTCCAACAATACTATTATAATCTTTTTGGTGTTCTAATAGATACTGATAGATTGGTGATCTCAATCCATTATTTATATGACCTGCATTTCCACCAAAACTACAATAATAATCAAATTCCTTATCAAAATTTAAACCATCTAAATTAAAATATTCATTCCAAGATCCAATATAACAAGGTATAATTTTATCCCTTTCTAAATCTTCCTCAAAAACAATTCTTTTAAAATACCACCTACACTTATTATACATTTCTTCATTAATCCACGGCGAACCTTTAATTCTACTATGATCTGTTACAGATTCTCGTACTTGTGTTGGTGAATCAATTTTCCCTGTACAAGTCCACTCACTTCCATCAACATACGCTGTAACTTCTGGTCTATTAATTTTATCTAATAAATAATACTTGGGCGGAGAATTATCCCTTACCTTTCCCCAAATGACAAATATATAATCAGCATCTTTTGAATGTTCTATAATCTCATCATCACTATAAACTCTTTTAACATTATTTCCCCAATCTGTTGCGATTACTTCAATTCCATTATCATATAACCCATCAATCACTAAAGTAGCTAATGTATCCATTTTTCTGTTTGGTGTTATTGCAACTATTTTCATTTAATCTTTCAAAGTTATAAACTTACATCCTTTATCTACTAACTCTTGATTATTCTGTTTAATATAATCAAAAAAATTCCAAGCTAAAACTAACACATTATCAGGAGGATTATCCGATACACCATTCTTACTTTGAATTGGGATCCTAACTCCTGGTAATAAATGTCCATGTTTTAGTTCATTATCTTCTATAATATAATCAATGGAGCTACTATCTATTCCATAATAATTTAAAACAGTTGTGGCCTTTGCTGGTGAACCATAACCTACTATTGATTTACCTTCGTCTTTAAGACTCTGTATTTTAGAAACTGAATCCTCTTTGCACTTCTCTACTTTTCGTGCAAATTCTTTATAGGTTTCTAACTTATCTAACCCAAACTCCTTTTCTTTCTGAATAAATTCAGATACGGATGGATGAACAATATGATTTTGTGATCCAACATAAACTCTTATCGAACCACCGTGAGTATCAACACTCTCTACATTCGATATTTGTAATCCAAGATTCTCAAAGAAATTTTTAAGTGATAACACACTCCAATAATTATAATGTTCATGGTATATATTATCAAAAATTACATCTTTTAATGTATTATACAGATATTGAACCTCTATTACAAAATGACCACCCGGTTTCATTATATCAAATACATTTCGAGTAATCTGTTCTAAATTATCTGAATGTGCAAATACATTAAAAGCTGTTACTAAATCTGCTTCTTGTGTAATCTGAGATACAGTAGATTCATCTTCAAAATATCCATTAATAGTTGGAACTCCATTTTGTTCTGCAAGATATGATAAGTTCTTTGCAGGTTCAACTCCACATACACTTATACCTTTCTCTTGAAGTGGTTTCAGAAATACTCCATCATTACTTCCAATATCAACTACAAAAGAACCTTCTTTCAAATTAAATTGTTCTGACAACAAATCAGCGGCATCTAAAAAATGTTTTCTAAATACTTCGGTTGTAGATGAAACATAAAGATACTCATTAAACATTTTTTCTCTTGGAACTGAATGTGATAATTGACAATTATAACACTTTGGACAAAAGTTCATCTGTAATGGATACAGTGCATCTTCTTGATTCTCGTCTTTCAATAAATTATTTGCAAGTGGTGAATTCCCAAGTGATACAACACATTCTAACCTTGAATTACCACAACTCCTACATTCTGCTTTATAATGTTCAAGTAACTCATCTCTCATTCTATCATCTACAAGAGTATAAGGAATTGTATGTTTACCAAAGTTCTCGTGTTCTCTTTCACCATTAACAAGATTCAGAAATAATGAATCTTCAAGAAAAACCATTGTGTGTGCAACTTGTGGTTCAGTTACTACCACATCTCCTGGTTCCATAAGTTGAGTTGTCATTGGGGCGTTAGGCGTTTTCAAATCTTTAAATACACTAATATATCTACCACTAATCAAGATACACTTTTGCTGTTGTATTGGATGCCAATGATTTGCCCTCACCGTACCTTTTTTGGACTCAATCCAACCAATCCAATTGATAGGTTCAGGTAATTCATAATTAGTAATACGACCCCGTTCATCTACGAACTCTCTACCACCATTAAATTTATATTCTAACACTTCACGAGATTCTTCTTGTTTATCACTCCAATATTCTATCATTTCTTTAACACTATCTCTGATATTATACTTAAATTCAAATCCTGTCTTTAATAACTTCTCGTTGCTTAGTGTATATCCCTCATTTGGAATTTCATCATCAGTCTCAGTCAAATCTAAATTTGGAACAAATTCCTTACATATTTCTGCAACTTCTTTAACTGTCTTGTTCTCATTACATAAATGAAATGTTTCTCTACTAATATCATCTCGTTCTGCTATAAATTTCATACAACGAACTACATCATAAACCGACACAATAGATTTTTGTTGAACTCCACCAGAAAATAACTTTAATGAACCACCTGTTGCTGTTATTTTTGAAAATAGATTTGGCATAATGTTTATTCTCATTGAATCCCCACCATAACCATGAGCAGAACCAAGTCGTACTACAACATAATTTTTATTAGATTCTTGTAAATCCTTTTCAGTTTGAACCTTGCCTACCGAATAAGTCAACACAGGACAAGGTTCTACATCTTCTGTTAAATCAAATCGTGTTTCATCAAATCCCTCATACACAACATGGGTAGATGGAAAAATAATTTTTGCGGATTCAGATAAATTATTAATAATATTTCTTGAACCTTGAACCCCAACATCTGCAATCAACTTATCTTTTTCTTCATTGGCCTCCGTCTTAACATACGCAACATCAGTAATACCACCTAAATGATAAACAATGTCTACATCTTGAACGAGTCCTTTAATTTTATTTTCATTTAATAAATCAGTTTGGACATATTTGAATCCCCATTCTTTTAATTCCCTCACCCGTTCAGGTAAAAATCTTTTATCTGAAACTATTATTTCATTTTCTAATGTTTCTGGTATATACAATTTACACAATTGTGTTCCTACATAACCAAGACCACCCGTTATTAAAATTTTCATAAATAAACCTCCCCTTCTACAAAATTATGTGCGATTGGATATTGTCTTTGTGATTCATAACAATTAGAATATCTTACCATTAAATGATTAGTTCCACATTGATTTGCCACATTAACTTTTGCCTTTGATTTAATATATAACTGAATTCTTAAATCTATATGTCTCAAGTCTAAAGCTTTATTTATAAAATCAAATGGTGTTTCTGAAATTGGGTTTGGTGTATAATAAAAATAAGGTAATGGATTATCCTTTAAAACTTTTGCTATAACTTCTGCATCTTTATTATATGATTTTTCGTCATACTTTCCATTTTGAGTTCCAA
>Ga0207989_1000856_pt1 | contig 16133 bp, 15 predicted proteins | sample ETNtaG_7_FD_185777 | JGI IMG/M metagenome (GOLD analysis project Ga0207989, IMG submission 185777) | Marine microbial and viral communities from oxygen minimum zone, Eastern Pacific Ocean - ETNP201406SV65 (SPAdes) (version 2) | ecosystem: Environmental > Aquatic > Marine > Oceanic ... | reverse complement strand
TAAAAGAACTTCGGCAGCACGAGGTCGTGTGCAAAATTGATGGGACATTGTATAGGAATACGCACCTGTATCCATGACCGCAATTAAATCACCTTCATATACATCAGGGAATTCGCGATCCACTGCAATGCGATCCGTATTTTCACAAATACGCCCTGTAATATCCACTTTATGGTTATTTGGTGCATATGGGTCTCCCACTTTATAAATCCGATGGTAAGCCCCATAAAGGGCAGGGCGCATTAATGTCTCCATGCCTGCATCCACGCCAATATAAGATTTATAACTGTCTTTTTTTCCTGTCACTCGTGTGAGCAAAATTCCTGTATCACCCACGACTGATTTTCCAGGTTCGATCCACAGAGCAGGTTTTTGTTCGTTATGTTTATCGAAGTAAGCATGATAATTATTTGCCACATTTTGGAAAACTTTATTGAAGTCTAAAGGCACTTCATCATCATGGTAAGGAATTCCGTATCCACCTCCCAGGCTAATATAATCCATATGGATATCTAATTCTTTTTTAAGCAATCTAACTGCTTTTAAAATTTCTTTGATGAGTTTTGGGTAATAGTCAGGATCTAATACTCCTGATCCAGTCATAGATTGAATCCCAAATTTTGAAATGCCTGATTCCTTGGCGAGTCGGTATGCTTTCACAACATCATAGTGGGGAACACCAAATTTAGAATCTTTACCTCCCGTCACGATTTGAGAAAAAGCCCCTTTCCCAAAACCCGGATTTAGTCGAAATGCAATATCTTCTGGGAGACCAATTTTCTTCATGCGATTAAATGATGTAATATCATCCAAATTGATATGGACTCCATTTTCAAGTGCAAATTTTAGATCGTCAGGTGATTCATAATTCCCTGTATAGATACATTGATTGCCTTTTATTCCACTTTTTTTTGCCACATATATTTCACCAGGGCTAGCACAATCTGCACCAATTGACGGAACAGCATTTTTGAGAACTTTAATTAAATGGGGATTGCTATTTGCTTTAATGGTATAACATATATGGTATTTGTCAAAGTTATTACAAAGTACATTATCGAGTCTTTTAATATTGTGTATCAGACGATTTTTAGAATAAATATATAATGGCGTACCGTATTGGTCAGCTAGAGAGGTAAATATTGACTTGTCACTTATCAAGTCTATTAGACGATGTTTTGCCATATTATGAAAGAAAATAATTAATTGTGTTTCCTTGGATAGTCCTGATAAATAGTATAAAAATTATACTGATTTTATCATATTCTAAATGAATAATATTAAAATAATCGTTTAATTTAACCGCTATAAAAAGGAAGAATATTCTAAATTGAAATGGTAGGTATAAAATACATTTTTGTGATTAGTTTTTTAATCATAAGTTGTACAACACAGGCGGATCCCTTCAAATGGGTAGACACTATTCCAGATCCATGGTTGCTTTCAGAGACAGAATTTGAGTTTTATTTACCGCAATTTCATGAACGATTCCCCAATTACTATGATCGGATGAAAGCATTGAACCTCTGGCGGGTTGGAACGCCCTACGGTTTATTTTGTCTCGGTGAAGAATCGGGAAAGGACAATGATCCCCTACTACGAGCTGATTCATCAGATTGTACTGTTCATGTATTGACCACCATAGCCTTTGCTGAAAGTTTTACCTGGCAAAATGCACGGGATGCTATGGTGGATATTCATTATAAAATGGATGAAAATGGAGAAAAAATCCCTACTTATATTTCTCGATGGCATTATACATCAGACAGGATTTTGCACCATGATCGAACAATGGATATTACATCATCTGTTGCACATAAAAACGATTTGGAAAAAGTTGAAATTGAACTCAATAAAAAAGAAGATGGCTCAGAATTTTTAGATCTAAATTGGTCATCGAATGAATCAATTTATTATATTCCTTCTGAAAAAATTAATGAAAATATTTTATTAAAATTGCCACAAGTTTGCGGCGTAGCTTTTGTGAAAAGAAAATATTTTAAGTTGGGAATTGTTATTGCACATGAGGGATATATAATTGATAAAACTAATTTGATACATGCATCATCTGAATTCAAAAAAACAATGAATGTGAATTTTATCGATTATTACTTCGAAAATGGTGAGCCAAAATTCGATGGTGTTATGTTTTATAAGATTAATCCGATATAATTAAAGTAAAGAATATTTTATGACAAAAAATAATTGGTCACCTGTTGAAAAACGATTTTTTCAACGACAAGATATTCAAAACCAGACAACGAAAATTCCCTATATCATCGTTGATAATTTCCCGGATCTTGGGTTTTTAACATCTTTACGATTTCTAGAATGGGTGTCTAAGAACCCGGAAGGTGTCATTAGTCTACCAACGGGTAAAACTCCCGAATACTTTATCAAATGGACTCATCATTTTCTCAGCAATTGGAATGACAAAGATCTTGTTTATCTCAGGAAAGAAAATGGACTGGGGATAGATCAAAAACCGGACCTATCCCAGCTCAAATTTGTGCAAATTGATGAGTTTTATCCCATGGACCCTTTACAACATAACAGTTTCTTTAATTATGTGAGTGATTTTTATTTATCTGGTTTTGGAATATCACGGAAAAATGCTTTGTTAATTAATTGTGCAGAAATACCATTGGTCGATGCAAAACAATGGAAAGATATTTTTCCAAATAGCACGATTGACTTGACTCTGCGCTACAGGGATCCAAAATCTGAATTGGAAAAAGTGCAGCAGAACTCCATTTATTTAATTGATCAGTGGTGTACTGAATATGAGGAAAAGATACGAAATATGGGTGGAATAGGTTTCTTCCTGGGCGGTATAGGTCCTGATGGTCATATTGCGTTTAATGTTCGCGGATCAGATCATAATTCGACCACACGGCTCATGGAAACAAACTTTGAAACACAAGCCACCGCAGCAACAGACTTAGGCGGTATCGAGATCAGCAAGAACCGTCTTGTAATCACTATTGGATTAGCATCCATTACTTTCAAAGATGATGCAGTTGCGATCATTACGGCTGCGGGGGAAGCGAAAGCATCCATTGTGAAATATTCATTGGAAAATTTGCCTGATGTAAAATACCCCGCTACGGTTTTACAGCGATGTGAAAATAGCCGATTTTACCTGACTCATGGTGCAGCAAAATTACTTGATGATACTGAAAAACAATATTGGGGAAACTCGAATTGGGACGATGTAAAGAAACAAAGAGCACTTCTACGACTGGCGAAAAGAAAAAATATCTTCGGAAAAAAATTATCTCTCGATGACCTTGAACATGATTCTCTTTGTAAAACTATTCCTGGGTTGGGGGAAGGTACTGCGCCGGAGATTATAGAGAATATACATGCAAAAGTTCAGCGAGGTATAAAAGATGAATCGAATCAGGTATATTACCATACAGGACCCCATCATGATGATATAATGTTGGGGATGATGCCGCATATTATTCATTTGATTAGAGAACCCAGTAATTCCCATCATTTTGTCAATATGACTTCTGGGTTTACATCCGTAACAAATGGATTTATAACTAATATTTTATCATTTACTTTAGAATTCTTTTTGCAGGGAAAAATACAAATGACAGATTTCCCTGATTTTTTTTCCGAAGGTTATAAATTAAAATGGGATAAGGACGTTTTCCATTATTTAGATAATTTGGCGAAATTAGACAAAAGTGAACAAAATCGAGCTTTGGCACATCGAGTTATTCGTGGTTTGATTAAGATTTATCCTATCAAGGATAAAAATGATTTAGGAGTCCGTATCAATTCTATAATTTCTGAATTAATGGCTTGTTATGATGGAGAAAAAAACTCTATTGAAATTCAAAAATTGAAAGGGATAATTCGTGAATATGAGGAAGAATTGGTTTGGTCCAATTATGGTGTGCGTGTTCAGGATATATATCATCTTAGATTAGGATTTTATACGGGTGATATTTTTACAGAATCTCCCGAACGAGATCGAGATGTCTTGCCTATCCTGAAACAACTAAAGGAAATAAAGCCTACCGTTATTTCTTTAGCGCTTGACCCGGAAGGGAGTGGGCCCGATACCCATTATAAAGTGTTACAAGCTATTGCTGACGCAGTTCGGATCTGGAATGATGAAACAGATTTATCTCATTTACGGATTTGGGGATATCGAAACGTTTGGTATCGGTTTGATCTTGCTGAAGCGGATATGATTGTCCCAGTAACGTTAAATTCAATGGCCATCATTCGATCTACTTTTATGAATTGTTATTTGAGCCAAAGAGATGCATCTTTCCCCAGTTATGAATTGGATGGCCCTTTTTGTGATCTCTCTCAAAAGATCTGGGTTGAACAGCACCAAGATCTGCAATTAATGTTAGGCCGAGATTATTGGTATCAGAATGAGAATCCTCACCTTCGTGCCGTTCATGGTGCAGTTTATTTAAAGGAAATGGATGTGGGAACCTTTCTGACTGTTGCAAGAGAACTGGAAGAATCCATGGAAGGATTTCCTCTTTCTAAAAATTAAGATTATTCAATATTTTTTTCTTTTTCAGCCAGTTCGGCATCCTGGATTTTTTTGGCCAAATGGAAGATATAATAAACTGAATTTTTTATATCATCTTCTGAGCAGGAAAAACAGGTACCTTTTGCTGGCATGACACCTTCTTCACCTTCCATACCATTCAGGACACTCTCATATAATTGATCAAAACCTTTAGCTGCCAATTGCTCAAAATGTACTTTATTACGGACAGATCCAGCGCCCATACTTCCATACATATGGCAACGAAAACAGGTGGTGACCCAAACGGATTCACCCACAATAATTTCTTTTTTAGTTAGGTTCTTATATTCCTCCGAATCGTAGATATTCACAGGGGATTTTCCACCGCATCCAACTACCAGAAGAATAATGAAAAAGAGAATTAAACGTTGCATGAGTTTCCTTATTTTTACTTATCCAATTCATCAATTTAATAAGACTATTCCACAATAAAGAAGCAATAGATACACTTTGTAAAAATTGAGTTGATACATTTGTAACACTTGAGAAAATTTAAAAAATATTACCATTTTGGTGTTGGTCTGATTAGGTTTTTTCCTTCATTATGAAACCAAATCAACAACTTCATTGGGATAAAGAAGAAATTGCCAATATATTGACTCATGGTATCGGCGTCATTGCCAGTGCAGTGGGGTTGATATTTTTGGTATATTTTGCTAATGTAAAAGGTGGAATCTGGGAACAGGTCAGCTTTAGTATATTTGGCATTACAATGCTTATTGTATTTTTATCATCTACCATTTATCACACAATCCGAACGCCGAAATTGAAAGCAATATTTCAAACAATTGATCAATCTGCAATTTTTCTATTGATTGCAGGATCTTATGTCCCTTTTTGTCTTGTAAGCATGAGAGGTATTTGGGGATGGTCAATTTTATCTGTTGTCTGGGTTATAGCCATCATCGGGGTCATTTTAAAATTTTATTATCAGAATCGGTATGTAAAACCTTTTGTGATCCTGTATGTTGCAATGGGCTGGCTTTGTATGGTTGCTATAAAAGAAATGTTAGTAAAAATTCCTGAATTATCTCTTTCGTTTATTTTCATTGGTGGTGTGTTTTACATGGTTGGTATCATATTTTATTTATGGGAAAGACTTCCTTATAGCCATGCTATTTGGCATGTATTCGTCTTAGGTGGCTGTGCGAGCCATTATGTGGCGGTTATTGATTTGGTTTTATGAAACAATTATTGATCGCTGTGATTTTCATTATGCCTTTATTTTCAGATACACCAAAAATTGGACAACTGGCACCAGATTTTTCATTGGAAGATCAGGATGGGAAATTGCATTCTCTCGAATATTATAAAGGGAAAAAATTAGTGGTTTACTTTTTCCCTAAGGCATTTACACCGGGCTGAACAAAACAAGCATGTGGATTCCGGGATGAATCTAATAATTATAAAGAATTAGGTATTGTGGTCTTAGGTATCAGTTTTGATTCAAAAAGTTCTCTAAAAGCATTTAAAGAGAAATATAGAATTCCTTTTAACTTTTTATCAGATTATAAAAAAAAAGTTGGGAAAAAGTATGGTGTAAGTCGATTTCTATTTCCTTCAAGGAAAACATTTCTTATTGATGAAAATGGAATTCTGATTCACATCATTGATGAAGTAAATTTGAATACGCATCCAATGGATATTATAAAAATATTTGAGCAAGCTGAAATAGGACTAAAATCATGAATATATCTATCGAATATTGCAACATGTGAAACTATTTACCACGGGCTTCCAGTTTGGAAGTAGAATTAAAATCAAAATTTGATCATATAAATATTGAATTGATTTCCAGTGGTGGAGGCGTTTTTGAAGTAACATTAGACAATAACCTAATTTTTTCAAAGAAAGCATTAGAACGATTTCCAGAAGAAGGTGAAGTTGAAAAATTGATTCGGGAAAACTTGAACTAATTTGAAAATAAACCTAAATCATTCTGGCCAAGATCATTCTATTGATTTGAATTCAGGTATAGATTTGTCTATCCCAAATAGATTTGATGGAAAAAATCCGATATTTTATAACGCAATGCAATCGATGGCTATTCCGGTTGAAAGAGGCGGATTTATTGGGGATGTAAATCGCAGAGGCGGTTGTAATGTCTCCGTGGCAAATGTGGATATTCATTGCACTGGGACCCATACTGAATGTGTGGGGCATATTGATGATTCAGGCAAAAAAATATCTGATATTTGTCCAATCGGATTTTTATTTGCCCAATTGATTACTGTTAATCCGGTTCATAATTCGGATACAAAAGAATTTTATCATGTTGATTATGAAAATGAATTAGTTATTTCAGTTGAGTCATTCAAAGACAGGTTAAAAGAAAACATAAATGCACTCGTTATTCGAACAAATCCAAATGATCTGGATAAAGTAAATCGGAATTATGGTAATTATCCTGCTTCTTTTTTAACCCACGATTCCATTGATTATATTTTAGATAGTGGGATAAAACATTTGTTGGTTGATTTGCCATCCATAGACAAAGCTGACGATGGCGGACAACTTGGAAATCATCACAGATTTTTTAAACTAGGCAAAACAATTTCGGAATTACTTTATATCCCTGATTCAGTTCAGGACGGATTTGGATTTCTACAGATTCAAATTCCCAATTGGGGGCTGGATGCAGCACCAAGTCGCCCTATTTTTTATCCTGTTTAAATAAAAATATATTTTAATGAGATGTAGTGAAATACGTCTTTATACACTTAAATTGACCACCCGGTCATTATTAAATTAATTATGATTTCATCGACGAACAAATTTGAACAATTGCCACTAGAGAAACAGTCACGGATTGTGAATGCATCCATTTCTGAATTTGCTGAAAAGGATTATGAAACTGCATCGATGAATACTGTTGTTAATCAAGCTGGAATTTCCAAAGGATCACTTTTTAATTATTTTAAAACAAAAAGTATTCTTTATGACCATATTTATAAATTGGCTTTGGGAGAAGTAAAAGCTTATCTCCGCAAAGTTCGGGATGAAACAATTGATCTTCCATTTGAAAAGCGCCTATCAAAGATTGTGGATTCCGGTGTACAATTCATTACAGAACACCCACGTTTGGCTCGGATATATTTTCGATTAATCTATTCGGCCGATTCCCCTGATCGACAAAATATTGTTTCCGAACTACAAGTGCTCTCGGATGATTATTTAGGCGAGATAATCCAAGATGCCATGGATCGAAATGAATTGGATCCCAATTTGGATAAAGGACAAGCGGTCTTTTTCCTGGATTCAGTTTTGAACCGATTCTTGAAAGATTACCACGAAGCAAAATCTCACGGGGATGCAGACCAGTTTAATAGAGATGAGTGGGTGAAGGGGATTACAATTTTTTTTACTAAGGGACTTAAGTGAAAAGCGAAGATGCAAAGACGCAAAGTGTGGAATATCCATCTGTGCAGGAGATGAACGACGATCAACGAATTGGAATTGTAAAGGATATATTTGCATCTGTAACAGATAAGTATGATTTTTTGAATCGGGTATTATCCGGTCGGCGGGATGTTGCTTGGCGGAAACGAACTGTTTCTGAAATGAACTTTTTCAAAACTAATCGATTTTTGGATGTGGCCACCGGCACCGGCGATCTTGCCTTGGATTGTGCGAATACTTATCAGGAAGTAAATGTGACCGGTGTGGATTTCGTCCAGGAAATGGTGGAAAAGGGAATTGAAAAAGTTGGCTCCCAAAACTTAAATGATCGTGTGGATTTGAAATGGGGCGATGCCACGAATATAGATTTTAATGATAATTCCTTTGATGTGACGGCCATTGCATTTGGTATCCGGAATATCCCGGATAAGGTGAAAGCACTTTCTGAAATGAAACGGGTGATCGTTGATAACGGACAGGTCATGATCTTGGAACTCACCACACCTGAACCAGGATTTTGGCGAAGCACCTATAGCTTCTATTTGAATGGCGTATTACCAAAATTGGCAAAATTTTTTACAAAGAATCCAGCGGCATACGAATATTTGGCTGATTCCATTATGAATTTCCCAACACGAAAAGAATTTGTCACACTGATGCAATCTGTTGGGTTAAAAAACTGTAAAGCCATTCCACTGACGTTTGGCGTTTGTACACTTTATATTGGACAAAAATAGATATCTCACATAAGAAACTAAAAACAAGAAAATAAAATGGATAAAAAAATAGCACTTAAGAAAATGAATGCATTCAGCAAAAATACAATGGTGGAACATCTTGGAATTGAGATCACCGATTTTGGGGACGATTTTATATGTGGGAAAATGCCTGTAAATCATCGAACTATTCAGCCCTTTGGATTGCTTCATGGTGGTGCATCAGCGGCTTTGGCAGAAACGTTGGGAAGCATCGCTGGAGGAATCCACGTGAATCGAGATACACAAACAGTGGTAGGAGTGGAAATCAATTGCAACCATTTGAGAAGTACCAGGGACGGTTGGGTCCACGGGAAAGCTACGCCGATCAAACTGGGAAGAAAAATCCAGGTCTGGAATATTGAGATCAAAAATGATGATGAAAAAATGGTGGCGGTTAGCCGGTTAACCTTGGCAGTGATTAAAAAGTGATTTCAATGCAAAGACACGAAGTCACAGAGAATATGTAAAATGGAAACAATGGTTGATAAAAAGTTTAATCTAAAAAAACTTTGGTCTTCTGCAATGGCGAAGAATGGATCTGTTGCTGTTTGGCGTTGCCCAAGAGAGAATGTCATTCATTTTTTGGCTGATTTGTCAGAATCACCAGAGAAAGGTCGAATTGATCTTAAAAATGTAGAACAGGGATTTTTAGTAAGTCCTTTTATGAACCCGGAAGGGAATGAGACACTATTTTTGAGATCGGATGTTTATGCTAATAGAATGGAAAATGATTCATGGAAAATAGTTTATGGCACTCCGACAAACTTTATCCAAGAAGGCTCAACAGCCATTCCATACCATTTGAATACCCGGCCGGATACGGAAATTTCCGGAGAAAAAGATCATTTCATTAAAATGGTGGAAAAGGGAATTACGGCTATAAATGAAGGTGAATTTGATAAGGTGGTTTCTGCCCGGACATATGATGAGCCACTATCCAAAAACTTTAATATTATCGATCAATTCAATCGATTGGAAAAAGCCTATCCCGATGCGTTTGTGAGTTTGGTTTCTATTCTGGAGAAAGGGACATGGATGGGCGCCACACCTGAACTTTTGATTGAATCATCTTCCGTACATTTCAGAACGGTGTCTGTTGCAGGTACTCAATCCTTTCCATTGGACAAAGATTTATCAGAAGCGGCATGGAACCAGAAAGAAATTGAAGAACAGGCTATGGTGAGCCGCTATATTGTTGAGCAATTCAAAACCATACGATTGCGAGAATTCATTGAGTCGGGGCCACGATCAGTACGAGCTGGGAATATGATACATTTGAAAACGGAATACACTGTTGATTTGAATGAAGTTCACTTCCCTGAATTAGGAACAGTGATGCTCCATTTACTTCACCCCACTTCTGCTGTATGTGGTATGCCAAAATTCTCAGCACTACGATTCATCGCTGCTAACGAACATTTGAACCGTGAATTCTATAGCGGATTTTTAGGTCCTGTAAATATGGATGGTGTTTCTCGACTTTATGTGAATCTGCGCTGTATGCAGATTTTAAGAACAAGAGCTGTGCTTTATGCCGGTTCCGGTATCACCCATGATTCGGTTCCGGAAAAGGAATGGGACGAAACAGCGTTAAAATGTCAGACATTATTGGGCGTGATGAACGGTGATCACTGAAGTTCAAAATAATACCCAACATATTTATGATTTGGTTGGTCTCTGTGCTGAATATGACGTGGAGAAAGCAGTAGTTAGTCCCGGTTCTCGCTGTGCACCCTTGCTGATTGGATTTGGTAAACATCCGGACATTGAAACTATTTCTGTCACGGATGAGCGATCGGCTGGATTTATTGGATTGGGCTTGGCCCAGCAATCTGAGAAGCCGGTTGTGTTGGTATGTACATCAGGTACCGCCACCCAGAATTTTGCTCCGGCTGTGACAGAAGCATTTTACCAACAAGTTCCCCTTATTGTTTTAACAGCAGACCGTCCACCAGAATGGATTGACCAGTGGGACGGACAAACGATTCGCCAAAAAAATCTGTATATAGATCACATCAAAGGCAGCTTTGTTTATGATGAAGACTCCACAGATGTAGCGAAAAAAGCATTGGAATTGGCTTTGGAAGGTGCGCCAGGACCGGTGCATTTGAATATTCCAATTCGGGAGCCATTTTATCCAGAATCTTTGGATGATAATGTATTAACCACAGAGACACGGAGAGCACAGAGAAAAGATAAAATTAATAAAATTGAAAATGCGGTTTGGATTGAGTTTGAATCGATTTTGAATTCATCAGATAAAGTTTTAGTGTTAGGTGGGCAATTGGAACCGAATTCACAATTAGTTGAATTGCTTAAACAATTGGATGTGGCGGTGACAGGAGATGTGATTTCCAATCTTCATGGTGTAGATGGCGTCATTCAATCGTCAGATTTAATTTTCAAAACCGATAACGAATCTTTGATGCCGGATTTTTTGATTACGTTAGGGCGATCCGTGATTTCGAAAAATCTGAAACTCTGTTTAAGGAAACATAAACCAAAAACTCATTGGCATATAGGATTGGGGATGGTGGGTAATCCTTTTCAATCGCTTACCAAAACAGTGGCTATTTCACCGGAAGTATTTTTTATGAAATGGATTGAAAAAAAGCGAAAAAATCGATTAGCCACAAAAGGCACAGAAACCATAAAAAAATTAAATGATAAGAGTGCTTATTTTTCTTCATTATTAGATCAGCAAAAAATGGTAAACGAAAAATTGGGCTCCCTATTAGAAGAATCAGATTTCAATTATTTCTCTGCTGTTAAGAAAGTGATACAGGGTTTACCGAAAAACAGTGTCCTTCACTTGGGGAATAGCATGCCGGTGCGTATTGCCAATTTTATTGGATTGAATGATCCAACAATTGATGTGTGGTGCAACCGAGGGACATCCGGAATTGATGGTGTATTAAGCACCGCCGTCGGTCATTCATTGGCTGAACCCAATCGAAAACACACCCTAATTATTGGGGACCTTTCTTTTTTTTATGATCAGAATGGGTTATGGCTGAATCATGAATTTCCAAATAATCTTCAGATCGTCATATTGAACGATAGCGGGGGCGGAATTTTCAATATGATTCCCGGGCCATCATCACAAGGTGACCTAACAGAATTATTTACGACACAACACCAACGAACTGCAAAACTCACAGCAAAAGAATTCAACATGTATTATCAAGATGCGTCATCCATAGAAGAAATCACGGGGTGGGAATCTGGTATCTTGGAAATATTTACAGATATGAAAACAAACACAGAAACATTTAGAAGAATTACCACTAAGGCACCAAGACAGGAAGAAAAACAATTTTAAATCTGTTGAGTCTTCGTGGCAGAAATAAGGAGAATAATATGAATTGGAAACAAAATTGGGAAACGATCAGGGAATATGATGAGATCAAGTTTGATTTCTTTGAAGGGATTGCCAAGATCAGTATCAATCGTCCCGAAAAACACAATGCATTTACACCGCGGACGGTGAAAGAAATGATCGATGCCATGGATATTTGCCGGGATGATGAAAATATTGATGTGATTGTTTTTTCCGGTGAAGGTGGGGAAGCTTTTTGCAGCGGCGGTGATCAAGGTGTTCGTGGTCATGGCGGTTATGTAGGGAAAGATGAAGTTCCACGACTCAATGTATTGGACTTACAAAAACAAATTCGATCCATTCCAAAAGTCGTCATTGCGGCGGTGGCTGGCTGGTCTATTGGTGGTGGGCATGTGCTTCATGTGGTATGCGACTTAACCATTGCGGCAGAAAATGCCATGTTTGGTCAAACGGGCCCGAAAGTGGGTTCATTTGACGGTGGATTTGGCGCATCATATTTAGCCCGAAGTGTTGGACAGAAAAAAGCCCGAGAGATTTGGTTTCTCTGTGATCAATACAATGCTCAGCAAGCGCTGGATATGGGATTAGTGAATACAGTTGTTCCCTTGAATAAACTGGAAGATACATTCATTGAGTGGGCGAAGAAGATCCAGGAGAAATCACCTTTAGCGATCCGGATGTTAAAATCATCTTTCAATGCTGAATTGGACGGACAGGTCGGAATCCAGGAATTGGCCGGAAATTCCACATTGCTTTATTATTTATCCGATGAAGCGAAGGAGGGGAAGAATGCCTTCATGGAAAAACGGAAACCTGACTTTTCGAAATATCCAAAGTTCCCATAAAAACCACGGAGACGCAGAGTAATTAATACTCTGTGAACTCTGTAGCTGATAAAAATGAAAAAATGGATTAATGCCTTTCGTCTACGGACTTTACCTTTGGCATTCTCCTGTATTATTATGGGAAGCGGATTGGCTTATACCACCGGTCAATTTAACCTGCCGGTTTTTATCTTGGCACTTATTACGACTCTTTTTCTACAGATATTATCCAATTTAGCGAATGACTATGGCGATTTTGTAAAAGGCACCGACAATGATGAAAGAGTCGGTCCAGATCGTACCATGCAGTCAGGACTTATTACCAAATCTGAAATGGTGAAAATCATGTGGGTGATTGCCTTACTTTGTTCAATTTTTGGCGTATGGCTTATTTATGAAGGGACTAATGGGCTTGATCTATCGAAAGCGGGGCTCTTTGCCATCCTTGGTCTCACAGCCATGGGCGCCGCAGTGAAATATACCATGGGAAAAAATCCATACGGCTATGCCGGATTAGGGGATATTTTTGTTTTTCTATTTTTTGGCTGGCTGGGAGTGCTGGGATCCTACTTCTTGCACACACATACTTTGAATTGGGAATTGTTTCTACCCGCATCATCTATTGGTTTTTTTACCACTGCTGTTCTCAATGTCAATAATATGCGGGATCATTTAGCGGATGAAAAATCCGGGAAAAATACGTTGGTAGTGCGAATCGGAATATCTTGGGCGAAACGCTATCATTTTATACTGAATTTTATTGGGATACTGTTCATTATTTTATATACCGTCCCGGCTATTAATGCCATTTGGTTTTTCCTATTTGGATTTGTTTTATTCATAAAACCGGCACGGGAAATATTAAGGAACAAAGATCATACTTCATTCGATCCATACTTGAAAAAGCAGGCCATTGCGACCTTTCTGTTTACCATAATATTTGTGGTTGGTCTTAATATTTTATGAAGGCCGGTTGGACAAAACGACCCTTAACCTTTAAGCGACCTTCAGGGACGTCCCGCGGTGTGATGACATCTCGGGATGTATGGTATATTACTCTATCTAATGATGGAAAAACCGGCATTGGTGAATGTGCCCCATTGCCCGGATTGAGTTTGGATAATATTGACCAGATTGAATCAAAATTAGGTGAAGTTTGCAAGAACCCACGTTTATACATCAATGATCTTTCAATTTTAAAAGAATTCCCATCCATTCGATTCGGATTAGAAATGGCAGAGTTGGATTTACGGAATGGTGAGAATCAAAATTATTATGGCTCAATTGAGCCAATAAAAATAAATGGCTTAATTTGGATGGGCAATCCGGATTTTATGATGCACCAAGTGGAACAAAAATTGACAGAAGGATGGAAGTGTATCAAAATGAAAATCGGTGCATTAAATTTCAATAAAGAATTGAAAATTCTTCAATCAATTCGATCTCAATTTGGGAAAGATAATCTGGAACTTCGAGTAGATGCCAATGGTGCTTTTACAGTAAGTGATATAAATGAAAAATTAAATCGATTGGGTGAATTTGACCTTCATTCTATCGAACAGCCCATCCAGACAGGACAATGGGATTTGCTTACTGAATTATCTCAATATTTCCCTACCCCTATTGCCTTGGATGAAGAATTGATACCATTGGTGAATGAAAAAAACAGAATCGAAATGTTGGACAGAGTGAAGCCACAATACCTTGTGTTGAAACCTAGTTTGTTAGGTGGTTTTTCTGAATCAGAAAAGTGGATTCATTTAGCAAAAGAACGGAATATTGGATGGTGGGTTACTTCAGCTTTGGAGTCCAATATAGGTTTAAATGCCATAGCTCAATGGACAGCTAAAATGCAGCCGAATGGATTCCAGGGATTGGGAACAGGACAACTCTTTACAAACAATATACCATCTCCATTAAATATAAAATCGGGAATATTATCAAAAGATGATTCATTCATCTGGAATGATGTTACTCAATTTATTTCGAATTGGTATTCACCCAATGATAAAATGATACTTCAAACATCCGGTTCAACAGGAAAACCCAAATCTATTTCGGTGAAAAAAGGATGGATGAAGAATTCTGCTCAACTCACAGGTAAAACATTTGAATTAATGGAAGGAGATTCTACGTTACTCTGTATGCCCATGAAATACGTGGCAGGGAAAATGATGGTAGTACGGGCTCTGGAATTGGGGTTGGACTTAAAAGTGGTTGAACCTTCTCTCAATCCATTGCACAATATTGATGATCTAATTGATTTTGCAGCCATGGTTCCATCACAGTTGAAGAATTCACTCGATCAATTGGATAAAGTAAAAACACTTATTGTGGGTGGCGGGCAGGTGAATCCGGAATTGATGGAAAAACTCCAAAGTATACCAACACAGATTTATGAAACGTATGGCATGACAGAAACATTAACTCATGTTGCTATAAAACCATTGAATGGTTCAAATAAACAAGATGTGTTTCAGGCTTTGGACGGTATTCAGTTCGAAATAGATAATAGAGATTGTTTGGTCATTCATGCTCCAATGCTCAACCCGAACCCTATTTTGACGAATGACTTGGTTGCACTGATTGATGAAACATCCTTCCACTGGCTGGGTCGATATGATAATGTGATCAATTCAGGCGGGATAAAAATCATTCCCGAAGTGGTGGAAGCAAAATTGTCTTCTATAGTTCCAAATCGACGATTCTTTATTGCAGGTAAATCTGATAAATCATTGGGCGAAAAAGTGGTTTTAGTGGTGGAAGGGAAGAGGATGGATATATCCTGTAAATATTTGGATAAGTTTGAGCAGCCAAAAGAGATACATTTTATTCCTGAATTTGTAGAGACAAAATCGGGTAAAATCCATCGACAAACCACACTTTCTTTAATATAATTTTATTCTAACTCTTGACACAAATTATAATTTTGTGTAATATACTTACGAGTAACTTACGAGTTATCTAAGAATTAACACAAAGGGTTAAAATGAAAAAGAAAATAAAAAAACAACCATCCATAACAGTTATTCGAGCCATTGCTCGATTGAATAATTATGCCAATCAGAAAACCGCTCAATCTGTTGTTTGGGACGGGAAATCTATTACACGATATTTATCCGTTACCTCGTGATGAAACCATTGTCCCCAAAACTAAAAAAATTCTTGGAATTTGTTCAGCGATTTACGCTGATTCATGGTCAATCTCCATCTTATGAAGAAATTATGGCCAGTCTGGGATTTGG
>Ga0207989_1000844_pt1 | contig 16285 bp, 17 predicted proteins | sample ETNtaG_7_FD_185777 | JGI IMG/M metagenome (GOLD analysis project Ga0207989, IMG submission 185777) | Marine microbial and viral communities from oxygen minimum zone, Eastern Pacific Ocean - ETNP201406SV65 (SPAdes) (version 2) | ecosystem: Environmental > Aquatic > Marine > Oceanic ... | reverse complement strand
TGCCACTTGTGCTGGAAAATAATCGGCATTATCTGCGATTAGATTATTGGTTATAGGTTACCACCCTTAGGTCTCCTTAATCCCTTCACTCTCAGTCGAATACCGTTACGCCCCCATCAGCGAAATATAATAATCTATAATCAAAATTAATCCTAAAGCACCTAATAAAATTACAAAGGCCAAAAATAAATTTCGATTACTCATTGTTATATCTCTCTGGTGGAGGCGGTGGGAATCGAACCCACGTCCTAAAAAGCTATCCAATTATATCAACAACCTTATCTATATTTATATTAATCGTATATGAAAATAGGTTCTAATGGATACTGGTATTCAAAAGGATCATCATAGGGATGTGTATTAAACCAGGATCTATCAATCTCATTTTTCATTATTATATCATATACTAATTTACCAAATTTTAAATTTTTATCTGGTGTCATGTGATTATCTAATTGAATACCAGTATCATCAAGGCCTACAATATGTCCTACAGGAATTTTTACATAATCAAAATTTTCACTATCTAAAGATTCAAATTTTATTTTGTGTAAAAAATCAGTTGAATTTATATTGAAGTTTTTATAAGTTCCTAGATAATGATCTAAACTGAAACAAGTAAATACCACAAATCTTATCTTTTTAAAATTTAAAGATAACAAATGTAAAAAAGATATATTCTTAACATTCTCATATAAAAACATAGGCCCTAATGTTTGTGCTATAATTTTTGTTTCCTTTTTATAATCATTTAAGTAAGACTGATTCTGTACTCCAGGCCAAGGATCATCTTTATTATCTGGCTCAAATGGATGCTTCCAATCTTTATCATCCTCAGCTATTCTAAAAACGCCTGTAACATGTTCATTATTCCTTACAAAAGGAAACTCCATTCTCTTCTGATCAGATAACAGAATAACAATTGTATCATCATCTTTAATGGAACTATTTTCTAAATCTGCAATTAATAAATCTAAAGAAAAATTAGGTCCACTACCCGATTCTGCTTTAACATCAATTTCTTCTTTTTTTAATCTTGATAGTTCAGCCGGCCATGTTTTATCATGTTTACAAATTACTCCAAAACTATCACCATAAATGTGTATTGTCATATCAATCGTAAATGAAAAGTGGTGCTGGCGGCTCTGATCCTTGATGTTCTGCATAAGGATCATCATATGCCTTATAAGCAAACCAGCTAGTATCGGGTGTATTATTATTTAATATGTCATTACAAAAGATACCAAATTTTTCGTTTTGTTCTACAGTCATATGATTATTCAACATTTCATCACCATCATATGTGCCGGCCATATATGAAACCGGAGTTGATACATAATAAAAATTAGATGAATTTAATTCTTCAAAATCCAAATCATATAATAATTTTGTAGATGTAATATTAAAATTTTTATATCTTGAAGTAAAATGATTGAGACTAAAACAAGTAAATACCAAAAAATTTATTTCACTAAACTGTTGAGAAAGTAAATGTAAAAATGTTATATTTTTGACGTTCTCATATAAAAACATGGGACCTAATGATTGTGCAATTGTTCTTATTTCATATTCATATTTCTTATATCTATATTTGTCAAATTCTGGTGTTCCTCCTTTAAGGTGTTTTACTATTTCTTCTGGAATATCTTCTGCTAATAAAAAAATACCATCTGCTAACCAATCATTTTCCAACCAAGGAAATTCCATTCTCTTCTGATCGGACAGTAAAACAATTACACTATCTTTATTTTTTATCTTTGAAGTTTCCAAATCATTAATTAATTTTCTTAAGCTCCAATTTGGACCGGTCCCTCCAGACCCGTTAATTTTTACTTCCTCTTCTCTAATAAATTCAAGCTTTGCAGGCCAAGTACCATCACCGTGTGTTTCACCAAAGCTATCTGAGTATACATGTATCATAATAATTCTCTGCTTTTCTCTTTCATTTTTTCCAAACACTCTAAAAACTCTTTCGAACAAAAATGACCTTGTTGATTAAATTCTCCAATAAATTCATCAAGTAGTGAATACGCTATAGTATAAACATTCATTGCTCTGGATAAGTGGGTCCACATTCCTTCTGACCCTATATGAAAATAGCTCTTAGATAATAACTCAATATTTTTTTCATAATTATAATCCTCCAATTCAACAAACTCCAATTTATCAGAAAGTTCTGTCATATTACTGATAATATTTTTAAAAACGTCTATCTGTTCATTAGTAAGAATTTTATGACTCTGACCAAAATGAAGTTTTTCTGTGTGATAAAGTAGATACGTAATATATTTTTTCTTAGCGAATTTTTCATAACGCACAGGCCAATATTTTGCATCTCTGAGTAATGTATCATTAAAAGATCTATACATTTCATTCTCAACATTTTTCATAAATCCTTCAAAGTGATCGCTATGTTCATTAAGTAATTCAACGCTATCTTCTAAAAATGGATTGTTCGGCCTTTCAAGATGTAAAAAATCTATTACTTCAAACAAATTATTAAATTTTAAATTATTTCTTAATTTTTTGTCTGCTTCATCCTGTGGATACAAATATGCTTTTAATTTCACTGAGCCCGCAGGGGAGTGCTGCATAGTATGTAAAATATTTGAGAGCATACAAAACCTATCACCTAACCCTCCGTGGTTTATAGAGAATATTAATTCCTGTATTTTTTCACCCATGGTACCTTAGATATTATTTCATGTTTTTCTAAGCCGTTGCTTTGACCTTTGTTAAAAAGAGCTATAGGATAATCACATTCTTTATAGTCTTCGAAGTGTGCTGAATAATAAAAATGATCCGGTATTCTAATAGGATCCAATCTCTTCATCCAAAGATAAGTATCGAATCCATTATATTTTTCTATATCTTCAAAAACAAATTCTTCCCAAATCTTCAAACAAGTATCTGGTTTCCATCCTAATATTGAAGAATTGTATGGAGTACAAAATATATCTTTATCTCTTTGTTCTTCAAAATTATCCATATGTTCTCTCCATCTACACCATACTGCGCATAGATAATCTTGTTGTTCTACCCAATCAAATAAAGGATCTATACTTCCTTTTATAACTACATCTAAATCAAAAGCTAAAACAACGTCTTCTTCAAATGGTTCTATTACTGGTGAATGATATAAAACTTTAGTCCACCATTTAGGTAATATTGGTTCATTAAATACTCTAAAATTTATATCATAGGTAGTATTTTGGAATACCATTTGCTCTAATATTTTTACATCAGAAATATTATACTTATCTCCAACGCATATACATGCAACGGCTCGTTTCATTGCCATTGTCCAATTGTCATAAAACGTTTATAAGTGCCAAAATCTTTTTCACCCTTATACCATATCTTTTTCAATTTATTTTTCTTTATTAATTCATCCACATTTTCTACACAATTTGTATGTTCCGGCAAATCAAAATAATTATTAGATTGTAAGCAAACAAAAGGATTACCCTTATAATATCTTTTATTAAAATTTCCCATATGTTCACAAGAAGTACAAATAACTAGGTGCCTTCTTCTTACTTCTTTTCTTTCAAAATAATCATCATGTTGTACTATATCATATTTTGGATCAAACATATTTTTATATTGAGCCATTACCTTTTGACAGGTTTCATCAAAATCATAACAATCAATTCGTGTAATTCTTCCTTTAGAAAACTGGTCAATCATTTCTATTAATGGCCAACCAAACCATGACCCGACTATATCTATTAAGAGAGGATAAAACCATCCTGTAACACCTGCATCTTTAGTATATTTTCGGACATTATCTGTTTCCGTTATTTTTAAATTATCTAGAACATCACATAACCATTTTTTTGATTCATACTGATCGAAAGAAATCGAATCACACCAACTATCTTCATATTCTGGAAAATTGTTTCTTACAAACTTAAATACTTTATAATAATTTGAATCGCGAAATTCTTTTACCATGTTCCTATAACCATAAACCTTTTATAATAACCAAAGTCTCTTTCACCTTGAAATTTTATATCTTTTATTTCGTTCTTCTCAGCTAACTCAGAATAACTATTAACACAGTTTTCATGTTCGGCCAATTCAACATAATCATTACTTTGAAGAGCAAGAATTGGTTTAGGTGTGTCTTTATAATATTCTTTCATCTCGCTTATATCTGGCATATGCTCACAAGAAGTACAAATTATTAAATGCCGGATTCTTTTATCCCCTCTTTCAAAAAAATCATGATATTGATTTATATGATATTTCGGTTTGAAATGGTATATATATTTTCTAACTACCTCATGACATATTTCATCTATATCATATAAATCAATACTGTCTATTTTTATAATAGCATCTTCTAGTAACTCAATCATCGGCCACCCAAACCAGGATCCAGCTATTTCAATTTTTAAAGGATCTTTAGAACCTAATTGACCTGATTTTAAAACTTCACTCATCCATCTTTTAGATTCATATTGACCATCCGATAATGAATCTAAAAGGCTAGAAGCATATTCAGGATAAGATTCATCTAAGAATCTTTTAACCTTCATATAAGGAGACCATTCCATCGTATTTGAATTTCTTATTTCATTTTTTTCAAATTGACCCATAGTTCTTTCAAATTCACCTTTAGTTCGCTCCCACTCAACTATATCCCGGCGTCTTTCCCTTTCAAGCTTTCGTCTTTCCCTTGCAAGCCTTGCTTCTTCCTTATCATATTGACCTGAAGTTTTTTTCCATAAACCTTCACAACGTTGCCATTCAATATTAGCTGCGCGTCTATCTCTCTGGAGAATTTTTAAATCGATTTCCGCTTTTTTAAAATCTTTTATGAACATCCTACTACTATTGAATATTTGACTTTTTGAAATTCGTATTCTTCTTCATAGATAACAGACTTGATTTCATTCTGCTCTATTAATTGCTGAGAGGATTCAATAGGGTTACATATGTGTAATCTTTTTTTATTACTACCTGCTAATATATATTTTCCCTTATGAACTTTACCAATAGGATAAGTATCTTCACAAAATTTATGTATGATAGGACCTTTAAATCGCACTCTATCAAATATAACATCTACGTTATGTATATTATCACTTATAAGATCACAATCTTCGCACACATAAGGATCTGAATCATAATAAGTTATATTATAACCTAATTTTTCTATTTTGTCAACATGATAATTCATATACCAAGAACATACCATGTTTAAATCGTCCTCGTCAAAATATTGAGTAATTAAAGAATGAATTTTATCATTTAAGGTTTTATTATATCGGTTATTAGCCGCGCCTACATTATGTCGTCTATTTTCCGGTGTACTATACCACAAAGTATCATATGCATTTTCTGTTCCATATTTTGAAATAGAAGCCGCGAACTTTTCAAATTCTATCATAACTAATCCATTTGTCATATGCCCAGCCTTCTGCCTGATGTAACTCTATATGTGTTTCATTAGGTTTCGCCCATGCTTTGTGTGATGTATTAAATAAACAGACTTTATAATCAGGTCTATATTTTGTCGGATTTAAATCATCAGGATATTTAACTCCTATATTATAATTATATACTATTCCTGGTTCCCAATAATTTAAATTACCTTTTCTATGTTCTTGATAGAATAGATATTTGTCATACGATGGATAAGTAAAAAATGCCTTCTCTTTATTTTTAACTAATCTTTCATACATATCAAAACCTAAATCATCTTGCCAAGCAACAAAAGAAGAATTAATTGGAGTAGTCATCCAACCATAATTAGTTTTATGTGCTTCTTCGTTTCTCCAATAGTTCCAAATATATGTTACCTTATTTTTCTTTTTATTAATAAGTTCCGTTATATTATTTTGTATTAATATATCTAAGTCAAACCAAGCCTTTGGTCCCGAGATGTGTTTATAACTATTAAAATAGCACATCTTCTCAGATGTAAATATTTGTGTTCTTGGAAACTCACTAAAATCAGTTGGTATTGGGTCTACGATAATATCTTTATCAAGACCCACAGTATTATCAGTAAGACAAGTAAAATTAAAAGGATCGTCATAATGCTCCTTTAAAGAATTAAACAGTCTATTAACATAAAAGCGATTATATTTTGTTCCCCATTTCAAACAATAAAAATTTGTCATTTCCACTGATCTCTAAAAGCATCAAAACCGGAACCACATTTCTCAGCACACACAACAGATTTCCCATCAGAACATGAAGGGAGATTCCAACTCTTCTCCAGCTGTACGAAAAAGTTTCCTTTAATGATTTCTCGTAACGGAGTATGAAGAGCATTTATATTTTTTATATCATCTGTGAAAGACCAGATCTGATTTTCCCCAATCTCTTGATATGCTTTATAAAATCGCCCGTGAGTCCAACAGCAAGGGGTTACAAGACCTTCAGCACTGATATATATTTCTTTAGTTATAAGTGATTTGCATTTAATAGATGTTTGGTCTAAATACTCTTGAAAGGAACCATGAGTCTTAACCAATCTATCATATTTATTTACGCTTTGATTCTGATGCTCTGGCTTTGTAGCTGGTTTAATCTCATTCCCTTTGTTGGTTACCTTTTTATCAATCTTCTTACCTTTATAGCTCTGTACCCACCTTCCAGTCTTTTTTCTTACAAAGTCCAATCCAAATAACTTGGCCATTTGTTCTGCTTCTTCAACTTGATGTTCATTATGTTCAAATATTAAATAAACCCAAACACCTTTTCCACCTGCTTGAGTAAATACATCCATTGCTTCTTCAATTTTTTTCCAATTAACATTTACTCTATATAAATGATTTGTATCTTCCAGACCATCAACACTAAATTGTACTTTACCTCTACTACCTAAAATGAATGCTAATTCTCTCCAAAAGTCTTCGTTTCTGGCTCCACCATTTGTAGTAACTTGCAGGTGTATATCTGGGTTATTAACTCTAAGGTATCTTAAAATACCTAGAGCATGTGATGAGACAATAGGGTCGCCATGATTACCACACATTAATAATGAATTTAATTGCTTCACAAAATCAATATCCACCATATGCATGAAATTATCTAAGGTTAATTCCGCATTTTTTATACGAGGATTATTTGTCCTATCGCACATTGGACATGCGGCTTGACATCTTTGTGTAGGTTCTAAATGAATATGTTTTATTTGATCGGGATTATACATATGGTTTAAATTCGGGCCACTCTTCTAAGAAATTTGTATTATTTCTTTTATCACATAATTTAAGAAACCTTAAACCTTTTTGAAAAGATTTACCTTTTGTAGGTGTTCTTAATAAATTTGTAATCCGGGTAGGAATATGTTTTCTATTTTTATTTAAGTAGAGTTGTTTTATATCTTGTGGTAAGCTGGTGGAATCAAAATATTTTGGAGTTACTAAGATGTTTGTTAATGGAGACATTCTTCCAAAATTGTTTTTTAAATAACCTTGAATATTATCTAGGTAACCAATATTAAGTGCCTGCACTGTTACTTCAAATCCAATATTAAAATTTTGTTGTAGTTTAAAAATATTCTCTTTTTTCTTTTCCCAAACCTGTCCTGTTCTAATATACTCATCTTTCTTTCCTATACCATCAACTGATATATTAAAAGATAATCGTTTAAAAGCTTTTTTATATTGAAACAAATGTTCTGGTATTTTCGTAGCATTAGTAAGAGTTGTTATTTTTAATTTACTTGCGAACTTATATCCAATAAGCCATTCAAGAAAATCATAATATCTATCATTCATTAAAGGTTCACCTCCTGATATAATAATACGATTTACATTAGGCAATATTTGTTTTAAATCTTCATATGTTTCTTCATTGAATGTATTTTCATAAATCGGCCATGATCCTTCACTATGTTTTTCTTTATGCTGAGCCCATGCAGATGATGATTGTGGTCCGCACATTATACATCTAAGATTACATAAATTTCCAAACTTAATTTTAAAAACAGGATGATTTGGAATTAAAGGCAATCCTTGTTTATATTTTCTTACTTGTTCTCTATAATCTCCCTTTAAACTTTCTAATCTTCTTGAGTTTAAACCTTTATCTTCTCTTTTCCAACAGGACTGACATATATCTAATCTTTTATTTTTAAGAAATGATAATCTTTGTTTATTAATATAATCAGAGTTAAAATATTCTAAGATAGAATGTTGATCACTATACATTCCTGATTCACCCATATTATCACAACACAACTGATATTCATTAAATGATGAGACAGTAAATTGAGTAAAAGGTAATGCACAGAAGTGTTTTAATTTTTCCATAATGGATAATTACTTTCAGGCTTTCGTTTAGGAATTTTACTATCTGCTGAACTTACACAATTATCAGTTATGCAGGGCATAGGTTTATCAAATAATTTGAATCCAGTTTCTATATTTCCTAAAGGTAGATCACTGCAAGAATATGACCGCTTAATGCTCCCACAAGGCTCGCGTATAATAATACTACGAAAACCCGACGTGCAGTCCCAGCCTTTGAATTCATTAAAATTAAACGCGTTAAATCTTTCAGCTTGGTCCAATTCATATATATTTCCTTTTGAATCTATTAAATCTATCTCTCGATCAGATGGTCTAGAATCATTATGTAAAATATCTAATTGTCCCTGAGTATATCCCTCTACAACTTTTGTTGCTGTTGGGTTTGATTGTGGTTTTAATGTAGTGTGAATACCACGTTCTTTAAAATATAAAACATGGTCTGTCAGTGCCCAAAATCTCTCTGGGATCATCACCATATTAATAGTTATTCTAATTCCATTATCTTGAAGAAAAACTAACTTATCTGCAAAGTCAGCTATCTTGTCTTGGGTATTTAAATGTTCAAAATGAGCAGATGCTGTAATTGATGCTTTGTCAAATTTTTGTGCATATTCAATATATGTTTCAAACCATTTCATTTTACGAGAACAGTTTGAAGTCATATGTATTCTTTGTCTTTTAGCATGCTCATCATCAGCTAAATGCTGAAGTATATCTAAGTAACCTGGATGAAAGGTTGGTTCACCTCCAGACAAAGACCAGTTAAAAGAATTAAATCCCTGATCTCTCGCTTGACGTTTTATTTCATCAATAGTTTTAAGACATAGTTCCGTTGGTCTGTGATCTTTTTTATCTGCCCTTGCATATGGCCAACAATAAGAACATTTATAGTTACAAAATCTACCTAACAACCAAGATATGGTAAATGTATCTCGATATAACATTGTCTTAGTGCCGAGAGCTACAATATCATGCCAAGGTATCTTAGTAAAATCTTCTTCACTGAGTCGCATGGATAAAATCAAGTTGTTCAGGTGTATATTTCATTAAATTCATGTTATTATTCATATCCCATAAAGGTACTGTCATTACATATACCTTTTCAAATCTTCCTTTAAACATTGAATATATCTCTGTTATTAATTCTTCATATTTTGGTAGATACATAATTTTAATCTTGCAAGGTAAATTTACTTCTTCACAAAATCGTTCCAACTTATTAATATATCTATGATTAATAAACTCTGGATGTATTGAAAAGTTTATTAATGATAATTTATTTAATTCTCTTAAGTAAGATACCTGTTTAGTTCCATTAGTTAAAGTCCAAATAATTGCTTCAGGTTCTTTTTCTTTTAACCATTTTACAAAATCTATATAACGAGGAATAAGGGTTGGTTCCCCACCTGAGATAATTATTTTTTTAACATTTAAAGGATTAACTTTATTCCAAGCTTCTTGCATCCGTTCTAATGACGTTAAATCACCTTTATAATTGTGACTACGTGGATCACAATAACTACATCTAAAATTACATTTGCGATCTGTATAAAAATCTACGGAAACACCATCTTCACCCCAAACAGCAAGAACCTCATCATCCGGTTTTAATTTTCCTTTTACATCGGTGTAAATAGGAACCATCAACATATGATCTTCTGTTTTACCTTTAGGCATAGCTATATCAGTACCACAGAAACAATTTTCATTAGGACATATTATTTCTTTAGGTTCAGTAAAATCATCTATTGAAACGGGATATGGTGTTCTGCAAACTGAAGTACCCACTTCCCACCAGCCGGCATCAATAATATAGTTTGTTTGTCTGCAATGCCAACCTTTAAAATTTGTTCTTGTTTTAATAGTCTGATCATTACAATATTTTAAACCATCTTTGGTTAAGACTTTAAGCACGTACTAGCTCGTCATCTACTATTTGATAGTGGTGAAAATAATCATTGAAGTTTTGATTCCATATCATATCAGATTTTTTTCTATAATGTAAAAATCTCATATAGTCTCTATGATTAGGTTCTTTACCTTCAATATATTTAACAATATAATTAAACCAATAAGGGGCATTTTGATTCTTATACTTATCTAAAAGTTTTCTTGTTCTTTCAATATCCCATAATGTTTCTTTTTCAAACTCTAACATAACAAGGGAAGGATCTAGGTAAGCAGGAGACTGAACTATAGATGCATCAAACTCACATCCGAGATCTAGAAAGGAATCCATTACATCATATATATCTAACATTTGATATATGGAAGCTGTACAGGTAGTAGTTAAAAAAGTTTTCTGATTTATTTTTCTATAGTCTTGAATATTTTTCTTTAACTGATCCCAACTACCTCCATGCCTAAAATAAGAATAAAAAGTTCTTCCAGCATCTACAGATATAAGAATAGCTGATTGATTAAATGGCTGTAAATATTCTGAAAGCTCTTCTGCATTAAAGTTAGCATTAAAATTAGAATGAAAAGATATTTTCATTCTTTTTGCATTAGGGTGTTCAGCTAATCTTTTTAATGTAGGAAAGAATTGTTTTTGATAAAGAAGCTCTCCACCTGCAAAATCTATCCATAGAAGATTAGGGAAATTTTCTATTAGATCATCACATATCTCCATAGCTTGATCTAAAGTTATTCCCATTTCATTATCATCATCTTTTCCGTGTCTATGCTCAGTACCTAATAATTGTTTAAGATCGTACATCTTATCTTCTTTATCAGGCTCATATTTTTTTAACTTACTAATCCATCCAGATGAAAATACTTTTGAGCAATGTAGGCAAGCAAAATTGCAAGCATTTGAAAATCTTAATTCTATATGTCTTAAACCTTCTTTCGCTGTTTCATGAGTTTCAGGATTATAAGCTTTCATTAATCCTTGCTCATCATAATGACCTTGAGTAAAATCTATCTCATCTCCCTTTACATAAGGTCTGTAAAAATTATTATATTTATTGAGTATAAAATCTTTACGCATAGATTGAGCACCAATATCTTCCATCTCTTCACATAATTTACAACCTTTAGGAAAGATATCATTATATAATTGTTCTCTTGCTTTTTTAAAATTTTCATGATTGAAAACATCTGAAGGAAGATAAGCATCTTTTTGAAAGACTAACTGGTCACCTTGTCTCGGGCAAGTAGATATAACTCCATTCTTATAATTAATTCCACCTAACATATACAAACAGGGTTTCATAGCTCCTCCTGTATGAATACGTCCTGCTTAGCTTTCTTACAAGTATTCCAACATCTAGTCAAAGGCTTATTGCTCCAAGATTTTACTACTTCAGAAAAAAGATCACCTTCAATTATTTCATCTGCATAATTAATATATAAACTATCTGCTAAATCACCTCCTAAATTATTTCTTAGGTTTACGTAATCTGAGTCAGTTTTATTACCAGCATAGTCTTGTAAAAATTCTGAGTTAAAGAAACAACAAGGTAAAAGTGATCCTGTATGGCTTATAAAAATTCTTTTCTGATTTAAATACTTACACACTACTTCTTGTTCTTGCTTTCTTTGAACTTTTTTAGATTCATTATTTTCATTTCTATGAGAGTAAATTAATCTAAAGTTATCAAATCCTTCTTCTTTAGCCATTTTCTTAGCATCATCTATCAAATGTTCATTATGATCAAAAGCTATAAACTGCCATAATGCATGACCACCTGCATTTATAAATGATCTAAAATTACTTTGTATCTTTTTAAAATTACTTCCTACTCTATATTTCTCTAAAGATTCTTGATCAATACCATCTATACCAAAAAATACTGATATGCCTTCTTTACCTAAATTATGCCAGAACTTTTCAGTCTTAGTAGATCCATTAGTTGATATATTAATGTTTATCCCTTTACGATTAAAATATCTAACTATATCTAATATTTCAGGATGAGTAGTAGGTTCATCTATCGAGCCACAAAAATTAAGTAGTTTGAGGTTAGGAAAAATCTTATTAGTAATCGAACCTTTTAGAAAGTCAAAGGTAAGTGCATTTTTGTTCAGAATATGATCTACTTTATCTCTTTTTACTTGACGAAAGCAACCAGGGCAATCTATATTGCAATAAGAGGTAAGCTCTATATCAATCCATTCAACTTCTTTGCTAACCCACATAAACTCTTTTTCCAATTAGTATTTCTTGCTTTGTCTAAGCTTTCTAAAAAATTTATAAATGTCTTTCCATATTCAGGCCATAGATCTTTTTCATACATATAATTTACATAGAACGGATCCATATCAAAATAAATTTGATCTCTAATTTCATCTTTAATCTGCTTAGGTAAGTTTTGAACACTAAGCCAAGGAAAATTAGAGACGTGATTTTCAGTTAAAAATCTTATATTAGGAAACTCTATCTTACAAAGTTCATATGTATCAACCAAATAAAACATTGATATATTTGAACAAGTCCATTGAAAGGATACATCAAAGTTATCTGGAAAGTTGCTTATATTATCGCACCAATCATTCCAGTTCAATCCATATCTAAAATATTCTCCAGCTTCTTCAACACAATCTACAGATAACCTTAATCTAACTTTTTTAAAGTTTTCCATATTTTCGAATTTGAGTGATCCATTACTAACATATGCAATTTCTACTTCTTTAGCATATTCACTCTCATTCAACTTCTTAATAAAATCATTATGGCGTTTATTATAAAAAGATTCTCCACCTAAAAAATTATATCTCTTAATTTTACTAATGTCTAAGCTATCCCAAAAACTACTTTCTTTTGATATCCAATTATTATCAGGTATAGGATCATCAAATCCAAATTTTTGAGCTACTTCTAAATCTTCTACCCATCTTGAAGATACAGAAGGAGAACAATGTATGCATTTAAAGTTACAAGTAGAGCCAGTTCTCACATCTATATGTCTGGGATATTCAGTATCTTTAATTAGACTATCATCCCACCACATATCATTTTCATCTATTCTTTTTGACTGCCCCCCGAGCTCTTCTACTTTTTTACATCTTGTACAATTAGCAGGCCATTCATCTTTTAAAAATTTTTCTCTTATAGCTCTAAAGTATAAATTGTTCCATTGATCTTTTACTGATGAGTCTCTTAGACCGTCTAAGTATTGTCTGCATTCTGGATAATTATTTCCATCACCCCATTTCCTTCCTTTCATCTCAAATATTTCTTTCCATTGAGCTTCTGGATCAGAATAACCACAGCATCTACTTCTACTACCTATAGTAGTACCATAATTAATCCAAGGTAAAATACATTTCATAATGCTCTTAATAACGGTCTGATGCCTACAGGTTTACCTTCTTTATCTGTACAAAGATGAATAGCTTCAGTAGGTGTTAGATCAAAATCCTTACATACCTTTTTATGTTGCTCACCATATTTGTTCCACCAATGACCGGGTTTAAAATCATTAACAAAATGATAACCGACCAAAACTAAAGGTTGTTGATTCATATTAAACTTATTCATTAAAGTAATAGGTCCAGGTTGTTCCTCTCTCGAAAATCTTATACCGATTCTATTATTACCAATACCAGCTTTAGAAAGGGAAACACCAAAAGACTGTATAGAAGCATGATTAAGATCAAACTCGAGATTTCTAGTACATCCCAACCAAGCTCCGTCGACATGGACGGGAATTCCTTTTCTTTCACATTCGTCCAATATTGAATACATGGTTGGATGAATGTCACCGTAATAAGGAAACGGGCAAGCAATAAGAAGAGGCTTATCGGGTGTAAGAGTATGTATAGTAGTCCATACTTTATCATTATTTAATCTCCAATGGTACTTATAATCATTTTTAAAAATATGCAGATCACCATATCGTTGATATAGGTCATCTATGTAATGAGTACATCCTTGGATAATATCACGTACTGGAAAATTATCAAGACCGAGTATTCCATGACCCTTCACCCATTCAGTTACAGCTTCCTTAAAATCATCTTCCAGAGTCTTTAAAGGAGCTATTTGAAATACTTTAGCAAAAAAATCGTCTATTGAGCTATCGTACATTGGTTGCTGTCTCTCATATTGCAACCATTCTTTTGTATATTGTCTTTCATTACTGTCTCGCATAAAACCTCTCTATATAATCTTCCATAGCGGGAGGAGTATCTATTGCATTATCAACCAATTGATAAAATAAATTTTTATCATGCTTATTTGTTTTTAAAAAAGCTTCTATAGGTTCTTTTAAAATTTCATTTTCATCTAAAATATATTTTTTTAAATGGTCAGGTAAAAACGATATGTTTAACCATTCAGGTCCTGTTAAGAAATCCCAAGACCACCAAGATAAATCTATATCTGACCATTTAAAAGTCTCTTCAAAAAAAGGAGCATTTAAAGAATGTATTACAAAATGTGGTGTCATATGACATTTATTAGTACCTAATTTATTTCCCCATTCAATCCATTTATTCCAATTTCTTTCAAAACGACTCCACTTAGTACCAGATCTTACATATTCAGCTACATCTCTTATCCCATCAATACTTAAATTTATATTTAAAAATTTAAACTCTAGTAGCAAATCTAACATTTCTTGTTTTGGAAAAATAGAACAATTTGTTACTAGCATTAGTTTAATATTTTTAGGAACTTGTTTTAGAAGATCATAATTTCTTTTATCTAAAAAAGGCTCACCGCCTAATATTTTTAATTCAACCAACTCATTAAAAAAATTTGCTTCAGGTAATTCATTTTCAATGGTAGGGCCATACCTATTCGAAAATCTCTCATCGCAGTCGATACATTTAAAATTACATTTATTTGATACTGATATCTCTAAAGTTTTAAATACAGGATTATTAACATAATCTTTAAATTGATTAAAAAATTGTCGATAGGATGTAACTCTTTTACCGCCATGCTTTTCATCTATATCACATTTTGCACATTCGGGTAATTTTTCGCCACTAAGCATTCTTTGTCTTATAATTTTATTTTCCTCACTCTCAAATGCTTCTTGAATATTTTTATAGTCACCTTTAAAAGGTTTTTCATACATACAACATGTTCTAAATTGACCGTTCGGATTATGAACCATATGTACAAAAGGAGCAGCACAAAATGTCATTTAATTACTTTTCTTTTTGCGAAGTCTCCACAGGATAGATAACATCTAGGTAAGTGTAATGGATGTTGCTTAGTCCAGGAATGATATAGTTCCCTCTCGTACCAATCACTGGATATTATAGAGCAAAAATCCTCAGAAATCAAGCTATTTTTTAGTCCCACCTTTTTTAATATATCTGTCTTTCCTGATACTTGTTCATCTTGTAGATGACAGCAGGGCCATACTCTTCCTTCTGAGGTTACAAATATTTCATTTTCTATTTGATGTCTGCAAACTATATTTGCTTCTTCATAGTTTCCAGTACGGGCTTTCTTTTCAACCTTTTCATATACATTACTATCTATTTTTAGAGCTTCACTGGATTTAAATTTAGCTGCGTCTGCTGTATTTCTCCATGATACTCTTACTTTTAATTCTATTCCTAATTCTTTAGCTTTCTTTTCCGCTAATGGTATTTCATCTTTATTATAATCAAAGTTAATATATTGCCAAATACAAAGACCGCCTTTGTTATAATAAGTATTGAAGTTCTCCCAAACCTTATCTATGTTAACATTTTCTCTATAATCGTTTCTTGTAACGCCATCTATGGACCAATGCACTACTAATTTTTTAGTCTGCTTAGAAAGTTCTGCTAGCTCTTCCCAGAATTGTTTTGTCCTGGTCCCACCATTTGTAGATAATTCTATATTTTTTACTCCTTTTTCGTAAATTAAAAAAGAGCAAATATCTACACAGTCAGGATTGATAATAGGGTCACCTAATACACCACATAATTTAATTTTAGCATTTTTTAGATTTACTTTACTAAACCAATCGTACATATCATCTATAGATATGTTACCTTTATAATAAGGCTTATCTCTATTATCGAGCATTGTTCTCATACAACCAGAGCAACGAGCATTA
>Ga0207989_1000843_pt1 | contig 16292 bp, 17 predicted proteins | sample ETNtaG_7_FD_185777 | JGI IMG/M metagenome (GOLD analysis project Ga0207989, IMG submission 185777) | Marine microbial and viral communities from oxygen minimum zone, Eastern Pacific Ocean - ETNP201406SV65 (SPAdes) (version 2) | ecosystem: Environmental > Aquatic > Marine > Oceanic ... | reverse complement strand
ACTAAAAAAGTAAATGGTTCATGAAAACTATCAACATTATTATCATCCATTTTTTGTTTATATAAATCCTTTGGTAAATCCTTTCCCCAACCATGACTTCGTAACATTAATAACATATGATATAAATCTTCATCATCTGTATTTATCATACCACCTTCTATGGTTGAAAATTGATGGCCGAAATAAAATGAAAATGTAGACATATCTCCAACTTGACCAACCATCGTTCCATCTTCATAACTTGAACCAAGTGCTGCACATCCATCCTCTAATAGTGGAACATTATATTTTTTCGATAAATTTAATAATTCTTCCTTATAATGTGGAACACCTAACACCTGAACAAATATTATTGCAGAAATATCTTCAGTTTTTAAAAGAAATTCTGTTTGTTCTAAATCAATACCAAATGTTTTTTCATCGGCATCGACCATAATAGGTTCTATTCCAAATTGTAACAGTGGTGAAATTGTAGTAATCCAGCCAACTGATGGAACAATCACTTTACCTTTTAATTTACCCATTTCTTTTAACGCGTATATCATTAAAAGGTTTGCTGACGAACCTGAATTTACAAATACAGAATACTTTGTTCCTATATATTCTGCCCATTTCTTTTCAAACTCAACAGTAAGTTCTCCCTTAGTTAGTCTTGGTATAATTCCTAACCAATCAATAAGTCGTTGTATTTCTACTTCTGTTATTGTTTCCTTTGCTAAAGGATATTTTATTGGTATATCCGTATGTTGAAATTCATTCATATTCTATTTTCCTCAATAAAAGTTCAATCGTAATTGTCGTTTTATTGTTTTTTCTTTTGAATAATCATCTATAAAAATTTTATCTGTAGGAATAGAATACATTTCAATTATCTCTAATAGTATCTTTCGTTGAGAATATGACAATAAATGATGTGAACTCAGATTTAATTCTCGTATTGATGTATCCGGGTTATGCACAATATTGACCCTACATAACTTTGTAAGTTTCATAAATCTATCTACTGTACTTACTCGAAATCCATCCTTCTTCAAATCAGGTGGAATTATATTATCAATATTCTCGCCGATGTTTCCCATACACAACATAAAAAGTTTATTTTCATTCATATCACAAATCAATTGTTTTACATATTCCAACTCCCATTCCAAAGTATTGATTGACTCTTCAAACATAAAATCAAAGTTATTTAATAATTTATTATAATCTGGATTATCATTACATTCATCATTATCTGGAATTGTAAAATATTTTTTTATATATTTTTTATGTTCTTCTGGTACCTCTTGTAAATATTTTATAATGGTCCACATTATAGTACCTATGTGATCAAATCTAGCCTTGCCACGGGTGTTATTCTGGTAGTGTATCATTTCATCAGTTAAAAAATTATATTCATTAGTAATAACGTTTCCAGATGAAGTTAAAAACATTATAGACTTCGGACCCTTGAACATAAAATTCCCTGAAGAATCTCCCAAATTAAGTATCATACTCGATTTCAATTTTTGAATATCTATATATTCATTTGGCATTATAATGATCTCCCCATTCTATCAATAGAGTAACTAATGAATCATATTTTGAAAGTGGTTGTCTTTCATATGCATGTTTGAATGCAGGAAAAATATCATCTGACTCTTCTAATATAACAACATCAACTCGTTTTAATAAGTTTCTATATGCCTGAGTGTGGTCTTGTGTGTGTTGTTCTCCAGCATCTAATGGAATTCTACTACCAATAGATGTTCTTATAATAACTCTCGGTTTAAATTGTCCCTCAGACATAATAGTAATCTTATCTAAATGATTTACTAATTGATTTGTAGCACATATTAAAAAATCAAATCGTGGATAAGAAGTAATTGGAACAAATCCTTCAAGTGCCATCCCCATAGACATTCCCATTTGAACATCTTCAAATACAGGTAACTCCACTAATTTACCTTCGGGAACAGTTTTTGTGGTATTATACATTGCATTACCACTATATTTAACTGCCTGACCAAGAAATATTGTATCATCTTTTTCGGCTAACCATTCCATTGAACGAATTATTTCATTTTTATATTTCAAGTCTAAATGTTTTAACATTTCAGTTTCTTGAAACTTTTGCATATCTTCTTTTTGTTTTGTTAATTTATCTACCATCATATACTCCTAAAATAATACCCAATTACCAGAACCATGATGTGGATAACCACGTTCATATTGATAAAAAATCACATCATCTGGTACTTCTTGTTTTTTACCCCAAGTCTCATCGGTTGGGGTGTTGGTTGAAAGATTATTATCCTCTACCACAAATTGTAATGGTAGGTCAAAGTTTTTTGCATATTTATAACAAAGATGAAACTCACCAGTCTCAAATCCCATATCTCCGACAAAACACCACACTTTTCTATCTGAACCTTTTTCTTTAAGTGCCCAAGCCGTTCCAAGAGCCTGTGGAATTATACCACCAACGATTGCAGATATAATAAAGTTATGTTCTTTATTAAATATTTTCATACTACGACCACGTTTTATTTCATCCATTAGCCAATCACCTGGAACTCCATGTAATAATGCATGATAATGGTTTCTCCAAGTGGAAAAAACCCAATCGTCAGGATGAACATATTGAAAAATTTCAATAAGTTGTTCTTCATTTCCTTTTGATAAATGAACGGGCCCTAATACATTACCAGTTTCCCATTCTGTTTTTGCATCCAACTCAAATTGTTCAAGTTGTTCTTTTGTCCAATTAATTTCTTTAACTTTTTCTAAATATTTTGGTATATTCATTTATTTCTTCCTTTTAATATATTCTTTGCCAGGAATTCACCATAAAATTTATCCAGGAGTCATTTAATGTAGTACCCAATGACTCTACCCACCATTCATTGCAAAAACTACATCCACTTGCTATTATCATTGTAAGCCTCCATGTATAGTATAAAAAAATTCTTCCATAAACTTTTCCATATCTATATTTTTCATTAATTTATGATTATGTTTTATTTTTGGTAATAGAGAAACATAAATTTTATGTAATTCTTCTGTATCCATATTGCAAACCCTTTCTACCTCATCCAAAATAAAATTTGCCCGTTCTACATTATTACTTATTTCATCATATTTTTCATCAAATAATTCGGGAAATGTTTTAAATCCTCTATCTCGTAAATATTCTAAAATTCCTTTGTCCCCTGCTACTATAAAGGGTTGAAATCCAATTACTTTCCATGTCTTTTCCGTTACTTTAAACCAATTAGAATGAGACATAGAACTTTCAGTTATAAAACTAAAATATGAATTTCTTAGAAGTTTTAAATATTCTCTATCTACCAACATAGGATTAACTTCTGCGTGTCCAGCATCCCCTATCAATTGTTCATAACTCCTATCAAATGTAATTGGTAATTTATTATAAAAATCACTAATAATATTTTTATCAACTTTTTCTTCTCCAATAAATTCAGTTAAAAGATCTACTATTTCATCAATATTATCATTATTCTTATTCACTACTGAAAAAACTGAATCCTTATTTAAATTTCGTTTTATAATTTTATCCGAAATATATATTCTATGTGGATTTAAAGTTCCATTAAAACATAAAAATTTATATTTTTTCTTAATTTTCTCTAAATCGTCAAAAAAAGAATCTTTAAACTTACATTCATCTAAAAATTTATTAAAATGTAAACATACTTCCCATCTACACCAATCAAACCCCACCTCTTTATATCCAGTTAACCCAGTATTCATAGAAAGAAAAATAACATTATCTAATTTAATTTTATTCTTTTTCAAAATTTTAATACATTCATTAATATTATCTTTGCCTATAAATTCTCCTTTTCTATCTACAACCAATCTTAATTTTCCATCATTTATCCAATTAACAACCTTTTCAATAAAAATAAAACCATTTAAATAATCAAATAATACAAACAATAAACAATATTTATTATCGTAATCATTTGGAACAAAATTATCTAATTCCACTGTATTATTTTTAGAAAATTTTGTAAGATTTTTATTGTATTTTAACATTTCAGCCCCCAGCCCACTTATATGGCCAGAAACATCAGTTGGGTGAACTAATATAAAATCATAAAGATTCACAATAAATCCCCTATCTTTTGTCGAAAAATATCAAATATTTTATTGTATTCTTCATTAACATATTCCTCAAGTCTATTATAATTGTAAATTAAAATATCTTCCATCTCCCAATACCACTTATCTAATTCTTCTATATCCATACTACACAATCTTTTCACTTCTTTATGAATTATTTTTTTTCTCCCCTCATATGTTAATTCATCATCATAAGATTCATCTATCCAATTTTCAAAAGTTTTAAAACCAAACGTTTTTAACATTTCCAATGCTTTATAACTTCCAAAAAATATAAAAGGTTGAAAACTGATAATTGCCTTCCATACCTTTTCTTCAACCCAATGATATTTTATTATCTTATCTTTATCATCTTCCTGTCCAAGAGTACCAGTAACTAAATAAAAATATGAATTAAATATTCTAACCCAATTATTAGAATATGTAGGTGAAACATATGGTAGATCATTTTCACATGAAATATTTTTAATATCTGTTCCTAATGGTAATAATTTTCTTACTTCATCTATCAAGGTATTAGAAAATCGAGAATCTTGTGCCCTAAATTCCTCATCATCTTCAAGAACTTCAGAGAAAAAAGAAATATTACCACTGTCTAATAAATTTTCTTTATACAGATAAGTTATAAGTTCCCATCTGTGTTTTCTCGCAGAAGTACCTACAGCATAAAAATGTTTTGGGCGAATAAATATTTTAGAATTTTTAAATAATATTTTAGAATTCTTATTTGATATTGTAGATATTGCAGTGCCCCACTTATTAAAAAATCTAATGTCAATATCAAAATTATAATCAGTAATATGAAATTCGGGACCAAAACAAGTTATATTTTTACATGGAATTCCATTCCCTATACAAAAATCAGCCCATGTTGAATTTTCTGTTAATGCCATTGTTTCCGTACTTATATCATTTTCTACAGCACCTTCAGTACGAAATGTCATTAAAATACATTTACTATTTTTTAAATCATTTAAAAGTTTATTATTTTTTTCTAAAAAGTTAATTGCAGAATCACCAGAAGAATCTGACCTAAATGCCAATATATATTTATCTTTAGGAATCTCATCACACAACAAAACTTCTTCCTTAAAAAATTTATCTATCGAAGAAACTTTATTTACAATATTACTCTGAAAATATCCCTTATCATCATAAATCTCATGTTTATTCTTTGCCAATACAAAAGAATCACCCTCTTCTATATAATATAAAAAATTTATCTTCATATTGATTCCAATAACTTAATATTTATCTTATTAATATATTTTCGTAAATGATTAGAATTATGAATTAAAACTCCTTCTACCTTCCAATATAATTTATCTACTTCATTAATAGATAATAAACTTATCCTATTCAATTCACTACTAATCATCTCAAATCTTTTAACATAATCCTTTTCATTATCATAACTTTCATCAATGATATCTGAAAATGTTTGGAAACCACATTCTTTTAACACATCCAATGTTTTATATTGACCAAGTATTATAAATGGTTTCATACACACTAAAGATTTATATATTTTTTCATCTAAATATACTCCACTTTCTTTAAACTTTGCCATACTAACTATATCAATATAAGAATTAAAATATAATGGTAAATTCAATTTTGTTGATGTATACGGTGTTGTATCTTTTAAATCTAAATGTAAACTATCAAACCCAAAATCCCACAAATAAGAATTAAATGATATATCAAAATTATCTAACAAATTATTATCTACAACATAAGATACCAATTCAAACCTATGTGGTTTGGGCGTACCATTCAAAGACAAAAAATGTTTTTGTCTATAATAAAATTTACTATCTTTAAATAAAAACTGAATAACACTATTCATCAAATTTTGTTGTTCTAAAATAGCATCTGCCATAGAATATGTATTCACAAAATTAAATAATAACTCTTCATCCATTGTATCTTCATCTACAATATGATCAGGACAAACTACAAGTATATCCTCTCCCTTTTCTATTAATAAATTTATATCGGTAGTATCATAAAAACTATCAAAATCACTCGTATCGAGATACCACAAAATAATTTTATAATTTTTACCAATTAACTTTGAATTAATAACTTCAAATGGACTTTCAAAGACTTTACCAGGTCTAATTATAAACAAATGAATTTCTGCCCCATATTCCCTTTTAGATAACTTCTGAAAAATGGGCTCGTTTGTCCAAACTTCAGTAAATTCATCGATTACCTTGTTATCAAAGTAAAAAGTTATCATCTATCTCTCCCATATAATATAGGATTATTATGGGGCCATTCAAAAGCCCACATTTCATCATTCCACTTCAAAACAAATTGACCATCTATATCAACATAATCATCCTCAAATGCCAACTTATAATGGAAAGTACAATCATCACTCAGTACAAAATGACCATTACCACATCCAGGTGGAACTAAAACTTGTTTTCTATTTTCTGCAGATAATACAAATGAATCCCAATCTTTATAGGTTGGTGACTCAGGTCGATTGTCTGCAACTATTAAATAAAACTTTCCATAAACACAATTAATAAGTTTCCAAGTAGAAAAATCTCCATGTAATCCTCTTAGTGTGTTCTTTCTCGAATGTGAAAATTTATCTAATCTCCAATCTAATTTTGGATATTTTTCACTATCCCACGTGGTATAAATATCACCTCTAAAATCTTCCCATCTATCTGCCTGAAATTCTTGTAAATCTTTAATCATAAGACCTCTCTCCAGTAACTTAATAAATCATCACAGATTTCGTTTAATCCTTTTGTTGGTTTCCAACCAGTTTTTTCTCTAAATTTTGTACTATCTGGAATCTGTAATGTAATATCTGTTGGTCTAATTCTACTTTGGTCTGAAGTTTTAACAAATACATCTGGATCTTTAGATTTAGAAATCAATTTGTCTAACGCATCTCCTATTGTACAAGTCTCATCACCACCTATATTATAAACTTCACCATAATCACAATGTTCAATTACTAACCAATAAGCATGAACTGCATCGTCTATATGATTATAAGTTCTAATCGAATCAAGATTTCCATGTCTTATAAAACCATCACCATTTCCCTTTTCATTTTGAACTATTTGATGTGCAAACGAAGAAAGTGCAAATCTTTTTCCTCTACGGGCACCTTCGTGAGAAAACATACGAGTTATTATAATTTTCATATCAAATGCTCTGTGATAATATTGAGACATTAAATCATGTCCAACTTTTGATATTGAATATGGGTTAGCTGGTCTGATATAATTATTTTCTGTTATTGGAACTTCATCCTCGGTTGGTATTCCATACACCTCTGATGATGAACAACTCAATATAATAGGATTACATAACTTTCTTTCTTTTGCTAAACGTAATTCTTCTAATAGATTTGTAGTTCCTATAATATTTGTTGTTAGAGTACTAACTGGTGTAAGAAAACTTGATTCTGGGAAACTTTGTGCAGCGAAGTGATATACTATATCGGGTTTAGATATTTTTATAATCCTTGCAAGACTACCTCTGTCTAAGATATCACATTCCTCTAACACTACTTGTGGATTACTAAAGAAATGTTTTATATTTTCTTCTTTACTTCTCCATCTCCGAGTAGCAAAGATTTTTACATCTGGAACATTTTCAAGAAGATAATCGGCCATGTGACTACCGACAAAACCTGTAATACCTGTTATTAAAACTCGCATAAAAAAATCCTCATTATAAGGACACTATTTAAAGTGCCTCCGTGTTTATAGTCCTTTATCGTGGTCGGTTAGGTCTTTGGGTATTTATACCCCCTGTTAGCACCACAGGACTTTTCATATATAAGTATCATTCTTATAAAGAATCATACCAATTTTTAACAATTTCCAACCCTTGATATAAACCCATACTTGGATTAAATCCTAATATTTTCTTTGCCTTTTCAATAGATGGAACTCTTTTCTGAACATCATATTTAAATGACTCAGTAAGAATAACATTTAGATTTTCTTGTTTTCCAGACATTTCCCAAATAATATCAAGTAGTTCAAGAACACTCGTTTCCTCTTCTGTGGCTAAATTAAAATCTTCATTTTTTGCATTCTTATTTAATACAAGTTCAACCACACCTCTAGCCAAATCCTCCACATATGTATAACATCTAATTTGATTACCTTCACCTAAAATTTTAACATTACCATCTTTACTATTATAAACTTTATAAAATAAATCAGGTATAACGTGTGCATGACCTTCATCTAATTTTCCATTTATTACTTTTGGTGGTTCGCCTGGTCCATATGCATTAAAAGGAACAGCTATCGAATACTCTAATCCACTTTCTTCATATGCAGCCTTTAACATCCACTCGCCTATCAATTTTGATTGTCCATATGCAGTTTTTGGTGATATTATTTTTCCCATATGTTCTTCTTCGTGCGGATATAGTTCTGATTTTTCATATCTCATAGAAGAAGATAAATAAATAAATCTTTTAATATCTAATTTACACGCCGCATCAATAATATTTGAATTTATCCTACAATTATCATTCAAAATTTCTTGTGGATGTTTATGAAAATAACCAACCCCACCTATCTTATTTGCCGTATGAATAATATATTCTTGACCTTCTATTGATTTCTCACAAGAATTCAAATCTAATAAATTCAAATTTAAATATCTAACACCCTTACTGAATGGATATTCGGTTGGTGATTTACTTTCTGGATTAGATAAATTATCAACAACTGTTATATCCCAAATATTTTGTTTTAATAATTCTTCAACCACATATCTACCAATAAATCCACACCCACCTGTTACAAGTATTCTTTTCATTATATTTCTTTCCTCATTCCTTTTGGAACTTTTACAACAAATTTGTTATTTTCTTTTATTATAGTATCAAATAAAGTTAAATCCAAGTCTAGCTTTTTACATAAATGAGCCATAGCCTTTGTATCTTTTGGTAAACATACCCCACCAAAACCACCAAATTCCTTATTAACATTCAAATAATGTCCTTCAACAAGTCCATGATATAAAAATGAATCTTTCACTACATCGTAGTTTGCACCTAACTCCTCACATACTCCATAAAAAGTATTTGCAAAAGTAATCTTCATTGACTTGTATGTATTTGAAAAATATTTTACTAATTCCGCCTCAATTAATTTAACTTGAACTGAATGAATTGGGATAGTACCATGAGATTTTACAACAACATCATAAATTTCACTATCATCAGTTCCAACAACCAATACATTAGTATTATAAATAAAATCTTGTTCTGCACACCGTTCTCTTAAAAATTCAGGAACAGAACAAATTCTTAGATTATATTTATCAATCAATTTTTGATTTGTACCTGGTTCTACTGTACTTTTAATTCCAACCACACCGTCATAATTTAATTTACTTAAATCACTTACAACGGATTCAACGATTGAGATATCACATTTACCATCTTCATCTGAATTGGTAGGAACACATATATAACATATTTCGGTATCCAAAATATCTTCAATAGATGTTTCTAATATGATATCATGAACTTTTACTTCATGTTCTAAATATTCAAATCCACCTTTTATTGCACTTCCAACAATTCCTAAACCTATTATTCCTATTTTCATTTTAATTATCCTTATTTATCTTCTCATATATAAAACTATATAAATCAATATGATCACTTTTCTCAAAATTTAATAAAACATCTTGGTTATATAAAAGTATGTCCTTCATTTCATAATACCAGTCATGTATTTCTTTTACTGACTTTGAACATAATCTTTTAATTTCTTCTGAAATCATAACTATTCTCTTTTCATGATTTTCTTCTTCATCATATGATTCATCAATCCAAGGTGAAAATGTTTTAAATCCTAATTCTCTTAATTTTTTCATATAAAATGGTGTAGATACAATAATAAATGGTGTTAATTGTGCAATAACCTTAAACGGCTTTTCACTCAAATATATTGATTCCGACATAAACGAGCTTTCTGTTACAACAGCGAAATATATTCTTCTATATTGTTCAGAAAAATTTGACCATTGACAAACTCCTCCCCCTAATGATTCTACTGGAACGGTATTAATATCACCATCTGCTTTCATTGGATAATGATCATATAACTGTTTTCCATAATTCATTAAATCTTTTTTTAATTTCTTACTGGAAATCCAGTCATCATAACATTCTGCATAAGTAGTTGGCCAGATTCCACCAAAACTTTCATCGAATTCTTTACTTGAACCTAAACTATAAATTGCCTTATCTAATAACCCTTCTATTCCCCATTCTTTAAACAATAAAGTTGCTAATGCCACTCTATATTCTCGTGGATTTCTATTATAACATATAAAATATTTTTGTCTAAATTCACTCTTTAATTCTTCAATATCCCTTTTCATCAAAATGGATTGTTTATATGGATAAACCTTATCCCATTCACCGAGATCATCACCATTTACAATTGACTTATAAATATCAACCGCAGATTCTAACATATGTTTACCACCAAGAACAAACATTTTTTTTCGTGTTAATGTTGGATATTTTTTACAAAATAAATCATATTGGTTTTGGCTATTTAAATTACTTGCTATAAAAAATACCTTATCTGCTGGGATATTATATTTTTTTAATTCCTCGTGTAAAATTTTATAACTAACTAAATCAACATGGCCTTCTTGTAAATAACTAACTACTATATACCCATTTTTATACCGTATTAATTCCTTAATATCTTCACTTATGTTATATAAAAAATTCTCTGTTGGAATAGACACATGATAATTTAAATTTGCATCTTGAAGTCCTAAATAACTATTCAAACATGCAGCAGATACATAATATATAAATGGTTGTTCATCAAATTCTAAACTATCAATATAATTTAATTTATAATTTGAAACATCATCTCTAACAAAAACTCCACCTCTCTGTTTGTTTATAACATTTATTATTTTCATAATAACTTATTTTCCTTTATATAATCAAATAAAAATTCAGACCATCTTTCGTGTCCTAATGGATTTGGGTGAAATCCATCCTCTTCAAACATATTTTCTTCCCATTTATTTTTATATTTTTTATATTCTGGATATGGATGTTTACCAGTATCCTCAAAATAACCCTCTCCAACTACATAATCTTCGTCTCCACAAAACGCTAAAAGTGGTAACTCTAAATATCTTTTAGTATCAACAAAACTTATCATACTGTTTAATAAATTATAATCAATTTCATCTTCTGGTGTAAATGCAAACCACCTACCATCTGCGTCCCTATACTTATAAGAACTTATACCGTCAAAAAATAAATAGGGTATATTATTTATTTTAAGAAAATTTTGTAACCACGTTACTAAAAGTAATCTATCATAATATTCTTCTGTTACTGTAAGATAGCCTTGTGGTTGTCTATATGGATGTGTTTTCCATGTCTTATCAGTTAACAAATGAAATTGTTTCCAAGTGGCGTCATCTCTAGATTCATACTCAAACGGAATATCTATAGAATGATATTGTTTCTTCGTTCCATCTTTATTATCAAAAAATTCCCACCTACAACAAGCAGTCCATTGTATCACAATAAAAATTTCATTCCATCTATCTTTATTTTCTAATAACCAATTTACAGTTCCTCTAAATATACCATGATTACCATACCCACCTATTCCATGATTAAAATAATCCATATTTAACTGTTTGGCTAGGTAGGTTGGCCATCTTGGAGTATCTCCTCGGGGTTCACTTGTAAAACTACATCCATGAGTAAAAAGTAACTTTTTCAATTTAAATTCTCCCAAACTTCCACAAACAAATCTTTTATTTTATTATATTCTCTATCCACGAATGTATTATAAAAATGATCATGATTGTAAATTAAAATATCTTCCATTTCCCAATACCATTTATCAAGTTCTTCTATAGTCATATTATTCAATCTTTTAATTTCAGAAAATATTAGTTTTCTTCGTTCTTTATAATCTTTTATTTCATCATATGATTCATCAATAAATCCATCAAAGGTTTTGAATCCCCATTCCTTTAATTTTTTTAAAGTATTCGGATGATTAATTACTATAAATGGTTGAAATGTAATAATAGGTTTCCAAACTTTCTCTGTAATAAAAATCTTTTGTAGATCCATATTATCATATTCAAAAACTTGACTTTCTGTAACAATATTATAATAACTATTAAATAGTGGTATTGGATTTAAATAATCTCCAGAAATACCATCGTGTTCTTTTAAATCATATGACATAGGAATAGATTTATTTGCAATTTCTACGGTTTTCTTATCATAAAGTTTACTAAAATCAATTATACCTGAAGTCTGGCGTCTTTTATATTTACCAAAATCTAATTTATCAACTCCCTGTTCTTTTGCCTGTGTCCCTCCGAAGAATCCACATACACCATATTTAATAAAATTATTTGCTACCAAAAACAAATATAAATCAACTCTATGATCTTTAATATTATTATTCAAAGAACAATATTTAAAATTTCTATAATAATTTCTTGAATTATAATATATCCATTTCAAAGAATTACCCTGATTTAGTTTATGATTATCCCAAGTATTAGTCCAAATAATATTTCTATTATGAAATATAATCTTAAAATCTAAACTACTATCCCAATCAATTACATTATTTAATTCATCTACTAATTCTTGTTCTAAATCTGGACTTTTATCTTTTAATTTCAAATATTTTTTATATCGTGAATCAGACGATAATATAACTTTTTTCGTATTTCGAATCATTATTGCATTTTTATTATTTGGAACTTTTTTATATTCAGATAAATGTTTTTTATCTACACCAATAAAATTCTTTTGTTCATCTACTACTGTTTCTTGAAAAATAAAACTTATATTCTGCTTGTCAATGTTATACTTCTTAATCATTTTACTAAATTTTTTCCAAACTGGATTATCATATCTATATTCACCGAGTCCATTACAATCTGAATGGAAAAATATAATAGAACACTTTTTATCTTGTAAATCTTGAATAAGTTTTTTAGTTATATAATTTCCATTCAAAAGTTTATCAAAAGAAAATGTAAAATCATAAGTATCATAAAAAACAATATATTTATCATCTGGAATACTTGTTTTCACATCAATCCTTTTAAAAAAATTCTTTATTTTCAAATCAAATTCATTTATTTTTAAATAACCTAAAAAATCACCTTTAGAATAAAAAACTTTTTCATCAGTTCCGTCTGATAAAAATAAAACTTTCATTACGGTGTCGTTCCATACTTTATAGGAAATCCATTCCTAAAATGACTCGAATCATTATTAATTATTATTTGATATCCATCTATTAATTCTTCTATTCCATCATCTAATGAATATTTTGCCTCCCATCCCCTTGATTCAATCTTTTCATTTGAAACAATATAATCCCGTTTATCTGGATCCTCATAATAATCAGACTGATTTACAACAAAATCTGGTATATATTTTTTAATTCTTTCTGTAAGTTCTAATTTACTTATATTAGTATCACTCAACCCAACATTAAATGATTCTCCAACATTATCATCATAATTATCTATCATAAAATTAAATGCAGAAGATACGTCTTTTATATGAATATAATTTCTAATTGTATGGGCCTGAAATAAAGTAATATACCTATCTGTTAATGCCTTGTATACAAACTCATTTACAAGTAAATCCAATCTCATTCTTTCAGACATACCAAAAACTGTAGCTAATCTAAATGTAATTGCCCGACCACTATCTAAAAGTAGATTTTCGGAATCACATTTAGTAATCCCATAATGACTTACTGGTGTTAATTCTTGATCCTCTGTACATACACCTTCTGTCCTCTGGCCATACCCACTATTAGTATTTGGAAAGATAATTCTTTGAGATTCAGAAGTATTTTTTAAAATATTTTTAATTTGATAATAATTTATCGCGGTTGCTAATTGTTTATCTCTATCACATGCAGGAAATCCAACTATTGCTGCTAAAGGTATAATAACATCCGCCTTATTAACATAATTACTCAATTTAGAATAATCTCTAACATCACCATATACAAATTTAAAATTTTTATTACTAAATAAATTTAATAAAGATGTTTGATTATATAATAAATTATCATACACTACTACATCATGTTTTTTGACCAACTCATAACATAATACAGAACCTAAATAACCTGCACCTCCTGTAATTAATATTTTCATAAATTTTTATCCACTTCAAAGTAATATTTAAATTTTATAATATCTTCTTTAAAATATTGACTAACTACATCCTTTGTTTCTTCATCATAGTATGAAGAATAATGATTATAATGTCGCCCATTTAAATGAGGCAATTTTTGTTGTTCAATATTTAATTTATCACAAATCTTATTAAAATCTTTCTGTAAATTTTCAAATCTTCCAATAAAATCAGCACTGTCTAAACTATTATAAGGATGTAACATAGGTATTGAATGATGGCGTATCTTTTCCTTTGAATACGGATGTTCATAGTTAGGACCAGATTGCTCGTGGTAATCAATAGAATCATCTATTACAATTTTCAAAAAATCTGCAAACGAAAATTGATTTTCCCCATCAAACATCTGCCATACAGAAATAATTCGTTCATAAGGATTTCTTATAAAAGTAAATTTAAAATATTTTTCCCATTCAACTGGTATATAAAATTTTACATCACTATGATTAAAATTAAATATTCCCCCACGAATGCTTACCCCGGCAGTTTTAGCTATATGTAAAAAAACACATTTAGGATTATTTATTAAAAAATTAGCCATAATTCCTCTTTTTTATAAATTTATATAATTCACCTGACCACAATTCATGTGATTTTCTGTTTGGATGACCATGTATTTGTTCTATTGCATCTTCATAATCATCAAAAATAAATCTTATAAACTGATCCATACTTTTATAATCTTCAGTAATAACTATATTATTAAAATCTAATTCGTTATATAATTCTGGATGATCTTTACAAGGAGTATATATTTTCCCCTCACTTTCATATTCCAAATCTTCTTCATCTCTAAAGTGATGATCAAAAGTATCAAAAAACAAATAATTTAAATTATTAAATTTAAAAAATGATTGTAAATAAACCATATTTAATGTAGTTTTATATATCATCTTATTTATATCAAAATATTCCCTATGAAAATTCCCCCACCATTTATTTGGTAATCCATATTCCATACCACCATGTTCATAATCAAGACAATACGGAGCATAACATTTTTCCCAATCTTGTTTAAAATTACTCCACCATTCCCACCTATCTGATATTGTCCATCCAATTATAAATAAAGTTTCATTAATTTTATCTTTATTATCTACCACCCATTCTATTGTTGACCTTAATATTCTCTCATTAGCTGACCCATTTTCTGCTATATTAATAACTTCAAGATTTAATTTTTCACCTAAAACTTCGGGCCAATGACCTTTAGGATTAAAATCTGATTGATCCTCCTGTAATCCTTGTCCCCAAGTCCAACTATCTCCATTTGTAAATAAATATTTCATATTATAACTCATACAAATCTTGATTTATACAAACTTTTTGCTGTTCATCAAGAAAAAAACTTATTTCCCCAGTTCTATTATGTCCTTCCACATCTCCCGCATGTGCAGAATATATGATTAATGTCTCTTCATTATATTCTAACGGCCACCAAGTATTATAATCTACTTTGTTTCTCCACTCATCAACTAATTCAACAATTCTTTTTTGATTATATAATACTTTAGGTAGAGTTTCAACATATAATTCATGAACTTCTGATATTTTCATAGAACATATTTTTTCTATCTGTGCTGCTATAAACATAGTTTTTTTTGGACTAACAGACATATCATCATACGACTCATCAAACCATTCAGGAAAAGTTTGAAACCCAAGATTTTTTATATGTTGTAATGCTCCCTTATCCCCATTCATAATAATTGGTGATGTAAATAATGCCTTATGTGCCTTTTCTGTTAAAGAAGCACTTTGTTCTTCATCCAATCCTCTCGGATAGGTTTCCGAAACTACATTAAAATAATAATCTTCAGCATCTGACTTATTATAATAACTTCCAGCTTTACCGCCTCCTGCAGCACCTTCAATACCAGCATCATATGATTCAGTTGATGCTGAACTTCCATCT
>Ga0207989_1000836_pt1 | contig 16383 bp, 14 predicted proteins | sample ETNtaG_7_FD_185777 | JGI IMG/M metagenome (GOLD analysis project Ga0207989, IMG submission 185777) | Marine microbial and viral communities from oxygen minimum zone, Eastern Pacific Ocean - ETNP201406SV65 (SPAdes) (version 2) | ecosystem: Environmental > Aquatic > Marine > Oceanic ... | reverse complement strand
CTTTATTCTTAAAAAAATACCATCATCAGTTTGATATGCTTCTCCAGCATCCAATAATTTCTTAGTTTCTTCTGCTATTTGTTTAACAAAATCTGAAGCTCGCGTATATTTTGTTGCAGGTGTATTGGAAAGTAACTTCATTTTTCCCAAAAACTCATCCTCATACTTCCGTGTAAATTCTAATTCATCAATTCCTTCCTTAGAAGCTCCAAGGGCAGTTTCATCTGAAACATCTGTAAAATTTTGAATATGTCTTACCTCATAACCTCTATAGCCGAGCCATCTTTTCAATACATCAAAGGAAACATAGGATTTTGCATGCCCAAGATGTGTATCTGAGTAAACTGTTGGACCACAAATATACAAACCTAGATTCTTTGAATCTGAAACAAAATCTTCTTTCTTTCCAGTAGCCGTGTTAAATAATCTCAACCTTTGTCCCCTCCACCTCTAGCACAAATATTACCTTCATCTGGCCAATCTTCTCCATAATACATTGACATACAATATGATTGTGCATTATAACTCATAGAATCCAATAAACTAGTAACTCTAAAATTGGGTGCTGGAACAAAAATCTCAACACTAGAATTGGGAGGGATTGCTTGAACTGAAGCTTGTAAAAGTCCTTGCCAATTTTTACAACCCGGTTCGACAATCCAAGGACCAATTTCGTACCATTTATCTTCCCCTTTTGCCATTATAAATCCCTTAACTGAACCATCTTTTCCTAAAGATACAAACGAACATTGTGGAAGATAAGTGACCAATTCCTTCAAAAGATTGGATCTATTTCCACCAAATTGACGCTTATCCATTGCTACAATTTCATCCCAATAACCCTCTGCTGAAACTATATTTTCATCTGAATCTATTACAAATGGTTGAAATGATTTCATATCTCCATCTAATCTGAAAACCGTTGACATACCCTCAGGGATAAATCCTAAACTACTGTAAAATGATACTACATCCATCTTTGAATGAACTCTAACTGATTTACATGACTCCAAACGCTTCATAGATTCCTTCAAAAGTGCCTGACCTACTCCTTTACCTCTACACTCTGAAGAAACAACCACATTACCAATCATTCCAAGTTTGCCATAATCAAATGCTGTAGTCACTCCAAGAAGTTCTTTGCCATCATGTGCTATTAATGGAATGCTAATGCGAAGGAGCCTCTGCCAATCCTCAATTGAATTACTCCACTCTTCTGCATCAGTTAGTGATTTAGCAAATTCAATATCCGATTCTTGCATATCTCTAACCTTAATCATTCTTTAAACCCTCATCGCAATCTTGTTGCCCAAATGTCAAAAATTTCTTTTTGTTTACCTGTAACTTAAGCCTACAACTACCATAACCAAAATCCTCTCCCCCATACCAATGTGGGCAATCTTTACACTTAAGCATTAACTAATTACCTTGAGCAATATTAATGAAGATATCTATTGAAGAAATTTTATAATGTAAGGGTTTAATGATAGAACATGAATCGTATTTCATCCCTATTGATAGCACTGATGCTAACCATTACCACAATGGGCACTGGATCCTTAGAAGAAAACAGCTCTGAGAACCAAATTTATGCAACAAATTCAGTTGCGTTGGATGGGAGCAATGACACTATTGATCGAACAAATACCTTCCCTTTTGATGTTCTATTCAATGACTATCACGAATATTATGAAGTTGTTTCTGAACTACAAATGTTTGCAACAGAATATCCTGATATTGTTGAAATTTATACTCTTACTGATATAATTCCTGCAGGTGCTACTTGGCAAGGAAATAAAATTTATGGAGTTAAAATATCAGATAATGTAGCAAATGAACCTGATTACTACGATGATCCTGACGAAGAAACATTATTTATTGTAGGAAACCACCATGCTAGAGAATGGATGAGTGTTGTTACTCCTCTTTATTTTGTTTATTACTTAACTCATTTTTATGGAATGGAGCCAACTGATAACGATGGAGATGGACTAATTAATGAAGACATGATTGATGGAATTGATAATGATGGTGATGGTGAACAAGGAGGTAGAGTTGATGAATTTGGTAGAGCATTATTCGATGGAATTGATAATGATGGTGATGGAATTATTGATGAAGGTATTGACGAGGACCCTAGTGAAGCTAGAGTCACTTACCTAGTTAATCATAGAGAAACTTGGGTTGTGCCTATACTAAATCCTGACGGTTACATGTATGATCGAGAAGATCCAAGCAGATTGTGGAGGAAAAATATGAGGGACAATACCCAGAATGATCGATATGGAGATGATTGTGACGGTGTAGATATAAATCGTAACTATCCTTTCGAATGGGGGCATAATACCCAATTTACTGCATTGATTGGAGATGATTTAGAACCTGAAATTACTGTAGATGACGATAATATATGTTCAGATGTATACCATGGACCTAGGGAACAAGTCGATAATGACGGGGACTGTGAATTAAATTGTGATGTACCACTGATAGGCATTGGTGACCAAAATACACAAACAGGAGTAGATGAAGACCCGCCGGATGCTCAACACACTGATGATGATGGAGATGGGAAAATTGACGAAGATAGAGAAGGTGGATTCTCTGAACCTGAAACTCAAGTAATAGAGTACTTGACTTGGAGATTGGACATATACGACGACTATCCTCAAGACAAATATTTGGAGGATTACCAAAAAAATGTTAATGAGGGCGGATGTGCACCAGGTTTCGAAATAGGCTGTACTGAATCATTTAGATCTAATTGGCCTGAAATGTTTATAATGAATGACGAAGGAAAAACTATAACAAATTATAGGACTGAAGCTCACGATATGAAACATAATTTCATGAATTCTATTTCATATCATGCTTATTCAAACTTGTATATTTGGCCATGGGGTTACAAGGATCAGGATCCTCCACATGAATTGTACATGGAAAATCAAGTTAAACCATTAATGAATGTTACAGGATATGGAAATTGGAAAGATGATGGTGGTTACAAAGTCTCCGGAGACATTAACGATTACCTATATGGGATGCAAGGTTCATTTTCATACACTGTTGAATTAAATGCAGGTAATCAAGGTGGCTTAGAAGGAGGATTCCATGCTGATCCTCTTTTAATTCGTCCAACTGTTAGAATGCACGTACTAACTAATATTCACTTCCTAGATGAATCGCCTGAAGCTAGAATTGGGCAAATGTTTGGAAGTTATAATCAGATAGGTTCAGATGGAATACATTCACCTGAAGAAACAATGATGCCAAAATTGAGCATTTTATCTTCGAAAGGAGAAACTGTAGGATTCCAAACTGATACTGAAGTTAGTTTTGATGATTATTATTCTAATGATAAATTTCCTGTACAAGTTTTAGTAGAAAATGCCCAATTTATGAAAAAGGACTCTATATTTCTAAAGTATCGAAATGATAATATGGTTGGAGGTGTATGGGACGAAGTTCCTATGGTTTGTGTTCAAAATTGCGACTCCAAATCATATGAGGGATACAACTCATCTGCTGGATTTTCTATACCAAAGCGTGATTCAGTGTACAAAGGATATGTTCCTGAGACTGGAGAATCAATGACAGTACAATTCTACGCTGTAGCTCAGGATTCAAGACTAGCTGATCAAAATTTCGGAGGATATGTAACCACAGGATATGGGGCCTCTGAACCTATAGAAGTCTTTGTTGATGATATTATTGGTTTCGGAAATCCTGTCATCGATGCACTAGCTGTAATGTTCATGATGGCTATAATGTATGGTGTTGTTTGGGGTGGATTGTATAAGACTGTAGGTATTGCAACTGAAGCTGAAAGAAGGAAAAATGCTGGTGAAGAATTCCAGAATAAAAACCAAAAGAAGAAAGCAAAACCACCTGCCAAAGGAAATATCAAAAAAGTAGAAAAGATATCTATAGCTGCCGTGCCCAAGGTGAAGTGATATGGCTGATGAACAAAACACTGAACAATTCTCATCCAGATTAGGTCTTATTCTAACGACCATTGGAGCTGCCGTAGGTACTGGAAATATTTGGAGATTTCCTCGTGAAGCTGCAGCCAATGGGGGTGGATCTTTTATGATTGGATGGTTACTTTTTCTATTTGCATGGTCTATTCCATTATTAATGGCTGAATTTGCCATTGGTAAGAAAACACGACTAGGGACAATTGGAGCTATGAGAGATATGGCTGGACGAAAATTCACCTGGATGGGAGTGTGGATGATGTGGGTTGGAACTGCTGTTGGATTCTACTACGCAGTTGTAATGGGATGGACAATACGATATTTCTGGATTGCAATCTCAGGAGAAATGAGCAGTGCAACTGATACTACAGAAACACAGGCACTTTGGGATAATTTTATTTCATCCCCAGGAGAGGTAATATTGTTCCAACTTTTAGCAGTTAGCTTTTCTGCTTTTATTGTTTATAATGGAATCAGCGGAATTGAAAAAGCTAACATGATTCTAATCCCATGCTTAGTTACATTCTTGGTCATTGCAATGATTTATCCCTTTATTTTAAATCCTTCAGGTGCTGCAATGGGATTAAGATTCATGTTTATTCCTCAATGGGATTATTTATTCCAAGGTGAAACATGGATTAGAGCATTAACACAATCTGCGTGGTCTACATCTGCAGGATTTGGAATGGCCATCACATATGCTGTTGCAATGAGAAAGAAAGAAGATATTGGTTTGAATGCCTTTTTGACAGGATTAGGAAATAATTCAGTATCTTTGATTGCTGGAGTGGCTGTTTTGGGTACTGTCTTTGCACTATCTGATAGTACTGCTGATGGCTTAGCTGCAGTCGAATCTGGATCTTCTGGTCTGACATTTATTCACTTAACTGCTTTATTTGCCACAATGGGCACTGCTGGCTGGATAATAGGAAGTATCTTTTTCTTAGCAATGTCATTTGCTGCACTTACATCTATGGTTTCTACGTTACAAGGTTGTGTAGTTAATTTTGTAGATATGGGATGGGAAAGAAAAGAAGCTGTCAAATATATTTCTGTGGCTGTGGCTGCTGCAGGTATTCCATCTGCTATTAGTATTGAATTTTTAGATAATCAAGATTTTGTCTGGGGAACTGGGCTAATTATCTCTGGTTTGATGGTTTCAATCGTTGTAATGAGGTTTGGAGTAAGTGATTTTAGAAAGAATTTAATCAATACCGAATATGCTGATTTGCACATTGGAAAATGGTGGGAATACATAATAAAATACGTATTACCTCTTGAATTTATTGCTGTATTTGGATACTTTATATATGAAAAATTAAAGGACGATAGTGAATCGCCAATAGAGGGAATGGGCCTAGGTATGTTTACAATATTAACAATGATTGTGCAATGGGCAATTATTCTATCAATATTTATCTTTGTAAATAATAAAATTGCAGATAAGACAAAGAAAGGGCCAGTATCAGATGGGAACTTTGACGATGACGTTGAATGGGCTGAATCTGTTTAATTACTTAAGAATTTTAGACTTTGCTGCAGAAAATTCTTCATCACTAAGCATGCCTTTATCCTTTAGTTCACCAAGCTTTCGTAACTTTTGCATAAGCATCTCTCTTGCATCTTGAACTCCTGTAACCTCTTTACGATTACTACCCCAATCTTGTGCCCTATCCGACCTCTTTTGAAGACGTGAACCACACTTACCACATATTCTAAAATTAGCTGGAGATCTAGCTTCACATTTTCTACATATTATATGGAAATCTTCTGATATTACTTCTTTCCTTGTGTATAAATTTACTTTATCCTCTTCACCGGGAGGAATTTCATTCTGAAAAACATTTTTATCCTCATTATCATTTGGGAACCAGTCCCTTCTTACTATAGAGAATGTATCTCCCTCAATTGTATGATAGAATACATCCATTCGAGTTATCGCAGATTCCCTAGAAGTGCCCTTAACTTCAAAATTGAGAATTATTTCAGAATCTACTTCTAGCTCATCAACCATTGTTTTTCCTCTCGATTCTAAATTGTCAAAAGAAACATTTATTGAACGTGCTGGGCCATTACCGCTATTCTGTAAAGATACTTCCATTTCACACCAAGAATCTCTCAATGAAGGAGTCAACTGTGTGATTAATATTTCAAGAAATGGAAATTTAAATTCCTCCAAATTAGGAATTACTTCATCTTTAGGGGGTTCAGGTAAAGGTGCCGGATTTCTTTCTGATTTAGCAGACAAATTACTTGATCTTTTTCGTTTGACTTTACGAACTTTACGCTTGGTCCCAAAATCAGTGAAAGAGACTTTATCTGCCATAATTCTACAAACAAAAGGGGCTTTTATACTTGTCTACTTTTCTTCTTCGACTTCTTCGTAATCTACATCAACGACATTGTCATCATCATCTGAAGCTGGCTTTTCCTCTGTTGATTCATTCTTAGCACGCTCATCTTCAGCCTGCTGATATGCCATTTCTGCTACAGCTTGTGATGCTTGCTGGAATTCTTCAAATGCCTTTTGCATAGGCTCAAGATCATCAGCTTTCATAGCTTCTTTTAGTTTTTCTTTAGATTCTTCAACGGATGTCTTTATTTTATCATCTACTTTTTCACCAAGATCTTTGATAGCTTTATCTGTGGCATAAATGAAAGACTCTGCTTGATTTCTAGTTTCTATAACTTCTCTAGTTTGTTTATCTTCATCTGCATATTTTTCAGCTTCCTTAACTTTTTCTTCAATCTCATCATCACTCAAATTTGACTTAGATGTTATCTCAATTTTTTGTTCATTATCTGTGCCAAGATCTTTTGCTGTAACATTGATAACTCCGTTACGATCTATGTCAAAACTAACTTCTATCTGTGGGACTCCTCTTGCTGCAGGAGGTATTCCTACAAGCTGAAAGCGACCTAATGTGTCATTATCTGCAGCCATTGTCCTTTCACCCTGCAACACATGAATCTCTACACCAGGCTGGTTATCTGCTGCAGTTGAAAATATTTTGGATTTATTTGTTGGAATTGTAGTGTTCCTATCAATGAGTGGCGTCATAACTGATCCCTCTGTTTCAATTCCTAATGTTAAAGGAGTTACATCAAGAAGAACTACATCTTTGATATCTCCTGCTAAAACTCCAGCTTGAATAGCTGCACCCATTGCAACACATTGCATTGGATCAACTCCTCTCTCTGCCTTTCTCCCTACAAATTTTTCGAATGCCTCTTGAACGGTTGGCATGCGTGTTGGTCCACCTACAAGTATTACCTTGTCAACATCCCCTGGCTTCATTTTAGCATCCTTAAATGCTTGTTTTATCGGTTTTTCACAACGGGATATAACTGGTCCAACAATATCTTCTAACTTAGCTCTCGTCAAATCATGCTCAAGATGTTTAGGTCCACTAGAATCTGACCAAATATAAGGTAAATTTATTGTAGATTTTAAAGTATTACTTAATTCAATTTTTGCTTTCTCTCCAGCGTCATGCAAACGTTGGCGTGCAGCCTGATCATCTCTTAGGTCAATACCATTTTCTTCCTTGAATAAATCGGCTAGATAATCTACTAAAGCATCATCCATATCTGTACCTCCTAGCTTATTATCACCTGAGGTAGAAATTACATCAAAAACACCATTATCCATCTCCATAATTGTAACATCAAATGTTCCTCCTCCTAGATCTAAGACTGCTACAGTGTATTCTCCTTCTTTATCCAAACCATATGCTAAAGCTGCTGCAGTTGGTTCATTAATTATTCTTTCAACTTTCAACCCTGCAATTTTTCCTGCATCAATTGTTGCTTGCCTTTGATTATCATTAAAATAAGCTGGAACCGTGATAACTGCCTTTTCAATATCTACACCTAAATGTTCTTCTGCATCTGCTTTAATCTTTTGAAGAACCATTGCAGATATTTCTTCAGGAGAGTATTTTTTCTTCTTGATAGTTACTCTATGTTTTGTTCCCATCTTCCTCTTGATATGCATAATTGTATTTCCAGGATTCAATACAGCTTGCCTTTTTGCAGGGTCTCCTACGATTCTCTCACCATCTTTGGTAAACGCAACTACTGATGGAAACATTTTACCTCCAAATGTAGAACCTTCTGCTGAAGGTATTATTACAGGCCTTCCACCCTCAAGATATGCTGCCTCTGAGTTTGTTGTACCTAAATCTATGCCAATTATAACTTCTTTTGTCATTTTTTACTCACCTTTCTCTTCTTCTTTTTGTTCGTCTTTTTCTTCTTTCTTGGAAACTACTACCTTTGCTGGCCTTAGTAGTTCTCCTTCAAGTAAATATCCTGCTTGAATCACATCTACTATTGTATGTGGTTCAATATCATCCTTAATTATTGTAGTCATTGCTTCATGAAAACGAAAATCGAATGGTTCACCAACTGGATTAAATCTTTCTACTTTCATTGATTCTAAAAATGATTTTGTAAATTTATCAATGCCATTAATACCTTCTACCGCACTAGCTACATCTGGATAATCTGAGTTAGAGGCCTTATCAATTATTTCTACTACTTCAAGAAAACTTGATACTGCCAAACCTTTACTTTTGAGATTCTGTTGTTCTCTGTCTCTTTCAATTCTTTTTTTGAAATTATCCAAATCAGCCATAGAACGTGCAAATTTATCATTCATATCCTCCAATTCCTTCTTCAATAAAGACAGCTCATCAACAGAATCCTCGTCGGAAACAGAGCTATCATCTCCATTGTTTGCATCTTCAATTATTTCTTCTGAACTCATCAGTTATGAACCTGAGGTTGTTAACCTCTAATTCGAGTAAAAAGTCTCTATATAAAATTTCTCGATTACTTAAGACCAAATTTCTTACGAGCTTCTGCTACTCTTTTCTTATATTCTTTAGGAAGTTGATAACGTGCGATCTGTTCTATTTCAGTCCAATTCTTCTGGAATTCTCTTTTAGAACCTGTGGATATTATCTCCTCAAATCTATCCATATAATGCCTTGTTAACCAAAGATAGTATGCTGAGAAACCAAATATGATCAAACCAAAAAGGAAAACAAAGATATCATAGTCACCGATAGCATCTAAAATCATATTAGGTGCTAGTGATGAACTTGAATACCATTCGCCCATCATTCCTACATAAATCATAAATCCACTTATTATTGCAAATACAGAACTTACTGCGAGCATATGCTCCTGCAAAAAGTTGTTCAAGTCTCTACGCCATTCACTTGCCATAATATATTCTATTAATCTATCGGTATAAAGATTACGCAAACAATAAAACTACTAGCTTTATTCAAACTTTAATGAAAATTGCAAAAAGGATGGACCTACTTGGAAGTGAAACTGCATTTGCAGTATCTGCCGAAGCTGCTACCTTAGCTGCAACGGGCAGAAAAATATTTCCATTCCATTTAGGCGACATCAACTTATCTACTCCAAAAAGCGTTATTGATGCTGCAAACAAAGCTATAGATGAAGGTAAAACTGGTTACTGCCCAGCACCTGGAATCCCTGAATTAAGAAAAGCATTAGCTAAAGATGTTGGAGATGCAAGAGGAATAAAATATGATATGGATAATGTATCTGTGCAGCCTGGTGGAAAACCAAGTATAGGAAAATATATTGCTGCAATGATGGAAAAAGGAGATTCTGTTTTGTATCCTAATCCCGGATATCCCATTTATGAATCTCAAATAGAATTTTACAAGGGTGTTGCCATACCTTACGGATATATTAACACTCCAGAAGGATTAAAGTTAGATTTTAACGCAATTATAAATGGAATTCAAAAAGGTGCAAAACACATCTTTTATAATAATTATAACAATCCAACTGGTGCTTCTTCATCTGATGAAGAAATAGAAAGATTAGCAAATTTAGTAATTGACAATAATATGTTTTTGATATCTGATGATGCTTATTTTGACACTTTATATGATGGAAAACCTAAATCAATAGCAAGTATTCCTGGAATGTATGAAAGAACATTGACAATGTATACCTTTTCTAAGAAATTTGCAATGACTGGCTGGAGACTCGGAGCTGCCATTGGTCCAAAAGACATAATAGAGCAAATAAACAGATTAAATGTAAATATGGAATCGTGTACAACTCACTTCGTTCAATTCGCAGGAGTAGCTGGCCTAACTGCCCCTAAAGAAGAAACTCAAGAGATATTAGACACATTGAAAGTTAGAAGAGATTGTCTTGTGGATATTTTGAATGGAATAGATGGAATAGAGACACATGTTCCTGAAGCTGGATTTTATGTATTTCCAAAAATAACCAATTTATTAAAAAATACTAAATTTGCTAGTGTTGAAGAGTTTAGAAAATCTGTACTTAATGATACTGGAATTAGCTTCTGTGGAAGACACCATTTTGGTAGACCACTAGATAATGAAAGTGATTACTACATTAGACTCGCATTTTCAGGAATAAATAAAGACGACTTAGAAGAAGGAATGGCCCTCTTCAAAGAATGGATAAATAATAATACTAAATAATGTCAAAAGCAATGTTTGGAGCTGGTTGTTTTTGGGGTGTTGAGTATAATTTTTCCAAAATTAGGGGCGTAAATGAAGTTATCTCGGGGTATAGTGGGGGAAAAGCACCAAATCCCACTTATCAAATGGTCTGTAGCAATAATACAGAACATGCGGAAGTAGTGCTTATTGATTTTAACGAAAATGAAGTGAAATACGAAGAATTGCTAAGTGTCTTCTGGAAAAAACATAATCCTACTACACTGAATAGGCAAGGTCCGGATATAGGATCACAATATCGATCAGCTATTTTCTATTACAATAATGAACAGAAGAAAATAGCCGAAGAATCACTACAAAATCTTCAAAATCAATTAGACCAAGAGATAGTAACGGAAATTACTAAGGCGCAAACATTCTGGAAAGCTGAAGAATATCACCAGAAATATTTTGAGAAACACGGTAAACACTAACCGAGTGCTACGTCAAGTATCATCATTATAGTAAAACCCAGCATAACTCCCATTGTTGCTATATCTCCATTCTTACCTCTATGTGCTTCTGGAACTAATTCTTCTACGACTACAAAAATCATAGCACCTGCTGCGAATGCCAATGCATATGGAAGAATTGGTGTCATGTAAACCACCACTGCAGCACCAATTACTGCTGCAATAGGTTCAACAAGTGCTGATAATTGACCCCACCAAAAACTTTCTTTTTTGGATAATCCTTCTCTTCTAAGTGGAACTGATACTGCAGCACCTTCTGGGAAATTTTGAATCCCTATACCAATAGCTAGTGCAATGGCTGCGCCAAATCCATCTCCAGAAGCAGCAGCACCAAAAGCCACACCAACTGCTAAACCTTCCGGGACATTATGCAAGGTTATTGCTGAGATTAGGAGCATACTTCTATGCCATGTGGTTTTTACACCTTCTACTTCCTCATGTGGCGCTCCTGGATGTAAATGAGGAAGATAAATATCGATTAATCTCATACTACCTCCACCTAAAAGAAAACCAAAAGCTGCAGGCAACACTTTTGCAAGACCTTCTCCACTAGTCTGATCTATTGCTGGGGCAAGAAGGCCAAAACAACTTGCTGCAACCATCACACCTGCTGCAAAGCCTAGCATTCCATCAAGAACTTTTCGATTAATATCTGTAAACAAGAATACCAAACCGGCTCCCGCTGCAGTCATTCCCCAAGTAAATAATCCTGCTGAAAGAGCCTGTACTATTGGATCCCAATCTTCAAAGTTGTCAAACATCCTAATCTACTAGTTCCTCACTACTTTTAATTACTTCGGGAGGTTGTTGATTTACTAATCTTACACCAAAATATATTAGAACAAAGCTAACTAATTGCACATATCCTAACTCTTCACCAATCCAAATCCAACTAGACAAAATTCCAAATATTGGTACTACATTGATGAAACTAGCTGCCCTATTGGCGCCTATTGTTTCAACACCCATTGCAAAGAAAACATAGCATAATGCTGTGGATAAAACTCCTAGATACCCTATCAAAATCCATTCCTGATGGCTCCATGCTCTATCCCAAGGAGTTTCACTAATTACAAAAGGGATAAATAAAAAACAACCTATTAATGAGGCCCAAGTAATTGTAGCTAGAGAACTCAAAGGATTCTCTTTTACTAACAAAACATACCTTCTCATAGCTACAACATAGATTGCATAAGCAAAAGCTCCAAACATTATGTATGCATTACCTACTAATCTATCTGAAAAATCAATATCTACATTAGGTGAGGCAATGAAAATTAGTACTACACCTGTAAAACTTAGAAATATACCTATTATGGCATTACGTGTTAAGCTATGAGATAAAATTAAAACCGATAAAATAGATACTGAAACAGGATTGAAACCAATAATTAATGAAGCATCAGAAGCTGCTGTTTTTTGCATACCAAACATATAGCCAAATTGATAAAGAAATACCGATGTAAATGCTAATAATAATAAATAATTATAATCTCTTTTCAAAGGAACGACATTACCTTCCTTAAACCAAAGCCAACCAAATAAGACTGGAACTGCAAATAAATATCTAAAAAACATTACCGAATAAGGATAATCTAGTAAATCTGTGGCAAGTAATCTTCCTACAGGCCATGCTAGACCCCAAAAAAATGCAACTAAAAACATCAAAATATAGATTAATCTAGAATTATAGGCGCTCTCTTGAGACATAAAAAAAATTAATCCTCTTTTGTTCCTAAAAAATATTCATTAATATCTGGGTCATTCAAAATATCGCTAGCATCACCAGTATGAACTACTTCTCCATTAGATATGATATAGCCTCTATCAGATCTAGCTAATGACAACCTTGCATTTTGTTCTACGATTAAAACGGTTATACCTACTTCTCTAAGGGCATCAATTCTTTCAATAATTTGTTGCTGATAAAGAGGACTTAAAGCTGCAGTAGGTTCATCTAATAACAAAAAATCAGGCTTATTAATTAGAGCTCGACCAATAGCAAGCATTTGTCTTTCGCCTCCTGAGAGTGATGCTGCCAGATCATGCGTTCTATTGCGCAAATCCGGAAACATGTCTAGTGCATGTCCTATTCTTTCATTCAGAACACTAGATGATAATGAATTTCCGCCCATCTGTAAATTTTCCTCTACAGAAAGTGATGGAAATACATTGTCCACTTGCGGAACATATGCAATACCTCTCTGAGCTAGTTGATCGGTTCTCCAACCTGAAACTTCCGTACCTTTATGTTTAATTGTTCCACTATAATGGGTTGCTATTCCAAAAATAATTTTAATTAATGTAGATTTACCACAACCATTTGGTCCAATGATAGTTACAAACTCTCCCTCATCAACATAAATGTCAATTCCATGTATGATTTTTACTGAACCATAACCTCCTTTGACATTCTTAACATCTAGCCATTTAGTCATTATTTGTCCTCCTGCGCTAACTTTTCCCATTCCCAATCTTCTGAAGAACCCAAATAGGCTGAAATTACTTCTTTGCTTCCCCTAACCTCCTCTGGTGAACCAACCATTAGAACTTCACCCTCATTCATAACTACAATACGATCAACTCCCTGACGCAAAATAAAATCCATATTATGCTCTATAATCAAAACCGAAATCCCTGTTTCATTGACCAGCGTTCTAAGATTAGAAAAAATTTTCATTGCTAATGGACCTGCTACTCCTGCAACTGGTTCATCAAGAAGAAGTAATCTAGGATCACCCATCATAGACCGGCCAATATCTACTAATTTACTCTGACCTCCTGACAATTCACTCGCAAGATTATGGGCCATATGTGGAACTTCTAATTGATCCAGTGTTGAATACGCCTTAGACAATCTATCAACTTCTACTGGATTATTACGTCCTTGCCAAATTGACTGCCAAATATTCGGTTTAAATTGATCTCTTGGAGGCACTAAAAGATTCTCAATTACGGTCATTTCTCTCCATAAACGAGTGTGTTGGAATGTTCGTGTCATTCCTATCTTTTGAATTTCATCAGGCCGTAAATGAGATATGTCTTTGCCAAAAAATTCTACATTACCTGAAGTTTGTTCAAGAGAGCCACTAATACAATTAAACGTCGTAGATTTACCACAACCATTTGGCCCAATTAATCCAATAAATTCCCCTTCATTTACCTCAAATGATACATCTTTAACTGCAACAAGGCCTCCGAATTCTTTACGTAATTTGTCAACCTTCAAAACACTACTCATCTTGGATTACCTCCTCTTCATCAGAAGATTCATTAGTATTTGGAATTGCCGCTATGACATGCCCAGAATCTTGTCCAACGGGATTTGGACGTTCTGGTCTATATGGAACTTCTGGAAGTAAACCTTTAGGATTGAACTTAAGAGATAAAAGTATCAAAGAACCAATCAAAAATACTTTAACGTAAGCCATTTGAGTTTTCACGCCACCCAAAATTGAAGGAAATACAAGATCTATAGAGCGTGAATCAAACAAAAGCCCACAGATTATGAAAACAAGGAAAATCCAAAATGATATTTCTGCTAAATTCCACCATCTTAAAACCATTCCTAGCATAGCAATAACTAGTAAAATTGTTGCAACCTCCATTGGTGAAGTAATTAACCAAGAGAATAGGGCATCTATTAATTTTGCAGTCCCGGAAAGTGGAAGACTTGAACTGCCTTGAGCAGCTACTAGAACATTGAAAAAGAACTCAGTAAGAGTGATAATCATAGCTCCAATGAGCATTCCTCTGTTATTCCCAGCTCCACCTATGATAAAGGCAGCCCAAACTAAAAAGGTAGACTTAGAGGGTGACATGAAACTAGGCTGAAATCCAGTTAATTTCCAAGCCCAAAGTGCCCCTGCAAATGCAGCTATAGCTGCACCAAATGCAAGACTTGCTGCTTTGTGAGTCATTACATTATGGCCATGATGCTGAGCAACGTCTTCATCTTCCCGTATCGATCGTAAAATTCTTCCCCATGGTGATTTTGATAATAAATCAATACTTTTCCATACTAATACGACACCTACTAATCCTATAATTGCAAGAAGCATCATGTAAGGTGCTGGTTGACCTAGGCCAATTAAATTACCAATAGTATTAGCTGTACTATCAATTCCTGAGGTTGTTGAACAAGCAATTGGAGAAAGTTCGGTACCCGTAGAAGATAATGGAGGGTTGGAACCACAGAACCACCATTCTTGCAAAGGTAAAGCATATCTCTGAACACCTATAGCTGAAGCATTACCCCCTGCCCTGAGGAGCGGCTCACCCATGAGCATTATTCTTACTATTTCACCTAAAGAAATAGTTATAATTGCAAAGTAATCACTCTTCAGTCTAGCTGTAGGATATGCAAGAAGCCAACCAAATATTGCCCCTACAATCATAGCTACAATAAGGGCTGGAAAAATATCCCAATCATAACCATAGTAATCACCGGGTGCTGTAAGAATTCCAACTATAATTGCGCCTATTGAGGCAAAAAAGATTATTCCAAAATTGAGAAGACCAGTCATTCCTGTATGTAAATTCAGTGAATAAGCTAAAATCAGAAAAATTGACATAGTTACTATAAAATTAGAAACCTGTAAAGTTTTAGCAAAATAACTAACTGAAGGAAGCCAATAAACTACCAAAAGTAAAATTGCAAAGAATATCCAGAACGAAGCCTTCGAACCCCTCTCTGATTCTCTACCATATTTAGCACCTATACTATCAAAAAAACGATCTGGTAAATTCTTCAATTTGTTTATATTGCTAGAACCAAATGAGGATAAATATACACTAAAAGAATCTAAAGATTTATTTGTACCTGAGAACATATCTGTGAAAGACGTTGTAATTGCTGATATAATATTACTTAATCTAGCTGAAATATCATCAAATTTATCAACTATTTTAGTTAAAGGTTTATGCAATAAGTCTTTGTAATTATTATTCCAAATAAGGTACGATTCATAAATTGCAAAAATATAAATTGCAATAGGCAAGAGTGGCCACAAAATATCTCCAATAAATCCTAAAACTCCAAGTACTGTTTGTTCTGTATGAATAAGACTTAACCAATCTGAATGCATCGAACTATCTAATCCTTCTGGAGCTGATGTAACTGTTTCACCTGAAAAAGAATTCTCCCGCATAAAAGAAGTGGCCTTTCCTATACCAAATGACATTACTGACAATAGTAACATAGCAACCCCACGTGAACTACGATTTTGATGGAAATGATGAGCACCTGCCCAACCAAAGAAGAAACCCATTAAGGCCGAAACTCGATTGTCAGGTTTTTCCTTAGACTTAGCTCTTTTACGAAGCCTTTCTATTTTCCACTTCTCATGTGCCCTACCTATGCCTTCAGGCATGATCAACAAAATTGCAATAATAAGTGCATAAGGT
>Ga0207989_1000828_pt1 | contig 16438 bp, 15 predicted proteins | sample ETNtaG_7_FD_185777 | JGI IMG/M metagenome (GOLD analysis project Ga0207989, IMG submission 185777) | Marine microbial and viral communities from oxygen minimum zone, Eastern Pacific Ocean - ETNP201406SV65 (SPAdes) (version 2) | ecosystem: Environmental > Aquatic > Marine > Oceanic ... | reverse complement strand
TTTTATTTACAAAAGAATTTTCATCAAGCGACAGTCATTTGTGGTGTTTAGATATTGAAAGCGGTGCTTCGACTGGATGGATAGCTACAAACTGGCTTGAAGATTTAATTCTTCACCAACAAGGCCCTGAGATTTATGACCAATGGTCAAATCAAGAGATAATGTCAGGATCTGATGAGATTACTTTATCAATACTAGATATTGGAAAGTTAATTTTTATTAAAGATGCAGTATTCGGTGGAAATAAAAGAATTGTAAGAAAAGAATTTAGAAACAACTATAAGAATCTAACTGATGAGAATAACTCATGCATTTTCTCTTGGTCAGGACACTTCGCATCAAATTATTTTCCAAAAGATAAGGAATATGGTATTGATTATGATTTTTTCAAATTTCCATCATTGAACAATAAAGAGGCAATGGTTGGAATAGGAGATGCATTAATAGTTATAAATGAAAGTAAAGAAAGTACCAAAGTATTGAATGCTTTGATATCAAATGATTTCGGTAAATCGTGGCTATCAAAGAATGACTCAACATATATTTCAGCAAATATGAATTCAGAAATTAATACACTAAGAAATAAACAGACGATTAAAGAAACTGGTCTAATTAAGAAATCTTTAGAAACTAACCTATTTAGGTATGATGCTTCGGAAATGATGGAAAGAAGAATAGGTTCAGATGCATTGTGGTACGCAATGTTTAAGTACATAGAACTTACGAGTCTATATATTGACGAAGTAACAGAAGAACTAGACTTTAGTTATTAATCTAAATGATTTTAAAATACTATGATATTTGGTTAAAATACATTAGGTAATTATGGGTGCTATAAAAATTAACTCTGTTGGGAAAATCTATCCAAATGGAACAAGAGCTTTGGAAGATGTAAATATTCAAATAAATGATGGCGAGTTCGTAGTTCTCGTTGGTCCATCAGGTTGCGGTAAAACAACACTTTTAAGAATGGTTGCTGGCCTGGAAGACATTACTGAAGGTGAAATATCTATAGGAGAGAAGACAGTCAACGAAGTAGCACCAAAAGATAGAGATATAGCAATGGTGTTTCAAAATTATGCTTTATATCCCCATATGAGTGTTTATGACAATATGGCTTTTTCACTTAAATTACGTAAATTATCAAAAGAAGATATTGATCAAAAAGTTAAAGAAGCTGCAAAAATCTTAGAAATTGATGAACTCCTTGAGAGAAAACCAAAAGCCCTATCTGGAGGTCAGCGTCAACGTGTTGCAATGGGTAGAGCAATTGTAAGAAATCCAGAGGCGTTTTTGATGGATGAGCCTCTTTCTAATTTAGATGCAAAGTTAAGAGTACAGATGCGTGCAGAGTTAGGAGTATTACACACCCAATTAGAAACCACAACACTTTATGTTACCCATGACCAAGTAGAAGCAATGACTATGGGAGATAGGGTTGCTGTTATAAGAAAAGGTGAATTACAACAGATAGATACACCTAGAGAGATTTATTTATATCCGAAAAATATTTTTGTAGCAGGATTTATTGGCAGTCCAGCTATGAACTTTGTTTATGCTACAGTTAAAGCCTCAACAAAGAATATAACGTTATCTTTTGGTGGAGATTCAGTTAAGTGTAATGCAGATGAAAATAAGAAATTAAAAGAATTTGATGGACAAGAGATAGTATTAGGAATTAGGCCGGAAGCATTTGAGGATTCAAACTATGCCAATTCAAAAGAGTTTTCGGAGAAATTAAATATTGAGGTATCTTTAATTGAACAACTTGGTTCAGATTCTTATATCCATTTCTATAAAGACATAAAACCAGTACAAACAGAGGCAATAGAGGAAATTCTTGCTGATGAAGGTGAAGATATATCAGTCTTAGGAGACCAAACAAAATTTATTGCTAGAGTTAATCCAAATTCAATTGTTAAAGAAGGAGAAAAAATTACTTTAGCAATTGATCCATCAAAATTACATTATTTTGACCCAAACTCTGGAAACGCAATAGTCTAACTATTAATATTTCTTTAGTCTTTTAACGAGTAGAATTATTTAAATGGATAAAATATTATTTTTCAATACTTTGTTTGGTTTTATGACTTTAGTCTCCTGGGTAATTACTGCCTCAATTTTTTACCTGTATTTAACTAAAAGAACATTTAACAAGTTGATTACAGATCAGTTTTTAAATTATGCAATAAGTGTTGCTACATTTTGTGCAATTGGAAGTTTAATTTATTCTGAATTAGTTGGGTTTATACCGTGTAAGTATTGTTGGTACCAAAGGTATCTAATGTATCCTATTGCTTTGGTAATGCTAGCTTCTTTGTTTAAGAAAGCGTTATTTAAATTTGGATACTTTAGCTTGATTGGTTTTTTTCTAAGTCTTTATCATATTTATCTTCAAAACGGAGGAGGAGATGGAGGGACTTGTGCAATAGATGTACCTTGTTCTTTAAGGTATGTTGACATATTTGGTTTTATAAGCATTCCTTTGATGGCTGGAAGTGGATTTATTACCATATTTGCTGCAATCTTGTATTATGACTATGCAAGGAAACAAATTAGTGAATAAAAATTTTATTATCGGCGGAGGAATACTTCTAGTTATAGGCTTAGCTGTTGCAATTGGAGTTACCTTAAGCTCAGAACCAGTAGCAGCCCCATTACCTGAAGGCGAGACAACGATAAATGGTGAAAATCTTCCTCAATACGCTGGAGAAAATGATGACAGTATAGCTGTAGGATTACCCGGACCACTTTTTTCAGGACCAAATCAGGATTCAGAAATAGTTTCTTTAGAGAAAAATGGAAATGCTAAAGCACTTTTATTTCTTGCTCATTGGTGTCCTCATTGCCAACGAGAGCTTCCAGTAGTTCAAGAAATTATTAACACTATAGGTGTTCCAGACGGCATTGATGTTATTGCAATTGCTACATCAATAGACAGGGGCAGAGATAATTACCCTCCACAAGATTGGTTATTTAGAGAAGGTTGGAGTGAAACCCAGATTTATGATTTAGACAAGGACATATCAAGAGCTTATGGTCTTACATCGTTTCCATACTGGGTATTTTTAGATAAGGATTTAAACGTAATTGCTCGTAGAGCAGGAAATCTTCCAGAAGATTATATAGGCCAGCTTTTAATACAACTAGCTAATCAATAATTAATTAACCAGATTCCAAGCAGAGAATAGTTCTTTATATACTGAATTATTTTTTAATAGATTTTCGTGACTGTCAAAGCCGACTAGTTCCCCTTCTTCCATAACCATTATTTTTTCTGCATTTAAAACAGTTTCCAACCTATGAGCAATAACAATTGATGTTTGAAAAGATAATAGTTTATCAGTTGCATCTAATATTGAAGACTCTGATTCAATATCTAAGTTTGCAGTAGCTTCATCAAATACAATGATTTGTCTCTTTGCTAGAACAGCTCTTAATAATGCAACAAACTGTCTTTCCCCAGCAGAGATATTCCCACCTCTTTCTCCTACCTCTTGGTCAAGCTTGTTTTCGTATCTATCAAACCATGTAAGTATTCCCATTGAAGATAGCTCTTCCTCTAGATCTATATTTTCAGGATTTGAATAAACTAAGTTATCCCTTATTGTTCCTCTAAATAAGAAACTTTCTTGAGGTACATATGCAATATTTTTTCTAACCCATTTCTGTCTTACATCATTCGCATCAATTTCAAAAAAACTTACTGTTCCTTTAGTAGATAGATAAAATCTTAGAATTAATTTTGCTATCGTACTTTTTCCAGCACCTGTTTCTCCAACAATTGCTATCTTTTCACCTTTATTTATTTCAAAATTTACATCTTTAAGGACGAGCTCCCTGCCGTATGAAAAATCCACATTTTTAAATTCAACAACTTTTTCTTTATCCATATCTGGTGATGTATCTCCTTTTATACTTAATGATGGTTCTTCATCAAGTATTGAGAATACTTTTTTCATAGAGGAACCTGCAGATCTTAACAAATCGTAATTAAATGAAAGCTGAATTAAAGGATCAAAAAAATAGTTTAGATAAAAAAGTAAAGCAACTAATTCTCCTATTGTTAATGTTCCTTCTGATATTCTTTGTGCGGCAAACCAGATAACAATCGCTATGGAGGTAACTCTTGTAATTTCAATAAAAGGGAAATAAACAGCAATATTTTTTGCAGATCTCATGTTAGCTTTTAGATGTTCTCCATTTACATCTTCAAATCTATTAATTTGTGTATTTTCATCAGCATATGCTTGTATGATTCTAACTCCAGAGATTCCTTCTTGTAGTGAGGACAAAACTTGACCTATCCATTCTCGTACTGACCAATATGCAGCATCAGCATGTTTTCTGAAAATTCTTGTTGCCACTCCAAGAACAGGCAAAATTATAAAGGCAATTACGGATAGTCTAAAATCTACAAGAAATACTGCGACTGTTGCAGCAAATATAGTCAATAGAGATGTCAATATACTACTGGCACCTTCCCTAGCAAACTCATTAAGACTTTGCATGTCAGAAGTCATACGGGCAACTAGTACACCAGTTTTATTTTTTTCAAAATAATTGATATCTAATGATGCTAAATGTCTAAATAGTTTCTCTCTAATTTTTCTAACATATGTTTCTCCAACTAAACCAATAGCTAAGAGGGCTTTGCTTGTAACAAAATATAATACAATAAGAGTTAGAAGGTAAAACATTGCTTGTTGAAGAACGTAACTATAGTCTGATTTGATTACACCGTTATCAACCCCTCTAGATATAAGAAAAGGGCCAACCATTCTTAAGCCAGTTCCAAATAATGCAATTAACGAACTTTTAATAAATGGATTTCGTATTTCAGGAACTAATTTATAAGACCTAATAAAAACTTTTTCTTTCATAGAGCAGTCTCCACTGTGCTTTCTTCAAGAAAAAGATCTCTATAAGATTGGTCTTTTTTAATAATTTCCTTATGTTTTCCTTGAGCTTTTACAGATCCGTTTTCAATAAATATAACTTCATCGCAAAGCTCAATAGTTGGCACTCTGTTAGTAATTATTAAAGTAGTCATATTTTCCATAGTTGTTTCAAGTTCTTTTCTTATTTCCTCCTCAGTTGATGCATCAACAGCTGATAAAGCATCATCTAGAATTAAAATTCTTGGATTCCTAACAATAGCTCTTGCTAATGCAACTCTCTGTCTTTGGCCACCTGAAAGTCCATAACCTCTTTCACCAACAGTAGTTTCATATGCTTCTGGTAGTTCAGATATAAATTCATGAGCCTTTGCAACGCTAGCTGCATTTTTAATCTGTTCATTTGAAGCATTATTTAAACCTATAGATATATTTTCTCTAGCAGTATTTGAGAAGAGGAAGCTTTCCTGGAAAGCGAGGCTTACATTTTTTCTAAGGTCAGATAGTTCAAGGTCATTAATATCTACTCCATCAATTTCTATTTTTCCTGAATCTATTTCATAAAGTTTTGGAACTAAATACCCAAGCGTAGACTTACCTGACCCAGTAGAACCAACAATAGCAACAGTCTTTTTACCGTCTATTGTAAAAGATAAGTCATTAAAAATATTTTCATTTCCATATTTAAAATTAACATCTGAAAATTTTATTTGACCGGTACCTTCTTTCGGGAGTGTCTTAATTTGTTGAGGGTCAATAATTGAAGGTTTTTCATTTAATAATTCTAGAATTCTATTTCCTGCAGAAACACTGGCAGGTATTTCAGATAAAAACCATGCAGTAATTCTCAATGGCCAAAGAAGTAGAAATACATATTGAGTAAAAGCAATAAAATCTCCTAAGGATATATTTTCATTTATAGTTAAGTATCCACCGAGAATTAAGACAAGCAAGGTAATGACCATTGGAATTAATTCAAACATTGGAATAAATTTTGTTCTGAGATTTAAGTAGTCAATTGATCTGTCATAGATATTTTCAATAGCCTCATCTATTTTATTTGAAGCTGTATCTTCATTCCCAAAAGCTTTTACAACTCTTATTCCTCCAAGTTGCTCTTCTACTTCAGTTGTCATATTTGCTTCAGCTTCTTTTACTTTAAGTGAGATTCCCATTGCTTTTGATGAAAAGCTAGCTGCTAACCAAAGTACTGCTGGGATAGAGAGAAGTACAACAGAACCTAATGGGAGACTTATGCTTAATAAAGTAATGCTAAGAATAAATAAAAGTAAAATATTAGCAGATGCTAAAGGAGCTATTGCAAAAGCCATACGTACTTGAGATGCGTCACTGGAAGCTCTTGCCATCAACTCTCCAGTAGGAACTCTATCGTGATATTTGAAAGCAAGTTTTTGCATGTGTGAAAAAATATTATTCCTAATTTCTGCTTCAACATTATAAGAAACAGACATTCCAAAGTATCTTCTAGTCCCTATAGATAGTGCACGACTATATCCAATTACAATCAATGAAGACAATAGGATTGCAATAATTCTTGTATTCCCTGAAACGATACCATCATCAACAATTCTTTTAATAATATATGGATGCAAAACAACTAAGAAACACCAAATAATTGCTGAGGATATTGAAATAAGGAAATGTTTTTTATTTCCTTTTATACCATCTACATAAAAGAGCACTGCTTTTTTAAATTCTTGAGTTTTAAAGACTTTAAACATACTTTTTAATATTAAATGATTAAAAAATAAACAGTAAGGACTTTGTGCATAATTTCACAAGCATATTACTATTTGTGGTATGAATGATCTGTTAAATAAAAAAATTGAAGATGTCTTAGATTCTTCTGACAGGATGTTTATTGCAACTAGTGTTGGAGGAAACTCTTCAGGTGCATCTGTTTTTTTCAATAGAGATGGTGATGATTTAATTTTCTTCACATTCAACCCAACAAGAAAAGCAGAGCAAATAAGATTAAATCCTCGAGTTCATGTTGTTGTATGGCCTAAAGGTCAAGAAGGTATTAGAGGTCTTCAGATTGATGGTGAAGCTTACAAAATTAAAGATGAAGATGAAAAAAAGAAAGCCTCTAAATTGGTTCTTGAAACAACAGATGCTTTTAAAGAATTTATGGAAGATGATTTTTTGATAAAAAATGATGTTGTGGGGTATTACAGAGTTAAACCAACAACTATTAAATATGTAGATTTCTATGAGGAAGAGAAATTTGAATGGAAGACTTACCCTGCAAACAAAACTTCAGCATTAAAGTTTGCTTTCAGAATGGCATTAAAAAGAATAGGCCTATGGTTGAGAACGATTAGAGCACCTTTTTTAACTGCTACTTTTGCTCCAATTTTTATTGGTTCAGCAGTCGCTTGGAACGATTTAAATTCTAATAATTTATTAACAGAATGGTCATGGAATATGTTTTGGCTAGTTCTTCTTGGCGCATCATTAGCTCAGATAGCTACTAATTCATCTAATGATTATTTTGACCATACTTCTAACGCAGATGAAATAAATAAAGTTGCAAGCCCTTTTAATGGAGGAAGTCGAGTAATCCAAGTTGGGCTAATGACACCAGGGCAGGTTTTAATTACAGCTTTAGCAAGTATTATTGGAACAATTGTTATAGGTTTATATATTAATCAACAAATTAGTGGAGAGTTCTTTGGTAATACACCAATTTTATGGACAGGTATAATTGGTACTTTCCTTGCACTAGGATACACCGGAGATCCGATAAGACTTGGTTACAAAGGATTAGGAGAAATAGCTATTGCTCTTGGATTTGGTCCAGTAATGGTCATGGGTGCTCATTATGCCTTGACTGCACCCTTGCATAATAATATTTTATCTTCTTGGAATTGGGTTGAAGCATTAATTGCATCAGTACCAATAGGAATATTAGTTATGTTAATTGTTTGGATTAATCAGTTTCAAGATGCTCCTTCTGATGCAGCTGTAGGAAAAAATAATTGGGTTGTTAGGACTGCTGTGGAGGATGGCTGGATGAGGCTTGAAAAGCCATTGTCACTTTATAAACAGTTTATGGTAGAAGCCTTTATTGCAATTGCGGCAATTGGTATTATTAGTTTTTTCACCAACTATGGAACAGTTTTTGCATTCATTGCTTTACTACCAATTATCTTGGTATGGAAAGCATTCAAAATGGCTGATGCATGGATGGTAAAGTGGAACAATCCTGATGCAGACAGACAAAAAGTTCCTTATGAGCTTCTTTTGGTAAATGTCTCAACAATTGGTATTCATTTTCTAACAGGTATTTTGCTAGCTGCTGCTTATATTTTGTAATTGAAAAAATCTGCAAACTTTAACAATATATATAAATTTTATGATTTAATAAATTCTTTCCTAACTCTTGGTTTTGATAAATCATGGAGAAATAAAGCTACCAAATTATTAAAACCAGGCAATGTGTTAGACCTAGGAAGCGGTACAGGAGCTGCTTATGAGCAACTAAAAGATTTAAACGTTACAGCTTTAGATCCAGATGAAAAAATGTTATCAAGAAATAAATTTGAAAGAAAAATTATTGGGTTTTCTGAGCAGTTACCATTTGAAGACAATATTTTTGATAATATATTTTGTGCATTTGTTTTAAGGAATGTAGAAGATATAGATAAGAGCTTTAATGAAATACGTAGAGTTTTAAAAAAAGATGGAGTATTTGTACTATTGGATCTTACTAGACCAAAGAATAGCTTTTTAAGCTTAGTTCATAAAATAGGTACATTTTTAATAATTCATATAGTTGGTTTAATAACTTTAAATTTTAAAGAATATAGATTTCTCTACACTTCTTTGGATAAATTAGACCCACCAGAAGAATTAATTTTAAATACAGGTTTAGAAACAATTTCACTTCAAAGAATGGGTTTCCTAGGGTTTGTTTATCTTGCTAAATTTAAAAAATCTTAATAGTCATTTAATTATTGAATTAATTCTTTCTTCTGCCAATTTAATGTATTCTTCATTATTTTCATATCCTATATAATTCCTATTCAAATTAATAGCCCCTATTGCTGTTGTGCCACTTCCTATAAAGGGGTCAAGAATAAGTTCTTTTTCGTAGGTGTATAACTTTATAAATCTTTCTACAAGTTCAGTTGGATATGGAGCAGGGTGGCCAATTTTTTTTGCTCGAGCAGGGGGAATATTCCAAATTGAAAGAGTTGAATCCATAAATTCTTCCTTTTCAATAGTTGATATTCCTTTTGAAGCTTTCGTCATAGAATCTTTGGAAAAAACTAAACAATATTCATGTATGTCTCTAATAACTGGATTAGATGCAGAAAGCCAACTTCCCCATGCAAAATTTGCATTTGCTCCTTTTGATTTTTGCCAAATGATTTCACCTCTCATTATGAATCCAATATTTATTAATAACTCTGTATATTTATCAGAAAATGGAATATATGGCTTTCTTCCAAGGTTTGCAACATTAACAACGAGCCTACCCCCAGATTCTGTAACTCTGTAAACTTCTCTAAAGCATTTTTCAACCATTTTCCAATAGTCTTGATCACTCATTTCAACGTCACTTAATTTTCCAATATTATATGGGGGAGAAGTCACTGTTAAAGCAATGCAATTATCAACAAGTTCTTTCATATTTTCTGAACTTTTATTGATTATTTTGTTTTTTACTTTAGAAGTATTGTTTTTTGAGGTATCTTTTGGCTCAATTTCATCTTGAAATTCTGAAACAAAACCCTTTCTTGATCCTGACCCTTCTTTAAATACAGATTTTTTTACCATTTTATGTATTTAAGTCTATCAAACCATATTCAACAGTTTCTTGACTTTCTAAATCTAAAATTTTTTCTTTCACGCCTTTATAGTCATGATGTTTTATATAAATAAGATTTTTTAGTCCTAAGACCTCTTTAGTTGTTTCATTTTCAGCAACCCAAATAACTCGTTTCAAGCCGCTTTCTTTAATTGCCTCTATAAATATATCTTTTTCATTATTTTCAAAAAATATACCACAAAAGGCACCTCTGCATGCGGTAGAAATATGAGTATCATCAGATATATCGCCTATGGCTTTTTTACCTTTTAATTTTTCTATATATTTCTCATCAATTTTATTTGAAACAAAAAGTCTCAAATCTTGGTTCTGCAAGCTTAACTCATTAACAATCTGAGCTTCTGTCTCGTTTGTTGGGTTTATACAAATAACTGGCATATTTTTTAGTTTAATTTGCTAAAAAATCTACTTAAGTAGTACTTATTATTAAGGAAATTAAGAACTAAAATAAGAGTATGACTGACGTTAATATCGATATTGGTAAATATTCACTTGGATGGTCAGACCCTGAAAAGAATGTTTTTAAACCAGAAAAAGGTTTAAATGAAGACATAATTAGAAGAATGTCTGAAATAAAAGAAGAACCTGAATGGATGCTTGATTTCAGGCTTAAAGCATATAAAAGATTCCTTGATAAACCAATGCCAGAATGGGTAGCTAAAGAAAAGTTGGGAAGTCTCGATTTTGATGATATTTATTACTATATTAAGCCAACTGAAAATCAGGCTAATTCATGGGATGAAGTTCCTGAAGAAATTAAACAGACTTATGAAAAGCTAGGGATTCCAGAAGCAGAGAGAACTTATTTAGCTGGAGTAACTGCACAATATGAGAGTGAAGTTGTTTATCACAAGAACAGGGAAGATTTAGAAGAGTTAGGTGTTCTTTTTTGTGATATGGACACTGCAGTTAAAGAATATCCAGAGCTAGTAAAAGAATATTTTGGTACCATTATTCCTCCAGGAGATAACAAGTTTGCTGCTCTTAACTCTGCTGTATGGTCTGGTGGTTCATTTATTTATGTTCCAAAAGGAGTTCATGTTGAGGATCCGCTACAGGCATACTTTAGAATTAATGCTGAGAACATGGGTCAATTTGAAAGAACCTTAATTATTGTTGATGAAGGTGCTTCCGTTCACTATATAGAAGGATGCTCTGCTCCTGTCTATACAACTGATGCTTTACATTCTGCAGTTGTAGAAATCGTAGTTAAACCCTCTGGAAAATGTAGATATACAACAATTCAAAATTGGTCAAATGATGTCTTTAATCTTGTAACTAAAAGAGCCCAAGCTTACGCCAACGCAACAATGGAATGGATAGATGCTAACTTAGGCTCCTCCTTAACAGTTAAGTACCCTTCAGTGTATTTAATGGAACCTGGAGCTCATGGAGAGGTTTTGTCAGTTGCTTTTGCAAATAGTGGACAACATCAGGATACAGGAGCAAAGATGGTTCACCTTGCACCTGATACAACATCCTTAATAACATCTAAATCTGTTTCTAAAGGTGGTGGCAGGGGTGCTTATAGAGGTTTAGTTCGAGTAGAAGAAGGAGCAGAAACAGCAAAAAGTTTCGTAAGGTGCGATGCTCTCATTCTTGATGACGAATCTCGCTCTGATACATATCCATATATGGAGATTGAGGAATCTACTGCAGAAATTGGTCATGAAGCTACTGTTTCAAAAGTAGGTGAAGATCAATTATTTTACTTAATGAGTAGAGGATTAAGTGAAGAAGAGGCAACGTCAATGATTGTTGCAGGATTTGTTGAAGAATTTACTAAAACTTTACCGATGGAATATGCGATGGAGTTTAACCAATTGATAGAACTTAATATGATTGAAGCCGGAGCTGTAGGCTAATTTTTTAGGGTTATATTGAATACAAAAATAATTGAAAAAAACATAGAAGATAAAGCCTCAAAAGACTTCGATGATATATCTGTAAAAAATGAAGATTGGAAGTATGTTGGGAAAAATGTATTTAATATTAACAATTTTGAAACAGGAAAAGAGTCAAAGCTAGTAACCAATTCAGAATTTAATGTAGATACTAATTGTTACAATCATTCAATAAATAATGAGATAGATGGAGCCAACTTAACAAGCTTAAATGATATTAGTTCTCCAGTTGTTGATAAATCAATTAAGCGTCCTTTAGATAAATTTGTGGTTGAACAGTTTGAGAAAGTTACAGGAGGGTTTCGTCTAGATATAGAAAAAGATTTTTCTGAATACTATTCAATCAACTATCAGTCTGATGACACAGCTGTTCCTTATCTTGGAATTAACGTAAGTACCAATACATCTGGAAAAGTATTTTTGAATTTTGCTGAATTAGTAAAAGGAAATACATATCCATTAATTGAATTATTTCTAGATAAAAATGCAAACTTAGAGCTAATTATTAGCGCTACAACAGATAGTGAGATTCAGCTAATAAATTCTCTTTATGGAAAGCTTTTAAATGATGCAAATCTCTCAATTCATTTAGTCAGTACTGGCTGTTCATTCTCGAGATCAAGAATGGATATTGATTTAGTTGGCAATGGTTCTCGATTTAATATCGATGGAGTCTACTTCGGTGAAGAAAATCAAGTCCATGATAATAGAGTATTTGTTAACCATCTTGGAAAGAATACATCTTCAAATATGATAACAAAGGGTGTTTTGGGTGATGAAAGTAGCTCAATTTTTACAGGAACTATACACATTGGAGAAGGTGCAGAAAAAACAGACTCTCATCAACAAAATAGAAATATCCTTCTTAGTGAAAAAGCAATCGCACAATCTGTACCAAATTTAGAGATACTTTGTGATGATGTTATTTGTAGTCATGGCTCATCAGTTGGTCCTATTGATGAAAAGTTATATCACTATGTAATGTCTCGTGGAATAGAGAAAGAAGCTGCTGAAAAATTATTAATCAAGGGCTTTTTTAATGAAGTAATCAATACTGAAAGTTGGGAAATTATTCATGAACAAGTATCCAATATATTAGAAAAAAAATATGAGAATGTTTTAGAGAGAGCAAATAATGGAAAAAGTTAAAGTTTTGAAGCTTTCAGAAATTACTGAAAATACCTCACAATTAGTAGAGGTTGAAGATAAGAAAATTGCAGTATTTAATGTAGATGGAGAAATCTATGCAATAGATGACACATGTTCACATGCAGAAGCCTCTCTTTCTGAAGGAGAGGTATTTGATTGTATAGTTGAATGCCCACTTCATGGCGCTGAATTTGATTTAAAAACAGGAGAAGCTACAACTCTTCCAGCAACAAAACCTGTAGTTGTTTACAAGACAGATATAGATGATGAATATCTATATGTAGAAGTTGGTGAAGATGCTTAAGGTAGAGAATTTAACCGCTTCAATAGGAGATGTAAGTATTTTGAACGGTATTGATTTAGAAGTAGGTCCTGGAGAATTACACGCAATCATGGGTCCAAATGGTTCAGGTAAGTCAACTTTATGCCATGCAGTCATGGGGAATAAAGACTACACCCAAGGTGGAACAATTTCTATTGGGGATAAAGACATTTCTTCTTTACCTCAAAATGAAAGATCAGATTCTGGAGTATTCCAATCTTTCCAGTATCCAGTTGGACTTAACGGAGTAACGTTATTGGAATTTTCAAGAAATATAAATAATGAATTATCAGATGAAGAAATAATTGAATTAGCGAAAAAATTTAATATGGAAGAGTTTTTAGATAGAGAAGTTAATGTAGACCTTTCAGGTGGAGAGAAGAAAAGATCAGAGCTTTTCCAGCTCTCACTTAAAAATCCTAAAGTTGCGTTATTAGATGAAATTGATTCAGGGTTAGATATTGATGCAATTAAATCAGTTGCTAATTTAATTAATGAAAATAGAGAGAGTTCAACATCATATATATTAGTTACTCATTACAGCCGAATACTTAAATATTTAGATGTTGATAAAGTCCATGTTGTTGTTGGTGGTAAGGTTATTAAGTCAGGTGGAAATGAATTGATTGAAGAAGTCGATTCTGGTGGATACACTCAATACAGGGAAGAAAATTGAATAAAAAGAACACAAGAATTGAAAAGGACTCTATGGGTGAGTTCGAAGTCCCAGAATCAGCACTATATGGAGCATCTACAGCTAGAGCAGTAGAAAACTTTCCAATCTCAGACTTGAAATTTTCTAGAACTTTTATCAGATCTTTAGCTGAAATTAAAAAAGCTTGCGCACTAGTGAATGAAAAAAATAAATTATTAGAAAAAGATATTGCAACAGCAATTGCAGAAAGTGCTCAAGAAGTAATTGATGGAAAACATGATGATGATTTTGTATTAGACATCTTTCAAACAGGTTCAGGTACTTCAACAAACATGAATGCAAATGAAATAATTGCACGTTTGGCATCAGAGAAAACTGGAAGAGAAGTACATCCAAATGACCATGTAAACATGAGTCAGTCCTCAAATGATGTTATACCAACTGCGACAAATGTTGCTGCTATCTTAGAGGCAACAGAGGGGTTAATTCCTGAACTTAAGGGTCTAGTTTCATTGCTTGAAGAAAAAGGCAAGGATTGGGATAAAGTTTACAAGAATGGAAGAACTCATTTAATGGATGCAACTCCAGTTACTTTAGGTCAAGAATTTACGGGGTATGCAGCATTAGTTTTGGAAAGAATGGAAGATGTAGATAATTCATTAAGTAATGTTAGAAAACTTGCAATTGGTGGGACCGCTGTCGGCACAGGAATAAACGCACCAGATAGTTTTGGATCTGATGTAGCCAATCAACTAAAGAAATCTTTAGGTACAGATTTTGAAGAAGCAGACAACCACTTTACAAGACAAGGATCAAGAGACGAGATAGTTCAGTTATCAGGAGCTCTAAAGTCGCTCGCTGTATCTTTATTTAAGATTGCTAATGATATTAGATGGATGGGGAGTGGTCCAATATCTGGTTTAAATGAATTAAAAATACCAGCATTACAACCTGGATCTTCAATTATGCCTGGAAAAGTTAATCCTGTTATATCTGAAATGATGATGCAAGTATCTGCACAAGTAATAGGGAATGATACAGCAATAACTTTTGCGGCAGCATACGGTAATTTTCAGCTCAATACTATGTTGCCAGTCATGGCTCATAACTTGCTAGAAAGTATTGAAATTCTTTCAACTAGTACAAAAGTTTTTGGAGAGAAATTAGTTAAAGGATTAGAGGCAAATACTGAAAAGTTAGAAGGTAATATTCAAAAGAATTCAATCTTAGTTACAGCTTTAGTGCCAAAGTTAGGATATGACACAGCAGCAGAGGTAGCTAAGGAAGCTATGTCTAACGATAAAACTATTAAAGAAGTTTTGCTCGGAAAAGAGCTACTTTCTGAAAAAGAAATAGATGAATTGCTAGATATCGAAAAATTAATTTAATGATTAACAGTATTGCTATTGCATCTGATCATGCAGGATATCAATTGAAACAATATCTTATAGAGAACCTTAGTGAAGAAGTAAATATTAAAGATTTTGGAACAGATAGTGATGAAAGCTGTGATTTTCCAGATTTTGCATCTGAAGTCTCTGAATTTATTTTAAATAATGAAGACTACAGGGGAGTATTAATTTGTGGTAGCGGAGTAGGTATGTCTATAGCTGCAAATAAAATTTCAGGGATAAGAGCTGCAAACGTTTCTGATGTTGATACAGCAGTGCAAAGTGTTCAGCACAATAATGCAAATGTCTTGTGCCTTGGTTCAAATAATGTCAAAGAAGATCTAGCAGTGAGAATAGTTAATTCTTTTCTCACATCTTCATTTCTCAATGAAGAAAATTATCTTAGAAGAGTAAAAAAAATCGAACAGTAATAACTCTGAAAATTTTAATAATTTAAGAAATTAAACTTTAAGGACCTTGATCTCCACCAGGAGGTTGTCCACCACCTTGATCTCCACCAGGAGGTTGTCCACCACCTTGATCTCCACCAGGAGGTTGTCCACCACCTTGATCTCCACCAGGAGGTTGTCCACCACCTTGATCTCCACCAGAATACGGACCATTACCATCATCGCCACCTGGAGGCATGCTTCCTCCTCCACCAGTATTTTCATTAGTACAGGCTGGGTTGCCGGGGTCTGCCATACAATCTACGCCACCACCGTAACCTCCGTCACCACCTGAACCTCCGCATTCAGGAGAATCGGCATAGGCAGGATCGGAACAATCTATATCACTACCGTAACCCGTACCCTGATCTCCTGTAGATGTATCATTTGCACATTCAGGAGAGCCGGCATAGGCAGGATCGGAACAATCAAAGGTTGTTTCACCACCACCACACTCAGGACTGGTTGAGTTTTCAGGAATTGAACAATCTATACCTGATGGTCCTCCATAACCTTCACCACAGGCAGGATTATCAGGATCAGCTGCACAATCTACGTTGTCCCCAGAATACCCAGGGCCACCACCTCCCATATTGCCCTCTGGAGGAGTTCCTGTAGTGTTTTGACATTCAGTGGCATCTGGATTTTGGTTACACCAATCACTATTGTCACATCCAGGTGCAAAAGGATTATCTTGACAGTCTTCTTCATAGCCACCACTTCCACCTACACATTCTGGTGTGTTAGCATAAGCAGGATCTGAACATTGCTCAGGAGGTCCACCAGTCCCTCCACCCTCTGAAGGATTTTGA
>Ga0207989_1000821_pt1 | contig 16535 bp, 8 predicted proteins | sample ETNtaG_7_FD_185777 | JGI IMG/M metagenome (GOLD analysis project Ga0207989, IMG submission 185777) | Marine microbial and viral communities from oxygen minimum zone, Eastern Pacific Ocean - ETNP201406SV65 (SPAdes) (version 2) | ecosystem: Environmental > Aquatic > Marine > Oceanic ... | reverse complement strand
TCCGATAGTGACGGGGACGGGGTCTGCGACTCCCTGGATCTCATCGACGACTCCCCGATTTTCCTTGCCTATGCGGTTTCGGCGGTCAATCTGACTACGAACATCACATCATTGGAGATGGCTCCAACTGTCCTAGGTGGAGAGGTGCGGGCATGGGAAACCTCCCCTCCAATGCCATCAGGACTATTCTTCAACAATAGCACCGGGGAGATTTCAGGCGTTGCCAACGTCACATTCACGCTCACGAACTTCACGATATGGGCCAACAACTCAGCCTATTCAGCATCATTCAATCTGAGCATTTCCGCCTCGCTACTGGATACAGATGGAGACGGCGAACCCGACATAACCGACGAGGACGATGATGGCGATGGCTGGTCCGACGTGAACGAGGCTGCATGCTCCACGGGGCCACTGGACGAGGATGACTTCCCCTCCGATAGTGACGGGGACGGGGTCTGCGACTCCCTGGATCTCATCGACGACTCCCCGATTTTCCTTGCCTATGCGGTTTCGGCGGTCAATCTGACTACGAACATCACATCATTGGAGATGGCTCCAATTGTCCTAGGTGGAGAGGTGCGGGCATGGGAAACCTCCCCTCCAATGCCATCAGGACTATTCTTCAACAATAGCACCGGGGAGATTTCAGGCGTTGCCAACGTCACATTCACGCCCACTAACTTCACGATATGGGCCAACAACAGCCAATACTCCTCGAGTTTCGTCATCAACATCTCCTCATGGCGTCTAGATACCGATGGCGATGGGATACCCGATGAGGACGACATCGATGATGACGATGATGGTTGGACAGACGAAGAGGAGCAGGCGTGCGATACGGAGCAGCTAGACAATGCCAGCACCCCCTCCGACTCAGATGGCGATGGGGTGTGCGAACTCGTGGACCAATTCAATGACAGCCCCATTAGCCTGGCATACCCGCAGAGCACTGTTGTTCTAGTCGTCAACATAACCCCAGTTCAGATCCACCCAATAGTGTTCGGAGGCGATATCAGGGACTGGGAAATCCATCCGGAGCTTGCCGCTGGGCTTGTTTTCGACAACAGCACCGGACAAATCACCGGATTATCTACGGAACCGTTCAACGCGACCGATTATGTCATCTGGGCGAACAATACCCAATATGGCTCCAACTTCTCAATTATCATCTCGTCGGCTCTACTCGACACCGATGGCGATGGGATTCCCGATGAGTCCGACGACGACGACGACAACGATGGCTGGGGCGATTCCGAAGAGTCGTCGTGCCTCACCGAGGTCCTGGATCCACTGTCATTCCCAGAGGACCATGATGGCGATGGGCTGTGCGACGGCCTCGATAGCATCGACGACTCTGATCTCTTCCTAGTCTACAGCATGACCTCCCAGCTTCTGTTCGTCAACGAACCGATTGAGCCCATCGTTGCGACGACCCACGGTGGAGACGTCCGAACCTGGGAGATTTGGCCACCACTTCCGGAGGGCCTGAACCTGAATGGCGCATTGGCTCGCTCTGGCCAGGCGAACGGGACCATCGGCGGAGCCCCCATGTTCGAGTTCGAACTCCAGATTTTCACCGTATGGGCGAACAACTCCCAGTACCACAGCTCGATTGAGATAACTCTCCAGTCAGTCACTCCCGACCCAGATGACGATGACTTCGACCTGATCTACCTGGATAGCGAACTCAATCTCACGACCAACGTGGATGAGGTGTACATGGTGCCGCAGATCTTCGGAGGTAACGTGTCCTCGTGGTCAATCTCTCCCACACTCCCGGAGGGCCTGGAATTCAACACGACCAATGGACTGATCACGGGATTCGCAACAGAGGAGGTGAATGGCTCGACGTACACGGTCACAGGTAGCAACTCTCTCTTCCTGGACACCTACGTCATCACCATCTTCGCCAAACACCTGGACACGGACGGGGACGGTGTTCCAGACATCTTCGACCCCGATGACGACGGTGATGGGTGGAACGACACGATCGAGATCGAGTGCGGTACGGACCCCTTGTACATCGTCAGCAGCCCCGAAGATCACGATGGGGACTGGATATGCGACCCGAACGACGAGTTCGACGACTCCCCCATCGTTTTCTTCTACCCCAACGACAAGCTAGTCCTCACCGTAGGTGAGGAGATGGAGCCACTGGAGCCACTAGTCGCTCCGAACAGCGGAGGCATCATGCTGTTCTCGGTTCTGCCTGACCTGCCTGCGGGACTAGTGCTCGACAACACGACCGGAGTCATCTCCGGAACACCCGAGGAGGCATGGAGGCACGTCATACTCGAGTACTCGCACACCTTCAGAGCAGAGAACGCCCAGTGGGACTTCTCCTACAGGGTCGACTTCGACATCTTCTGGCCGGAGGACAACACCACGGACGAGGACGGAGATGGTTGGCCCGACTTGATCGAGCTCGAGTGCAACACCGATCCGACCAACGCTTCCTCCTTCCCAGAGGACATCGACTTGGACGGAATATGCAGCCACATCGACGAGGATGACGATGGCGACAACATTGGCGACCCGATCGACAAGTTCCCGAAGAACCCCACCGCATGGGACGACACTGACAACGACTCAATGCCGGATGAGTTGACCTGCAGGTACCTGACCGACTCGGCGAACTGCACATTCGACCTGGTTGAGGACCTTGATGACGACAACGACGGTTGGCCTGACCTCAACGAGACAAGCTGCGGAACGGACTCCAAGGACAATCTCTCGGTTCCCGAGGACGATGACGGCGATGGAGTTTGCAACCTATTGGAGGTGTACGTACCAGATGCTGTGAAGATACTGTGGATTTGCTGCTTCCCACTCCTTCTGCTGCTGCTCCTCCTACTCTGGGTGATCAACCCGTTCACAGTTAGGGAAGAGGAAATCCTAGGGCCCGAGCCTGAGTATACCAGAACCGAGGACGGGTGGCAGGAGGGGAGCGGCGAATACGACGACCCGTATGTTCTCAAACCGATGAAGGGGATTCGCAAGGGCTCCTTCGCACGCAGTCACGAGGTGATCAATGTCTCCAACATCACCCCTAGGCTGAAGTGCGACTTCACGGACATGTCATCGGAAGACAACGGTAGTCGCTTCCGTATGCAGTCGATCAAGTCCAATTCCAGAGGGGACATAGAGTTCAGATTGGAGTTCAACGACGATGGCGACACCGTCAACACCACTGAGTACACTGGACTGATCAGGCTAGGGAAGGCGACGGTTTACTTCCAGTGGGCAGTGGAGGTCGAGGTCCATCACGACACCCCCGAAGAGGAGCGGGCGAAGAAGAGGGCCAGCAGAATCGAGAGGGACGCGAAGAAGAAGGCTGCGCAGTTGGAGCGGGAGGCCGTCGAGAAGGCTGCCGATGCTGAAATCAACGCGAAGAAGAAGGCTGCGCAGTTGAAGCGGGACCTGAAGACCAAGATTGAGAAGGTCGAAAGAGAAGCGGAGAAGAGGACTGCGGAAGCGGAGCTGAAGGCTGCGAAGGCCGAGATGAAGGCAGCAGAGGCCGAGAGGGAGGCCGCAATGAAGCTAGTAGAGGCACAGCGAGAGTCCAAGCGAGAGGAAGAGGAGAGGTCCCAGAGGGAGAAGGAAGAGGAGAAGAGAGCTGCGAAGGAGGATGCAAAGAAGGCGGCTGAGGAAGAGGAGAGGCTTGCAGAAGAAGAGCGGAAGGCCGAGGAAGAAGCTGCAGAACTACGTGCGGCCCTGAGGAAGAAGGCAGAAGAGCGGAAGGCCGAGGAAGAGGAGAATAGGGCTGCGGAGGAGGCTGCAAAGAAGGCTGCTGAGGAAGAGGCCAAGAGGGTCGAGAGGGAAGCAGAAGAGAGGGCGGCCCTACTGAAGAGAGAAGCAGAAGAGAGGGCGGAGAGAATCGAGAGGGATGCAGCCAAGAAGGCGGCTGAATTGGAAAGGGAGGCTCAAAATAAGGCCATGGTGGCCAAGGAGAAGCTGAGGAAGAGGGCTATCGAGAGGAAGCGCCAGATGGAGCGCGAGGAGAGGGACAACCAACTAGCCCGTGAAAAGGCTGCAGAGAGATTCGCAGCCATGGAGGAGGAGTTAGAGGAGAGGAAGTCAAAACTGGAAGAGCTCGGTGCAGAGGCCAAGAAGAAGGAAGGTGCCCTCCTCAGGGTTGCCGAAAAATCGAAGGACATAGACTTCGGAATACTGGGCTTCGCCACCGCCGACAACAAGGACCAACTCCAGGAAATCAAGGGGATCGGGCCGTTCATCGAGGAGAAGCTCAACGCACTCGGGATCTTCACATTCGCCCAGATCTCCCGAATGACCTCCGAATTGGAGGACAAGGTCAACGATGCGATAGAGTTCTTCCCAGGTAGAGTGAAGAGGGACGAGTGGGCAAATCAAGCCAGGAGTTTTGTCGACCTGGGAGAGGGATCAGTTAGCAAACCCCCTCCGCCCGAAGGGGACATTTCCTCTCCCAAGGACAGGGAACTGCTAGACCGAGCCAAAGAGGAAATCAGGAAGAAGGAAATTGCCGACGAGAAGGAAAGGGAGATGCAAATCAGGAGGGAGAGGGCGGCAGAGCTACTGAGCAGGAGCAAGGGTGAAGAGAAAACAGATAGAGGAGAGGGGGATGAGCCGGGAATCGACTTCACAGAGATTGGTTTCGGTTCCGAAGAGGACAGAGATGACTTGCAGCGAATCGACGGCATAGGTAGGTTCGCCGAGAAGAAGTTGAATGCAATAGGCATCTACAAGATATCCCAGATCGCGAACATGGATCAGTCAATCTCTGACGAGGTGAATGCCGAAATTGGACTCGGTCCTGGGCGGATTGACAGAGACGAGTGGGTACTACAGGCCAAACGCCTGATACGATAAGCATTTGATAGAGGGTCGGTTGGGAGTGATTGGATGGCTGACCCGATAACCGATGCATATTCAACCCTGATCGGTTATCTCGACGAGGTAGAAGAGATTGGCATAGTGGCCCAAGTTGGGGTCTCCCTGGGACTCACACTATTCTTCCTACTGTTCACCAGATACGTCGTCCTAAGTGTGGCATGGAGAATCGTGAAGAAGACTGATGCGTCATGGGACAACGATATCCTAGACCCAATTGCAAACAGGGTTTACGTTTTCGTGCTATTGGCAGGAGTGGAGCTCACGATGATGTGGACACTCGGTAGGAACGATGCGATCTACACAGCGATTGCACCATACTTCTCGGGCATATACATCCTACTCTCGGCCTCGATAATTAGCGTTTCAATCAAGTTCATCGTCCCTGCGGCCTTGGAGAGGTACAACACCAACAAGAGCGTTACAGTCACCGGGGGGAATCCCCTAGTGGTCTTCGCCTCCAGAGGGATCATCGGGTTCATGGGCATTTACCTAGCACTACAAGAAGTGGGGATCGAGCTCCTAGGAATACTGGCCTCCCTAGCAGTTTTCTCACTGATCATTGGACTGGCAGTCCAGCAGACCCTTGGCAACATGCTCAACTCATTCATGCTGGCTATCGACCAACCATTCGAAGTAGGAGACAGGATAGAAGTCGAGGGAGTCATTGGGACAGTGATGTCAGTTGGAATCCTCTCGACAAAGGTGCTGACCCTGACCGAGCAACTGGTAGTCATACCCAACAACCGGCTCGTCGACTCGACGATAACCAACTTTGCCAGAGGAGGGGGTGATGGAATGAGTTCCAGACACACCCTCACGCTGGATATAGGCGTGGACTACGATGAGAGGTCCGCGCATGTCAAGCAAGTCATCATGGAGGTTGCCAAGAAGTGCCCCCACGTGGAGGAAGACCCAGCTCCGAGAGTTCTCCTCAGAGAGCTAGCGGACTTCTCGAAGAACTACAGGCTATACGCCTGGATTGGGGATTATAGCGAAGAGTTCCTAGCCACTGACTGGCTACTAAGGGAGGTAGACTCCGCATTCACAAGGGAGGGGATCAGCATCCCTTACCCAGTCGCAGTAGAGCTCCCGGAAAAGCCGAGCCCCTTCCCAGAAGGAGATATGGGTCAAAGGATGCGTCGAATGAAGTCGACGCGGCAGCATGTTTCTAGGATCAAGATGCTCAAGGACGAGGCTGAAATGGAAGAGGAGAGGGATTCCGCCAGAACCGAGTTGGAGATCCTGAAGACCAGACTGGCAGAAGGGGACGTCAAGAAGTCGGAGAAGGAAATCCTGGAGAACGACGTGCGGGCTCTGGAGACCCTTCTAGCACAGTTCTCGGAGTGATTCTGCGAAACCTCTTCAAGCCTAGTGGCACGATACTGTCGCATGAAGGCTGAAGACTCCGGGACATCGGCAGAGAAGGCGGGTTTGATACTGAGTGATAGGGAAGAGGCAGGAATCACCAGGAAGAAGGTGGAGACGCCCTCTGAAGAGGAAGGCGAGAGCCCAACGATATCATGGGACTATCACCTCCCAAACAGAAAGATCCTGTCGGATGAAGAAAGGGTAGGTTTCCTCAACTCGCTGGCGGTTCCACCAGCTTGGACCGAGGTGTGGTTCTGCCCAAACGAGAATGGGCACATCCAAGCCACAGGGAAGGACGCGAATGGGAGGCTCCAATACCGATATCACCCAAAGTGGAACGAATACAAATCGATTCTGAAGTACCAGAACGTAGATGAGTTCGCGATCGCACTAAATGAGCTAAGGAGAAGGGTCGATTCAGATCTTGGTGGGGGCCCTATGGACAGGGCCAAGGTGGTGGCAATCGTGGTTAGGCTGATTGACAGATACCACATCCGAGTCGGGTCAGACCAATATGCCCAGGAGAACGAGTCCTATGGACTAACGACACTCCAGGAGGGGCATGTGAAATTCTGGAAGGGGAAGAAGGCGATAGATGGGGACATTGACGCCGTGTTGAATTTCACTGGCAAGTCAGGCAAGGAGTGGAAGCTGTTGATCAAGGATGACCAGGTTGCCAAGTTGATTGAGGAGTCGGGGAAGGTTGGAGGCAAAGAGAAGACCCAGGATCTATTCAGATACTTGGATGATAATGGGAATGACTACGACATCAAGGCCGAGCACATCAACGACTACCTGGAGGAACACATGGATCACCGATACACGGCGAAGGACTTCAGAACCTGGGCTGCCTCATGGAAAACCGCCGCAAGGCTAGCCATGGTTTCGGAAGCCAGTGAGAATCAGATAAATAAGCTTCCAAAGCTACACAAGGATGCTGTCGAGGAATCGGAGAAGTCAGGTTTTCCCCCTTACTTGACGTGGGCCGGGAGGACTCTGAAGGGGACCGAGGGGCTTGCAAAACTCGCAGAAGCAGGGAAACTCCCCGGAGATGGGGAAAACGAGCGGAATGCCACCATACTGGCAGTAATCGACACTGTCGCTGCTGACCTGGGCAATACCAGAGCTGTTTGCAGATCCTCTTACATCCGCCCCATGTTCATGAACGACTGGGAATCAGGAATATTCATGGATAGATGGGAAGAAGCAAAATCCGGAAAGAAGCGTGGTAGAGAACTGATTGAAGATGAAAATACTGCAATCAACTACATGAGGACCCATGAAGACGATGAGTTCCAATTCTCAAAGAACTGAGAATGTTTGAAGCGGAGCCTGCCTTGCTCGTGGCATGGACGATGACGTCAAGAGGAGGCTCGACCTGCTGGGTTTCCTCTGCCCGATTCCTGTCCACGAGACTCGTAGAGTACTGAAGACCTGCGAAAAGGGCGACAAGATAGAGGTGATTTGCGACGATCCGGAGACGCTTTTCGACATCCCCGCACTTTGCGATAGGTTAGGAGTGGTACTTGAGGAAGTGGAGGAGAAATCAGGCGAGTTCAGATTCGTGATCATCAATGTGACTGGTGACATGTAGGATTCAAATGAGGATTTCACTTCGGGTGTTCATGAACGCTGGACGGATTTACGAAATAGGCGAGGTCCCAGCTGATGCTCGCCTCCCCACCGAACACGGTGAGTTCAGAATCAGAGTATTTCACGAAGAAGAGACCGGTCTAGACCATGTTGCACTTCTGCTCGGAGACATGGAGGGCCCGGACCCAGTCCTAGTCAGAGTTCATTCTGAATGCCTTACAGGGGATGCTTTCAGCAGCCTTAGATGCGACTGTGGACCTCAATTACATGCAGCAATGAGGTTGATCCAAGAGATTGGTTGGGGGTGCTTAATCTACCTAAGGCAGGAGGGCAGAGGAATTGGCCTACATGCAAAGATTCAGGCATACAACCTGCAAGACAGAGGTGCTGACACTTTGGAGGCGAACCTAATGCTGGGCCATCCAGCGGATGCCAGGGACTATGGAATCGCATCTGAGATGCTAGGGTCGGTCGGAATAGACAAGGTGAACCTGATGACGAACAACCCGGACAAGGTGGAACAGCTTTCGGAGTACGGAATAAACGTGGTCGAGAGAATGCCATTAGTTGCGGGCGTGGGAGATGGGAACGTAGACTACCTCTCAACCAAAGCAAGAAGAATGGGTCACAAGATCAGTGAAGAATCCCTCGGAAAGGAATAACCTGGGGCCGTGACCGGGACTCGAACCCGGGCCGGCGGGACCACAACCCACCGTGCTAACCGCTACACCATCACAGCCAGAAGTAAGTCAGTCGTGTGTCAGCCCGTATTTCAACAGTTATGCTGGCAACCCATGAGCCTAGTACCAACGCCTTGAAGCGGAGAAAGCCTTCGTTCGCTGCGATGAGGGATAACAGGACCGCCTCAGCCCTCGCATTAGTGACTGTGATTGCTCTGCTCTCCCCTATTGCTTCTGGCGATTCTGTGATATCTTCTGAGGAAGTCGAGATTCTCGAAGCAGGTAGTTTCCAGAATAGTGCCGATTGGTCGTTCAGCAGCACAAAGGGATTCACTCTGGGGCAGGCTGACTACACGGTTGGGATGATTGCTGATGATGAGATGTCTTTCACCCATTCCAGGCCGGACAACTTCGATGAATACACCTCTTGGGCTAGTAGTGGATGTGCAGACTGCAATGCAACGTTCGGCGAACCTGACGGATTCTACTCATGGTCCAAGGGACCTGATATTACGATGGAGGGATACAGTTTCACGGGATTGCATTCAATGGAAATCGAGAATGTTTCTCTAGTTCTGCATATTTCAATACCCGATGAGCTCCCCAGTGATGAGGTCAACGTAATTCTGCAAAACCAAGGATCAGACATCTTGGTAACGACATTTGCAAGAACACTCAGTGCTGTTAACAGGATGAGCAACCCCCTGGTTCTGAGTCTAGATAGTCTCGTCGAGTGGGATTGGTCAAAGTTGGAACGGACGCAATTCAACGTTGACTACGTATCGGACAACCAGGGTGCTGATGACTCCGAGGTGAGGGTCGATGCTGTCGGACTGAGGGTTAAATTCCACCAGCCTTGGTTCTCGTTCGAGAACGCCAGAGCGGATCACTCCGTCATTCTAGATGAAGTCCCAGTAATAGACATCGGACCATACGAGGGAAATATCACTGGACTTTCTCATAGCACCTGTGGACTGACCCCCGATAGTTCCGAGAGTGGTTTGTGGGAGTTCCAAGTCGCCCCGCCTCCCAATCAGAGTTTAGGTAGGGTCCATATCTTCGGAGTGGGAAATAACACGATTTGGGCCTCATCAGTAGAATCTGACTGGGAATACCATGCAATCCAATCTGGAGAGAAGTGGGAGTTTTCAGATTCTGAGCAACATTTCAGAGTAGAAGTCGATGATGGCTGTATTTCTGGGGCAAGAGTTGACATTAACGATCCTCATTTGGTGGTCACTGGAAGGGTTTCTGGAGGTTTCGCTGGACTTTCAGGGGAATCCAGCAAAATCTTGTTCGCAGTAGGAAATTACCTGGTTCACTCCGAGGAGATGGATCCCGGACAATTCGTAGTTTCCGTCCCAGTCGGGCATGTCCTACCTATGGAAGGTGAGGAGCTGAGGTTCGGAGTTGCGACTAGATTCCAATGGTCATCCAACGGAACCGCGGAGAATACGATTGTTCATATTAGTTCGATGTCAATTACTGGTGGATTCTCCATTGAATGGGACAGAGACCCATTCTGCGAGGAAATCGGGGACTTGGAACTAGTTGAGGATGGCGGAGGGCAGATTATCCCCCTATCGCCCATATGCTCAGACGACTTTACCGACTCCAATGACCTCATTGTAAGTGCTTCGACATCAGATGGCGATCTTCTCAAGGCTACTGGAGATGGGAGCTCACTGACAATCGAACCAGGAGAAGAAGAGAATGGTATAGCTCAAGTCTTTGTTACAGTAAATGACGAAGCAGGAAATTCATGGGAAGGGTCATTTTCTGTGGAAATTCAAGAAGTTCTAGACCCTCCGCAAATAGTCCATATCCCAGGTACCCTATACATTGAACTAGGGGAATCGCACGAGTTTACCCCTGATTTACTCGATCCAGACACATCACAGCTAACTATCACTACGAGTAAGTCTTGGGCCGCAGTGAGTGAGAACGGAACCATACTGATAGAGCCGGTGGAAATTGGGGAACACATTCTGAACATCTCAATAAGTGACGGGACGTCAGTAGTTTCGAGGAATATCGTTGTCTTTGTCACAGCAAAGCCGGATTTACTAGTCGAGTCAGTTGAGATTAGGGTCGGTGGATCAGAGTCACAGATGCTAGCAAATGGTGATGTGATCGAGATTATTGGTTTCATTCGCAACCAAGGAAGGGGCTCTGCGCAGAATGTCACATTCTACTGCAGGATTGATGGAATCTTAGTCGGGACAGGGGCAATTTCTGATTTGGGGCCTGGGGATCTGAAAATGGCAATCTGCGATTTGCAATTGATGGAAACCTCTGAGATTGCTACTTTCCAAATTGAAATTGATGGGACGAACTCGATCGAAGAGACCCTAGAGGGGAACAACCTCCTCGATATCACCATTCCAGTGGAAGATTCCGAGGTAGACTCTGGGGGTGGGGGCAAGGGTGCAACTGTTGTCATAATCTCATTGCTAGTGGTGGCGATTTCGCTAGCTGCATTTCAACTGGGACCAAAGTCGTTGAAGAAGGATTTCAAACGTAGGAAATAGTCGGCTTTTGGCAGAAATTGGCTGACGTTTGGCTGATAATCAGAGCAAACTAGGGAATGGTTATACAGGGATCGAAGGCGAAACCTAACTACTGCACTAGTGGCTTAGGCTGTGAATGCGGTGGTGTGTGAGAAAATGATGGTATTGAAAATTAGGCTGGAAACAGACGAGTGGATCTACGAAGAGCACGAGTCCGCTTAGCGAATTTACTCCTTCGACCAGGTCTGCGGGTAAGACCCAGGTTGCATGATTACTGTCTTGGGTATAGCAACTTGACCAGAATCCATCCCGGGGATGGAGTCGGAGCCGACAGTGAGTTCGGCGATCGCCACAGCCTCTCCCTTGAGGCTCGAGAGAAGGACTGTTCCCCCAGAGAGCATCCCCTTGGGGGCCGAAACAATTCCTGGCCTTGCAAGAGGAGCACCGTGAGAAAGGGCAGCCACTGCGCCGTCCTTGATGATTATCTCAGGCATACCCTCCAAGACAGCCTCTACTGGAGAGACGAGTTTCGAGAGTCCTCGAGGATCGTCGTGCTCACGCCACAGGAAGACTGCATCGGCTAGCTGTTGCATATTACATGCCATTTGATCGTCAAGAGGGCCGGTCCTAGAACGATGGAGTTCCAACAACTCACAGTCGTTACTGGATAGTAGTCCAAAGTCCCGAATCAGAGTTCGGATGTAGGTTCCTGCTTCGCAATCGATGGAAAGAAGATGGACCCGGTCACCTTCTTCGGTCTGAATCAGGTCTGATTTTGTGACTTTCCTTGACCTAACCTGAATCTTCACTGCCGACTCCTTGGGGGGGACGTTGTATATCTCGCCCTGCATCTTAGAAACAAGCTCGTGCAGTTCTGGGCCTCCTATCGGATTCTTGAATCGGATTACTGCGACATAGCTCTTGGGTTTCTTCAGCAGTTCTCCAGTGATCTTTGTTGATCTGCCGCATAATAGGGTCAGAAGTCCGGTTGCGAATGGATCCAGGGTGCCGCCATGCCCGATCCTATTGATGCCCAACATAGAGCGGGCCCACGCTGCCAGTTGATGGCTGGATGGCCCGGATGGCTTGTCAACCAGTATAATGCCACACTCGAGGAGTTCTTCTAGTGGACGCTCGTAGGGAATGCAACCAAAGGACTGGTTTGTTGTTGCAGATTCGTCTACTACCCAGTTCTCTTGTTTATCCATTCAATCACCTACCGAGTTCGGATTCTACTGACTGGAAAACTTCCAACTCATCCTTTTCATCCGCATCTATGACCAGGCTGTAAGGGGACATGTCATCAAGATCGATGCCATATAGGGTTGAGTACCTCTCCATGTCGTCTTTCTGCCTCTTTTGTGATTTCCTCAGGCACTCCATCAGGTCGCCCCCCTCTCTCTTCTGAATCCTCCTCGCCCTCTCCTGCTCGGAAACGTTTACCCAGACCCTCAGGCAATTGAGGTTGTTCTTATGCGCCCACCAACCGCTAAGTCTGCTCTCTACGATCTCCGGAGACTCAGGTGATGACATGCGCTTCTGAAGGAGTGAGTCCAAAGACCGGTCTACGTCCAGATCTTCCTTCGCCTCAGAGCTCAATTGCTCCACCGTTAGCCCCCTCGTTCTGGCTTCATCCCTGAAAACATCGCCCCCATTCAGTGATGACCAACCGCGAGATGCTGCAATTCTGGATACCAGCGTCGATGTCCCGCTTCCTGGGGGTCCGCTAATCGTGACCCTGAGCAAAGTATCATCTCCACTCGCTTCTGCATACATCGCATCTTAGGAGTCCCTTTGGTGTCCTAGAAATCATGTCCGATTTGCAAATGTTACATGTGACTCCCTCACGAGGAGGAGCTGCATGTTTGTTCCCAGACCTACGCTGGGGATCATTCTTCGAGGGGATACCGGTCTTTCTTGGGCCTGCTCTCCGCTGGGACCTACGCACAGTGGAAGATGCGCTCGAGGAAGTCTTCTCATCATCTAGCATGTACATGAGGGGCTCTGGGATTGAATCACCAGATAGAACTAGGGGGTGTCTGGAGTAACGAATTAACTTGATATGCCGATCGATGATTCTTCCGAGAGGAGCGCTCATTGCTATGTAAGTCGCTATCCATGCAGGGAAAATCCACAGAACTCTGGAGCTAAAGCTCCACATTGGGTCCCAAGGTAAACTCACAAATCCAACTCTGAAAGACTCCACAGAGCTAGCCATCCAGCTAAATATTGCAATAATGAAGACCATGGTAAAGACCATTGGTTTCATCATTGAAGATTGCATCTTCATCTGCTCTGGCATCATTTCCATCTGGATAGTCTGCATCTTGTCGGCCATTGCTGTATCCCTGGCCATCCTAGCCTCCCTCAACTGCTTGCCAATTTGCCTGCTCCGATGAGAGAAGTGGGCCTGTTGAAGTGGGTCCATAAAGAGGGAGCGAATGATTGTGTTAACTACCATAATGGATGAACCGACAATGAAAACGGTCGGGACGAAATACGTCTGATGGAAGGGTAGCATTGGTTCTAGGACTGATCCTGCTACATCTGAGAGGCCGATCCTCAGACCCGGATAGAACATCAGTAGGACCATCATTCCGAGTAGAAGCATCATTGGCAGCATCATCGATGCCATGGCATCGGCTTGGGCATCACCTCCTGCCTGTGCTGGAGCCATATTGCTTCGGCATTAAAGGACGAGAATAACACTTCGGTAGATTAGAGTGATTAAACGCCTTCACGAAAGAGTGTTTCCGCACACTACGCATATGGAAGAGCCCATGTCGACTTTGAAACCGCAAGCGGGACAAAGGCGAGTTTTGCCTTCATCCTCTTCTTCCTCTGGGTTTCCGTTTTCTTGCTTGCCGTTTTCTTGGTTCTCTTCATCTCCGACGTCTGCATCGTCTTCGGATCCGGGGGCTTCATCCATGAGTTGCTCTGGTTCCTCTGAGGGCACTTCTATGGCCTCAGAAGAAGGAATCGGCAGGGGTTCTACCGCTTTCTCGAGCCACTTCGGGACATTTGGTTCTTCATCGACCTCTTCGCCGAATGTAGCACCGTGGAAGTCCTGAGCATCAGAAACCTTGTACTCTGCTTCGGGATCCCCTTGGATGGTGTACAGAACTTCTATCCTCTCCCCTTGAAGGATCCTACCAATGGCCCATGTAACCTGAGTTCCATCTCTAGCAGACTCCTTTGTGACTGATGCGTCTCTTTCTCCTTCCTTGTCGGATCTCACAATTGACTCCTCTATTGTGAATGTCCCGGGAACGATGTCGTGAAGTGCGAGATCGTCAAGTGCGCTATCGGAGCTATTGTGAAACATCAGCATAATCTCATATTGCCCGGGCTTTCCACCAGGGAAAACCTCCTTCCCTGTGCTGATGTTTCTTCTCTTATGGACTACTGAAATCATGGGTGGCCTCTGGACCATCCTAGTTGCAACGGGACCGAATCTCTCGGAGCTGAAATCGACTTTGATCGGAGCGACCAGTAATTGATTGCCTGGAGAAGGATCGGGGGCAGTCAATGGATATCGAATTACCACGGCCTTTCCAGGGTGTAGTCCAAGAGGTGCCGAAGTGCCGATTGTCATCCTTAGGGCGTGTCCTTCTCCATCTGGAGACAGGTGCTTATCCTCTAATTGGGTTCCTTTCACTACATCTATTCGATATTGCTCTTCTTTGAGTTCTGTTCCCTCTATTTCTATTGAAATATCCCCGACGGAAGGTGTTTCGAAAATTCCAGGCACGTCGTCAAGAACCCGTAGAACATTTATCTCAGAGGTTCCATTGTTCTCAAGGGTAATTACTGTTTCAATGTTAGAAGAAATATAAGATTTAATCCTAGACTTATCGAATCTCTTCTGAAGAACAGCATCCAGGACAGTTAATTGCTGCTCCTTTAATTCAATCGTTCCAGATGACTGAACAGAGACTCTAGGAAGAATTGAGAACCTGGTCTCTTGAGTGAAGCTGGGCTGATTATCAGATTCTACTCGTTTAACCATTGAATCCCATTTTCCCTCGGGAGGGACATCTTGTCTGATGTCTGAGACATCGAGAATCGCATCCTTCCTTCCAACGAGTCGAACTGTAGCCCCAGAAAGAGAAACCACGAAAGAAGACTTGTTCTCGAAAACGCAGGTACAATGCCAAACACCGGGTCTATCATCTTCTTCGGCATTCACATAAGAAAACTGTCGACCTGATCCGCTAACCCTCTCGAATCTGGCTCTGGAGACAGTTGCTTCGGACGAATAGGTAGCCGATGTCACTCCTGCGTTAATCTTCCCAACTGATTCGGTATTTATCTTGGCTGAAATTGACAGGTTCCTTATCTCACCAACATTCATCCTACCAATATCCCAGACAACCGAGTCCTGTTCTATGCTGTACACCCTGTCATCTGGAAGAACAAATGATTTCGGTATAGTCCTCTTTACCTCGACGTCATACAATGGTGCTGGTGAAACATTCTCAATCTCGATATTAATATCGACTTCCTGAGGCGAGTCAGAGTAAACAAGTGAAAGACTGGGTTCCTCGTTACGTGAACTATCTGTGTCAATGGACTCTTTCAGGACAAGCATTCTCGTCCCTGAAGCAGTATAGGGAATGGCTGTCTCCTCTGTTGGGTCAAGTTCCTTTACCGAAGAAATCTTGTCTCCGAAATCGGTCGATTCAATTGATTCAAGATGAACCTCAATATCCCATGCCCTGTGCTTCTTACTCGAGTTCCTAAGTATCAACTCTCCGTCAATTAACTGCTTTCTAATCGTACCATCGGGATTCAACACAGAGGTCTCAGTTTCACTCAGCGTTGCATGAAGTTTGTCACCTGGTATTGAGTCAACTTCCGATGAGGTTCTGAGAAATGGTGATGGCCTAGTTGGTTTCATCGAATCGGATTGTGCGAATTCTGATTCTTTCACGAGTCCGAAGGCATTGATGGCTTGGGACACTTCCGAAATAGGTTCCGAATCTTGTTTGTCATCATCAGGCCACTGCAGTTGTTCAGGTTGAGTTTGGATTTCGAAAGATTGACTTATCTCTGTCTTATTATCGACCCCATCTGCATCGAAATCATCTTCCAGTAGTGATAACGAATCAGCCAATGAGTCAATCGAGGAAAAATCGTCAACATCCTGCTCCTGCTCTGGCTCCTCTAGGAAACCAGGAGGTGGGGGAGGGGCGTCGAATCCGATCGGAGGTGGGGGAGGGGCGTCATCCTGCTCTGGCCCTGTCTCCTCTTCTCTGGCCTCATGGTTATCCAATTCTTCTGCCTCATTTTCACTCATCTCGTCTTCCGATTCGAAGGCATCTTGGTGAGATTCTGTTTCTCCCAGATGGTCATCCTCCTCCGTTTCCTGACTGGCATCATCACTGTTTTCTTCATCATCCAGACCAAGAAGCATCCTCCTCGCTGCTTCGTGGTCAATGGAGCGGTCCTGCTCTGATGTTTGGCTTTCGTCAAGATCTGGTAACTCTTGCGAGGGAAAACCTGCTGG
>Ga0207989_1000807_pt1 | contig 16724 bp, 21 predicted proteins | sample ETNtaG_7_FD_185777 | JGI IMG/M metagenome (GOLD analysis project Ga0207989, IMG submission 185777) | Marine microbial and viral communities from oxygen minimum zone, Eastern Pacific Ocean - ETNP201406SV65 (SPAdes) (version 2) | ecosystem: Environmental > Aquatic > Marine > Oceanic ... | reverse complement strand
GGTTTCTCTTACCTTCAGAAAATCATCTGGATTTTCTAAAGTGCATTCTATCATAGTGTCTACTGATACTGTCATTTTTCCACTCCACCTTGATTCAGTTTATTTCTGATATAGGCCAGTTGTTCCCGAGAGAGTATCTTCAGAGCGTCTTTGGCCTTTTCATTACCAAATCCATAATACTCTTTGACAATATCCAAATTGTCAAGTTTCTCAGGCTTCAACCATTTACTATACCTCTTCTTCTTTCTGATACTATTTATAAAGTAGTCAAATTGAAGTCGAGAATCTAGGTGGTAGTTTCTGTTCATTTCATTACATTGGAAGATAGTATCCATAAAGAAAGACAGCCCTCTATTTACAATAAAGGAGCTGTATTTCTTCTCACTAACTTCATCAATCATCAAATCTTCTTTAGATTCGTTGATAGCTTTTAAGTATTCAAATGGACTCATGATATAATATATAGGTGGAGCGAGCAGGCGGACTCGAACCACCATTCTCAGGTTGGAAACCTGAAGTACTACCCTTGTACGATGCTCGCAATGTTTTATGCAGCCATTTTAAGTTCTCCGCCGCTATTTCCTAGTTTGAGATTGCGGTTTTTTGCAATCACTCGAAGATTTTCCCATGTGGTCACTCCACCCCTCTTTATTCCACGAGAATGAGGGATAATGTGATCACCTGAAAGATTATTCGCGTCAAGTGGTTCACCAGTTATAGCATCACACTTTCCTTGTTCTTTCCACTTGTCCTTAATCATATCTGGTGTAAACTTTCTTACTGGATCAAGTTGTACAGCACCAAATTGTTCAGGATTTATATTGAGTTCATAGTCCAAAACTTGAAGAACTGTATTAATAGCTCTCAAATTATGACCACCAAACAGGTCCTTCATCTTCTGCATATTATCAGACGAATTGAACATTGTCCAAGGATTATCATCCTTACCCTTAGAACGACAACGCTTATTATTCTCTGCACGCTCTCTATCTCTCACATCATCCCAACTATAGTCATCAATACAAGAAAGGAATCCATTGACAAAATCATCTACAACAATACTCCACCAATCACCCAAAGTAGAATTACTGGTCAATTCTTTATACCAAAGAACCATGTATTGTAGTATCATTGGTGTAATGTCATTTTCTTTCTGATCAGGAGAAGCTGCAGTCATCATCTGATTTGCAATCTTTAAAAGATTTTCAGCTCTACTCCTACCATCCCATTCCTCTGCATGCGGGTCAAGATCCATTTGCCATAAAGAATGTGTATCTTGATTCGTGGTGCTTCGAAATCCAGAACAATCCCAATGAATTAAATGAGAATACCATTCACATTGTTCCATGCGAGATAAATTAATCTTTAACTTTGGAAAATTTAGAAGTACCTCATTCTTTACCTCTTTTGAACCCTTTCCAGTTATTTTTGTCCCACGTTCAAAAAGAATATTAAGTGGATCTTTATCACTACCAAAATATGTCCTATCTCTAATATATCTAGAGTAGGGGCCGAAAATAGCATTTCTATCTTCTTGACAGTTAATGTCTGTTTGATCATTAACTTTCTTGAAAATGATAGATGCTTCTTCATTTGTGATATTCTCATAATAAATAGCACCAAAAGCAAGATTGTTGAATTGGTTATACAATCCAGAAGCTTGAGTTTCCATTTCAGAGTATTTCATGTCCTTACCATCAATATTAATGGTAAATTTATCATCCATGAATTCAAGAAAAGCAGTAATTCTCTGCTGTCCATCAACCACTTCAAAATGATATACTTTATTACCTAGATCATCACACTTTATGATAACTCTAATTATTAACTCTTGGACACGAATACCACCAAGAAGAACATCTTGTACAATAGTTCGTTTCCAATCAGTATCTTTGACTTTAAATCGTTGATACTCACGAACTCCTGTTATAAATTTGTGGATATTATCTTTGATCCAAGAAACGGTAATATCACCTCGATAATTTCGTTTTTCGGATTCCTCTCCCTGACCAAATGTTTCTTCAAACATTGAACATACTACATAATCTTCCATACGTGTGAGTTTTAATTTTTTAAAACGTCTTTCTATTTCACGCTTCACTTTTCTACTTACTGATGCCATGATTATCTCCTTGGCTGTAGCAATCATAATTGATATTCCAAATTTCCCGACATCATTGCCGAAAGTGATTGTATATCTTTTGATTACTGTTTATAATACTATTATAACACACATATTCACAATGTCAAGTGATTTTTCACATATTCTTTGAATTCTTCTAAGGAACATTCAAGTAGAATATTTTTATTTGTAACACCTTCAGGCAAAAAAATCTTAGCTGTTTTTGCATTATTAAGTTCTGAATTTAGTGGTCTTAAATTTTCTAAACACCAACATTTTTGAAATTGCTTACATGAATCATATGGTTCTTTAAAATGTGGAGCAAAGAATGATTTTGGTATTTTGTGTTCTATTTGCCAGGTTCCTGGGCCTCTTCCGTTATTGTCCCAATTCATCCAAGGTTCAAATAATAATTCCATGTGCTCTCGCCATATTGGTCTATCATAAGGAACTAAATGAAATACTCCAGATATATTATTCTGCTTCTTTTCCCAAGGCTGATTTTCCCATCTTTTTTCATTCGTGATTTTTCGACGTTCTCCACGATTGTACTTGGAATCTTTTTTACTCCTACTTTCTGCTTCACAATTCATACAAAGTTTTTCATATTTTCCATCATCAGAAAAATTCTCTAAAGGGAGTGGACCACAATTCTTACAAATTTTCAGTTGCTCTTCATCTTCAAAAAGAGTAGCACTTGGATCAAATTTATTATCTTTCACCCATATTATCCCTTTAATGAATAAATGTAAATATGTTTTTCTGGCATTTCCACATACTTTGCTTCACCAGTTTCTAACGCACCTTTGATTTTCTGAGCAAATGGTTTAATCACCTTTTCTCCATCTTTGTTAGTATAATAAGTTCTAATACATTTATCGTGGTAATATCGCTCATTATAGTCAATCACTTTTCCTTTTGTTGTCAGTCCCATATGCTTGAAATTTGATGCTTTATAAATGATTCCTTCATGACCATAATATGTATCAGCATATGACACAACCAAATCATAATCACTATTTTGTTTCATCCATCTTAAAGTTTTACCAATGAAATAACTTTCTGTATTCTTTGGAGTCTTGTCAATACAACAAAGTCTTTTCAATTCTACAACTTTGCTTTCCGCCTCAACAAACTTTTTCCAGTTATTAGCCATCCCAAGAGCGCCATAAATCATCGCCCCTATCAAATTCTTTTCATGAAAAAGTCCAAAGACTTGTGAAATTCGCAAGCCATTAACATTTCTTGAATAGTGCCATTTTTCAATGAACGCTCTTGTTACTCTTAGGTTCGATGGTTTAACAACAAAATCTTTAACATTAGCTTTAGTAAGGTCTAACTCATCATTTTCAAAAAGTAATTCAACTAAGTTTTGGTTTTGGGTATTCATTAGTTTCAAAGTTCAACACCCGTTTAGCTATCTTTTTTCCTGTTTTGTTTAATGGAATCCAGTACATATATTTTCCTTTATCTACATGAGATCCCCATTCAATAGTTTTTACTTCTGTACCATAGAGTGTTTCTTGTTTTACTTCATCAAACATTTCGCCCAATTTATCTCTTCTGTATGTACCATAGCGAGTAGATACTGATCTCTTAGGAACAAATTTTCCATCAATTATTAAACCATCTTCTTTTGGTTGTCTATATGTATGAAAATTCCATGAACATGCTTGATAGATTCCGCCATGATGATCTTGTGTCGCATCAGCATATGAAATTGCTATGTCAAATCTTCCCATCTTTTTCACTTCTTTTACCGTGCGAGAAACCAACCAACTCAAGGGAACTTGAACATCTTCTTTCCTACACAATCTTACAAGTTCAATCAGATTAACTTTTTTGAGTGACCAAGTATTATTATTGGATTGAGAAAAAATACAAGTAGCTACCAGTTCTCCCTTATCACCATATAATCCACCGCCCCCAAAATGGAGACTTCCAACAAGTATTGGATTTTCATGACATCTACCTGAATAATGATACTTCAGAACCAATTCTCTCGCTGTTTGTCTTTCTCCTATGTGGAAATAAAATGTATTTCCCTTATAATCTAAACAGTCTGTCATTCCTTTTTCCAAATATATTGAGGTTCTATACCATCAGAATCATAGATGTTTGGGTGTTTGAGCAATGCCCGTCTATATGGCGTTAATGCCACCCCATATGGTCTATCATTTTTAATCCACTCTGTTAATTTTTCTTTAGATACTCTGCCCTCTTTTTCCACACGTTCTTCCATTTCCTTCAATCTTTTAGAGCGATCAGTAACACTCTTTTCAGCAGAAACCAGTTGATCAAAATATTTCAACATATCTTTCATTTCATTTTCATATATCAAATTATTTTTAAGATGCTCCAAACCAACTTCTGCTTGACTGTTTCTGTGAGGTTGATCATCCAAATACAAATTAAGTAATTTAATTGCTTCATCATTATTCTTAAAAAAGTCTCCAGTAGGATTTAACTCTTTGTAATATGGAGCGTCATACATAATGAATGGTGTACCCTTCATAATACCATCAGTAGTCGCAACTGACCATCCACCATATTGTTGCATTGGAGAATAACCAACTCTACATCTCCTTAATTCATTATAATACTCCATTTTATCAAATTTGTCAACATATATGTAAGGTCTAGTTGAAGAATCTAAAAGTGGAATCCACACCTTAAAATCTTGTCTCTGTTTCCACAATTCGTCTGTGGTTTTTATAAAGTTATCAAAATCCTTGTATGTGGCTGGCCGATGATTAAAAACAATTTTCTTTTCAGTCTTTTTCTCCATCGCAGTGGTATCAACCACATCACTTCTTCTAATTCCAGGATGTTGTACTGTCAAAATCTCATCTAATTTTTTACAATTGTATATACTCAAAATCTTACCTGCTTCTTGTAACACCAATTCTTTCTGTGCTTGAGTATTCAAATAGCACCGCTTCATTTCCAATATTCCAATCAAGTTGTAATTAAAAGCGTGCATGGAAGATACAACCACATCCTTAATATCAAACCAATGACAATACCCAACAACCGGAGGATTATGCGAACTAGTATTATATAAAACATTTTTAATGTTAAGAGTATGTTCAGGTAAATGTGAAAATATTAAATCAAAATCCCATTTCCTATGTCTTATTATATCAAAATCTTTTACATTAAAATGCATCCTCATATTTTGAGGATAGCTTGGACAGGGTACAATAAATTGATGAGTATTTGGAAACGCAGAAGAAAACATCATCATATGTTTCGGCATTACCAAATAGAAAAATAGATCATCCCTGATTTTATTCATTTCAGTAATCATAGAATAGATTACTTGAATATAACTATCTTTTTCTAAATCTTTAGCATAAGTAATGTTTGGATAAACTAAAATTCTCAATGTTTTCTGAGGTTTAAAATTTTCTCCAAATAATCCTTCTATTGTGTTCATCTTATAATATCAATCGTGTCTATAGATTTTGGAGTCCAAAATTCTAGTTCATCACGCAGCCTACCATCTGCTTTGAGATTTTCATATCTCTTTTGTGCTTTTTTCCTCCAAAATTCTACCACTTTATCAAATGTAAATTTATCATAATTTACGCCCTTTATCAAAGTCTTAGTCTTTCCCAACATATAATCAACTGAATTAGTATACCCAAAGTCTGAAGTATAATAGCGCTTTTGAGTAGTAATTGCCATCTTATCTTTTACCACTTTTGACAAATGAGAGTACTTATCCATATCATAAACTTTCAAACTTTCTTTGAGATATGAAAGCATCTTAGCCTGAGTTCTCATCTTTCTACTAGTAGGAATTTCCTGTGTATCTGGAACCAGCTGTTCACCATCATTATACTTGTCTTGAATTTCATCTCTCATTGTCTTGTATTTTTCATCTGAAAGGTTCATCATCAATTTGCTTTCAGTATCACCTCTATATCGAATCAAAGGTTTCAGCCCATCATATTGGCTGTTTCCTTTGATAGACCCGTAAAGAGAAGTTGTTTCAAAAAATACAATATCCGCATCATACTTATCATCCCACATTTCCCTAACTTCATGACAAACACAAATTAAAGCAGCAAGTTTACCACCAAGACAATTAAATCCAAATGGTTGTGCTGGAACTATGTTAAATCCGTTAAGACAATGTTGATTCAAAGTTTTAAGATCTACTTTTTTAACATTAAAATATTCATGCCTCGGTCTCATACTAATTACTGGAGATCCCAATTTAATAAAGGCAACAAACTTACCAGAATTCTTTTCTCTAATAGCAAGTCTTGTAGATCTTCCAGGAGAATTATCAGCATTAAATGATGCAGTCAACTCAAGTAGTTTAGTGTATGCGTTTGTAGTAATTTCTTGTGGAGTAGGATTCTTAGGAACACACTGAACAATCTCAAATTCCATGTCTTTTGGTTCCATAGAAAAATCATTGAATAGATCTTTTTGAGGACCATTTGGAATAGTTTCACCAGTGAACATATCATAAGACCCCTTTAACCAATCATCAGAATATCCCATATCAATGAGTCTTTGCCTTTTCTTCCAGCGATAATAATTGGTAATATCGCCCCCAAGAAAAGTTTCAAAGAAGTCTATATATTCATTATAGTATTTTAGTGCATCTTCTTTTTCTAACTGCATATCTACCTATTTAAACTCACACTCTACCATAATTTCAGTTAAACAAGCGACCATATTGATTTCTTGGTCTGCCACAAATGCTGACTTATATTGATAATCAGCAATAATAAGAACTGCTTGGGGAATAGACTGTTGCTTCAAATGAGAACTTAAATTATCATACAATTTTCTAAAAATTCTAGTGGAGTCTTGATCTAAGTTCTGATTAGTCCATTTTCTCATCTCTGAAAATTTCTTACCCCTCAAACAATCAACCAATTGACCAACATTAATTTCTTCCAAACTTGAAAGAATACCAATATCAATTTTACCAGAAGCAGAATACCGCTGAAGCTCATTCAGTACTCTCCTGAAATCTGGAAAGTGTTTCATGATAAGTTCAACCAATACCTTGCGGTCAAATTCTACATTTTCACTTTCAAGTATCTTTTCACATAAATGAAGATATTGTTCAGCAATCTTTGGTTTTTCATTATTTGGAATTACAAAATCAAAGACAGCACAACGGGAATGGATGGGATCAATAATACGGTTAGGATAGTTACAAGTAAAAAGAAAAGAAACATTATTTCCAAATTTTTCAATGAATCCTCTTAATGCAGGTTGTACAGAATCAGGGTTCATGTAATCCCCCTCATCCATAATTATAGCCTTGCGGTTTCCTGTCATAGAAACTGAACTACAAAATTGATTCAATGTAGTTCTAACAGTATCTATGTTTCGACCCTCGTCAGAACCATTAACTATCAAGTAGTCAGTATTGGTTTCATCACAAAGAGCTCTAGCAACAGTAGTCTTACCAGTACCAGGCTTCCCAGCAAAAATTACATTTGGGACTTTTCCACTTTCAACATATTCAAGAAATGGTTCTTCTAAATCACTGGGCAAAACACAATCTGCAACCTTAGTAGGTCGCCATTTTTCGCACCAAAGAAAATCTTCACGAATTTGAGACATGATTACTCCCCAAATGTAGAATCAGATTCAGAAGCAATGTAGTATTGTAAATTAGTTGAAGAGTGTGAAAATTTAGTAATTCTTGAAGTAAGTTCAACATCATAATCTCCAGAAAATAGTTTAAGATTTTCTATCTTGTAAACCATATTGAAGGTTTTAGACGTTGTACCAACTTCTGATTTGAATTCATCAGAAGATGAGTTATTCACATCAGTAGCCACAATTTGAATTGCTTGTCCATTACCAGCAAAACAAACATGAGGAAGACCAAGAACGGAAGCTGCCTTGATAGTCTGGTCAAAATCTACCTTACTGAGTTTAAATTTCACATCAGTATTTGGAAATTCTAGTTTCTTATCTTCTGGTGGAACTACAATCATAGCTGGATCAGCAAATGTATATTCTACCTTCCCACCAATATTCATAGTTTTATCTCCAATTTCTAATTCAGGATCCTGAAAAAGAGACATCACACCAAGCATCTTGTTCAGATCATAGATTGCAAAATCGCTTGGAAAGGATTCTGGAATCTCGACAGAAGCAAGAATGTTCTTTTGTGGAGAAATTGTTGTTAGTTTGTTTCCTGTTTTGAACTGAATATTTTGATTTATACTCGCAAAGTTTTTCAAAAGATTCAAGGATTGTTCACTTAGTTTCATCGTATACTCCGTATATTAGAATTGTTTATTATATTATTAGTATAACATCTTATGTTAGTTTTGTCAACTTTTCTTACTTCCCTTTTTCCTCTTCTCTCGTGCCAACTTACGTCGCATTGCGCGACTAAGTTTTTGACCAGCTTCTTTTTCTACTACCTCTTCTTCTTCTGTAGTTACAAGATGTGGTCTACTTTCAATGTCCATTCCATGAGCGGCATAATCAAGATTTGCCAAAGCAGGAAGACTACCATTGAAAACATAACTGCCAACATGACCAAGTTTCATCCAAGGACACAACCAGGTCTTGATACCAATTTTTCTTGTGAATTGACAGAACATATAATCTTCTGACAAATAGCGGTCACTTCCACCAGACCCCTCACCAGCAAAGGCTGAAGAATCAATTACTGTGTCAAAAAACGCATGAATATATCTTGAACCATCAAAATTTTCAGACCTATTGTGATCTGGTTTATATGAAAATTGTGGATATGCATCTCTGAATTTTTCAAAGACTTCTCTGGCTACCAACATAAAACCTGTGCCAATTTCCAGAACTTCAACTGGTTCAGTTATCTTAATTTCATTTGTTCCACCAACTGGATTGAACACAAAATCACCAGTATACTCTTCAAGAGCATCTGGTTTTTCATCTGCATGCCCTGCATCAACGGCATTACGCACTTTCTCCCAAGCAATACATTTCTTAGGATAGGGGGCACCAACAATATCTTTGTCCAATGCAGCAAGAGTCAATACATCATTAGGATTGAAAGCAATGTCGCTATCAATAAACATTAAATGAGTATAAGGACTTCGCAAAAATTCATCAACTAGATAATTTCGTGCTCTAGTGATAAGACTTTCATTGAACAGATAGAAAAATCTTACATCCATTCCATATTGAGTGGCAATGGTCGCAAGATCAGCAGTGGATTTTGTGTACATGCCATGACACATTCCACCATACATTGGAGATGCCACAAAAATCTTCTTTTTGCGTAACTCCTCAATTTTAACTTCAATTTCCATTTAATTTCCTTAGAGATTAGTTCAGTTTAGATTATTCTTTGTATTATCAAGACACTCACGGGCAGCATTAAGTTTATTCTCAAGAACCTGTATAAATCTTTCACAAGTATTTATATTAGCTTGATTCTTCTCTTTACGAGCAAGTTTCAAACCTTCTTTGTTTGAAGTAAGTGCTTGGTCATGATTAAGAATCTGCTGTTCTATTCTTTTGATTGCACCTTCCTTGCGCAATCTTCTTCCTGGATTTCCTCTCATGCAACCTCTTCCAAATTTTTAATTACAGTATCTTCATCGATACCACCATGCTTTTCAATCACTTCATCAATAACTGAACATGGCACATAACCATAAACAGTACCACAAGGATTATCATCATCTTCGCAATACCTCATAATCATGGATTCTTTTTGACTAGGATATCCAATCTCAAATTCAGTATATTCATCTGCGATTGTTTTAGGTTCGCAATAATGAGTGTCCGATGCCTGTACTGACATTTGAAACCCATCTTTACAAACCACATGAGGAGTATAGCCAGTAGTCATATCTAGACCAAGTTTTTTAACTTTTCTATACTTTTGTATAAATTCATTAATTGTCATCATTCATTTCCATTATCTATTCCTATAGTTTCTGTAATTTCAGTTAAAGAATTTCTCCAATCTCCTAATTCTTCTGTCAAAAATGCCATTGAAACAGGAGTTTTTGGACTAACCTTTAACACTTCACCTTCATAGACGTCCCACATATCACAAGCCACAGGATTGAGATTTGTTCCATAGTCTAAATTAGGTTTTTTCTCAAAAGCATATACTGATCCATCCATATCACGAGCAATCCAATTAAAATTCAATGGAATCGCCGTTTCTACAACTAATCTATGCATTACTTCTTGTGTCATAACTTTCACCTTATTCATTAGAGAGTTTATTAAAATAGCGCTGATCTACATCAGCAATGAACCGCCCCATATAGGACAGTAATTCGTGGATATCATTTTCATTCAAATGATACACCATCTTATCCCGCATCAATTCGGGAGTTTCTATCATTTCCTTAACTTCAGTATACCTAAAATGTGGGCAGTTGTCAAGAGAAAAATAACAAGCAAATTCCTCATCTTCTTTTTCCTTTGCTTTAGAACTGCACCAGAAGGTATAAAAATCAGAGTTAATCCAACGTGAGTAGCTCACCTTAGACCGCTCCAATTCATCCATTCATCATCGTACATTTCCATTTGTCTCAAATCTCTTGTACGTTGCCTTGCAGCATCTGCTAATTCTTCATCAATCACATGCTGAGGAATATTTTTCACATCTTCTTCATCTATAAAACCATCTTCCATTGGTTCATTTGCAACTTTCTTTGCAATTTCATCAATAATCAAATGATCAACATATTCATTTTTTGTTATACCCATAATAGTTTCCTTTAAATAAATGGAGTGACGGGTCGGAATCGAACCGACCTAACTGGTTTTGCAGACCAGTACCTCACCACTCGGTCACCGTCACACAGCAACCATATCAACAAACTTAGACAGAACCACACGATTCTGAAGTTTATTTTTATTAAACTTAGAAAAGGCTCTCTTAATATCACCCTTCTTCGCATCTTCTTTGACTTCAAGAACTGCTTCATCAGTCACAAGACGTTGCCCGCCCTTGAGAATATAAATCTCAGACCAGCCACCATACTCAGTACCAATTACAAAACCATTCTTTCTCCAACCAGAAAGAACTGATTGATGAGGAGTATTTTCATCAGAAAATTCAAGTGCATCATAGCTACTGAATTTAGGAATAAGATAGAAATTTACAACATTAACTCCATGCTTATCACGAAGAACTTTAACCAAAGTATTAGTCATAGACCCTCTACTGTAACGAATACTTCTAGATTCATCTAATTTATATTCACGCTTAGTATCCATATCACGAACAATAACTGTATGACCAGAACCCCTCCAGCTGTATCCACTACCAATATTTTTATGGTCATAGGTACGTTCTACCATTTCACCAGAATAAGTCTTTTCAATTACAGTTTTTCTATCCCACACATCATTTCCACCAGAAGAATCTCCATCAGTGAGATAAATCAAGTTTACAATCTGAATATTATTTTTTGCCTTAAACTCAGGAATAAAAGTATTTATTGCCAAAAGTGACGCATTCAAAGGAGTTCCACCAAGAGACATTCCACTAGGAAGTGATTTGTAACCATGATAATAACGATTATACCTATCACCCTCATAACATTTCCCTATTGCTGTCATATTCACATATGCCGCATGCAACTCATTTGCTCTCATTCTTGAAGAGAATATATTCAAAAGATGGTGAGCATCAATCATCAAATCACCATTCTTTCCATCATCTTTATGAGTCCATGACGCACGACCTTCACTCATTTTATAAGTGCTGCGGATTTCTGAAGGATATGAATCAGAAAAAAGGAAAACTTCAAAAGGAATATTCACCCGCTTTGCGAACATAACCAAAACCATCATTTGTTCAAGAGAACCTTTAATATTTTGTGACATTGAACCAGACCAATCAACTACCATTACTAGACCATGATTCTTACCATCAGGAGTTACACTAATTTTCTTGAAAATATGTTCATTGTATTTGTAAGTATGAAGAATACTAGTATCAATAATTCCAGAGTTAGCTGTTGCTGTTCTAGAATGAGCATCTGCTGCTTTCTTCATTTCAAATTCTTTCGCAAGATACTCAACAGTTCTCTTATTCTTGTTTCTGAATTCAACAAAAGATTTTGTCGCACAATCAATTTGCTTATTTTCTTCACTATCTTTTTCTACATCATCCGCCACATAGTGGTCACGAATCAGAGAATGAATCTCTTTATAATCAATGATGATATTTTTAAGATCTGCTACAGGAAGATTTGCATATTCAAATGCAGACTTAGTAGCATCTTCTTCAACCAACTCATCTTCACGATTTCTAAAATTATCATCAGTAATTGACCGGGGTTCTACTCCCTTTCCTGCATTATCAAAATCAGGTCTTCCAACTCCAGCACCAGAACCATGTCCAGAATTATCAGAAGCTTCATTAGAAATTTCATCATTATTAGAATTTCCAGACTTAGCCTTTTCACCTTCTTCGCCTTCACCAGATTCGCCAGATTCGCCAGTTTCTTTACCTTTTTCTTCAGACTCACCTTCACCTTCACCAGTACCAGTAGAAGAACCAGAATCTTCTTCTTTTTCTTCTTCACCAGCCTCAAGACCTTCCAGAGTTATCTTCAATTCTTCAACACCATCAGACTCTTCTCCTGAAAAATCATCCATGCTATCATCCATTTCATCATCACCAAACTCATCAGATAGCTCAAACGTAGAAAAGTCATGATCAGACATATCTGTTTCTGAATCATGATCTTTAGCATATTCATAAAGTTCATCAGTAACACGAACCACATCTTCCCAAGTCCGAGTACCTTTGACCTTTTCAATATATTCATTCTCTTCATCAGAAAAAGTAAGTTCATGAACAGAACCACCTTTAAAATGAAGATTAATTTTGTCAATCAAATTAAGTTCATTAACATCAACTCCACGAAGACCAAAAAAATCTTTCTTGATTAGTTCAATATATCCTGTAGTAAAAGACCTACGCCCACCAGGATACTTATCTTTAATTTTTCTCTCAATTCTTGCATCCTCAACAACATTAAGGAAGGACTTATATCCACGACCCTTATCAGAGCCCGCGCCATGCCATCCATCTTCTGGAGTATAAAGTGCATGACCAACTTCATGAAGTACCATAAGATCATACAAGGAACCGCTCATCTCTTTCCAAACTGGAAGTTTGAGGATACGATTCTTTACATCAAATGCTGCTGTAGGATAATTACCATGTTCAACTGTTACATTCTCAGTAGCGAGAAGTTTCGCCAGAAGAGACTTGGTATTTGTTAAATTAGACATTTAAAACTCCAAAAAGTTGCTTTCTCATTATTACAATTATATTATATAACGTCTTGGCACATATGTCAAGACAAAAATGAAGTTTTTTGACTCCCCGGCGATGCGCTCAATAGACTTACTCGCTGTGCTCCGAAGATGGGGAGTCATTTTTTTAAAAGGGTGAAAGATCATCTTCTTCATCATCTTTAGGAGCTTCATACTCTCTAATTTTCTCATCATCAGTCATTTCTTCATCAAGAACAACTTCAGAGTCAACTTTGGAATAAAGATCCAAGAAGGAAGTTTTGGTATCATCATCAAATCTGTTGATACACATTTCAATCGCCTTCTTACGGTCATTGAAAATTGCGAACGCATTCGCAATATGAACCAGACGTCGTGTGGCGATAATTTCATCAATTCCACCTTCATAGAAGGTTTTGCGAATGATGTCCGCCCAATTGACTAACTTCTCTGAAAAGTCTCCAGATTCAATATCCAGACTGACAAATACCTTGTCAAGAATCTTTCTCTCAATCGCTACAGAAGGATACTCCTGCTCCATAGTAATCGGGAAACGCTCAAGGAACGCCTCATTCAAGATGTTAGTTCCAATAAACCGACCATCTTCAGAACCTTTACCTTTGGTATTTGCAGTTGCAAAAACCGTGAATCCAACTGAAGGTTTTACAAACCTATTAACTTTCTTCAGAAAGACACCTTTGCCTTCCAGTACAGGTTGGAGACACATAATCTTGGAGGATGCCAAGTCAATCTCATCAAGGAGAAGAACAGCACCACGCTCCATAGCCTTAACTACAGGACCATCCTGCCAAACAGTATTTCCATTAATCAACGCATAGTGACCAAGAAGGTCATCTTCATCAGTTTCAACAGTAATATTGACACGGAAATATTCTCGTTTAGCTTTCGCACAAGCTTGTTCAACCATGAAAGTTTTACCATTACCAGACAATCCTGTGATAAAAGCTGGATAAAACCTTCCAGACTTAGCGATGTTTTGTACATCATTAAAGTGTCCAAAAGGAACATACAGCGGGTCTTTATCAGGAACCAAATTTTCAGTAGGGTTATGGTAAGCAACTACAGAAGAAGATTCCTCAGTAGTCGATACAGTTTCAACAACTGGAACACTCTCAGGAGTACTCACAGAAGCAACTTCAGTCGATGGCCATCTCCAAAGACCACGACTTATTTTATTTTCATCACCAGCAAGGAACCACGGGCGAATAACTCCCAATTCCTTATGCCTTCCAGATTCGGTGAATTCCAGAATATCTTTTCTTGTGAATGAATCGCCACCAACATAGTCACGAAATGCATCCAAACTCAATTTACGACTCTCAGACATTTTCATAATACATTCTCTATATGAGTTATCAAATTGGAGTGTCTATCTCCATCCTTTACTACTATTATCTCAAATCCTGTCACCATTGTCAAGACAAAAATTCAGAATTTTATTCTTTTTCAGAACATTGTTCAGAAACCCACTCTTCAAAACTCTCTTGCTCCGCCTCTTGTCTAAAGGCCTCAGCAATGATTTCTTCAGCAGAAATCTTCCAACCAATAATTTCTTTTTCCATTATATTTCTCCTTTAATTATTATTACAAGGTCCATTATACTCTCTCTGTGACAAATGTCAAGACAAAAAGTAATTATTTTTGCTTCGGTAGGGCTCCCGAAGGAACCATGCCCTACCTTATTAATTCTTTGGGGGCTGACTATTAAAAAACCATTTGGTTCTCCTGTCTGATTGTTATCCTACGGTCAAAACCTTGTACCGTTTTCCATTAATTACTTCTTCTCTAACTACTCTCAAAGTAGAACGAGAAGACTCAATTCCATTGTCCACATTGGCTTCCGCCGTGAACTCCCGATTAACAGGGGAAACCAATTTGGTTTCCTTAACTCTACAGTACCGATACGGATTCTTAATTTCCTTCTTCATTCACGCCTCGCGTTTCAAGGTTAATCTCAACTGTTCAATTATATTATCTCATATGCAAGAAATGATGTCAAGACAATTCGTACATTATTTTTATGAAACACAAATATACCAGTAATGACCTTCAAGATTCTCAAGATGAAGATTTATATTATATCGTTCAACTACGTTTGTATAGAATTTATTGGATGACATAAAGTTTGTCAAGGCATTAATGCCTTGTTCAAAACTTGAATACTTGGTGGGTTGAATGCCACGTTCACAGGAACGTAACCGATAACCATTCTCCTTCCGTTCAGCACCCAAAACCTCAACTCCATTGACTTTTACAGTACCTCTTGTTTTTTTCTCAAATTTTCCAATAATCATTTCGCTCTCCGAAATAGGTTAATCTCAACTGTTCAACCTTATTATCTCAAATCCACCAGGAAATGTCAAGTCTTTTTTTTTGGTAGGGCAGGATGGATTTGAACCATCGACTTCTTGTGTATCAGACAAGCTCTCTTACCGGACTGAGTTACTGCCCTATATGGCGGAGAGTGTAGGATTTGAACCTACGGCACCCAAAGGTGCGGCACATTAGCAATGTGCTGGTATAAACCTGACTCACCCAACTCTCCGTGGCGGCCCCAACCGGATTTGAACCGGTGTTACAGGATTGACAATCCTGCGTCCTAGGCCGAAACTAGACGATGGGGCCACTTGGGTTGACAGAAGGGGGTCGAACCCTCGACCTTTTGGACCACAACCAAATGCTCTACCAACTGAGCTACTGTCAACATAATTATTTGGTCATATCACCATACGGTCCAAGAGGAATAACCTCAAATATTCCTATTAGTATTGATGCAATCATGAACAGCACACATCCCACAAAAAAATATAGAAAGACTTGTGTTGCCATTTCATAGCCTTCATCTCTTTCTTTTTCTTCTGTTATACCCATATAGTATCTTTCATATAATGTTAAAGTTAAAATAAAACGTAATAATGATGCTGGTGGTGAATGGGTTGTTTTTTTGGCGGTCACATCCCCTGACCGCTACCTGGTTTATCACCACCAGCAATTGGCTCCCCCGGCTGGGATCGAACCAGCGACATTTTGATTAACAGTCAAACGCTCTACCGCTGAGCTACAGGGGAATTACTTCTTCTTTTTCTTCTTCTTTTCAATCTTCTTAATCTCATCTTTCAGCGTTTCTAACTCTTCCTTCTTATCGACAATTTCATCCTTCAGTCCCTTCAAATCTTTCATATCTTCTAGTGCCATTTCCATACGATTTGCCATCGTCTGCACCTCTTCAATGAGAGAAGGAATCATTGCAAAATTCAATGTTTTTACACTTGTTCTCATTTCTTCAAGAACATCACAAATATAACGATTTAGTCCATACATAATT
>Ga0207989_1000783_pt1 | contig 17001 bp, 25 predicted proteins | sample ETNtaG_7_FD_185777 | JGI IMG/M metagenome (GOLD analysis project Ga0207989, IMG submission 185777) | Marine microbial and viral communities from oxygen minimum zone, Eastern Pacific Ocean - ETNP201406SV65 (SPAdes) (version 2) | ecosystem: Environmental > Aquatic > Marine > Oceanic ... | reverse complement strand
TTGCATTACAATTAGAACTTAGTTCTAGTTCTATACGTTTAGGAAAATATATCATTTTTATTACCAAATTAGTCTAGACACCCAGATAATTCTATTAAACTCATGTTTTTGTTTAGGCACCGAGTGGTGACTGATTTCGGAATTTACATACGCAAAATAAGTTCCTGGTAAACATTTTATTTGCTTAACAGGTACTATTATAACACTACCAATTTCAATATTTTTTTGTTCTTTATGAAATATAGCACCTGTCTCTGGATATTGGTTAGTATCGGGTAGATAAAAGTGCTGAGTTATACTATGTATTACCCCATCTAATTTTAATTCTTTTTTATAATCATTATATGCACTTTGATTATAATCTGTATGTATATCTAGTTGTCCACCTTTCTTTTGTAATTGAAAAACAGAAACAAACCTATGTTTTTTAGGAATATCAATTTTAAATGTGTTAAATAGATATTCTGCTTGTTCCTTTGTTTCAAACTCGGCAAGAATACGGCGATGCCATTTAGTATGTTCAGCATGATATATTTCAGGACATAAATCGGGCTGGGGATCTGGAATCCATTTAGATGAACTATATATTTTTTTACTGAGCTCTATTGGATTTTCAATAGCATTCTCTTGTATAATATGTAAAAAGGGTTCTGCAAATATCATTAATTTAGTGTATACGACGGCATATCATTGCCTGATGCTTCGGGTGTTATTTCGCCCATTTTCATTATTACTGCATGTAATTCGTCAACCATATCTTCGTCCTCAGGATAAAATAGTGCTTCTTGGGCATTAATAGATTGCAAATACTGTTTTGATTCAAGTAACTGGTCGTGTTCAAACGTTATACCATTAATAACTAACTTTCCATTTACTACTGTAATAATAGGATTATTCATTTTAAAGGAGGTGTGTAAAGTAGACCGCCATCTTTGTACAATTTATTGTAACCTCGACTTAAGCCTAGTCGTGTGTCTTTGCCTAAATGTAATTCAAATATTTCTTTATAGTTTCCTACTTCAGTAATTATATCAACTGCAAAGGAGTCTTTAATACCTAATTTTGCACCAAGGTCTCCCCTTTCTCCCATAAAGATTTGGATTATAGGATCTCTATGACTACTAAAGTCATCAATATTAACTTGGTCTATTCCTAATTCTTCTGCAAGAAATAATACATATATTGCCCATCTAGCAATATCCGAAAATTGTTGATCACCATATTTTACTGCCGGACCTAACGGCTCTTTTGAAATAACTTCTGGTAATATTACATGGGCATTAGGATTAGAAAATGTAGATTTTTTGCCTGCTAACGACGACCGATCTGTTCCGTACATATCACATTTGCCATCAATGTAAAAATCTGCCGGAGTTTGTCCTGCTTTTAATGGCACAGGAATAAAGTCTACATCCCAAAGTTCAAAGAAATCTTTAATATTTTGTGCGGCAGTTCCTGCGTCACTATAACATACCCTTGCACCGGTTAAGTCTTTAGCACTTTTGACACCTAAACTTCTACGTACAATAAAACCTTGTCCATCGTAATATGTTGTAGGCATAAACTCAATACGCCATTCAACATCACGTGAATATGTATATGTTGTTGTAGCACTAATAACATCTATAGTACCGTCAAATAATTTTTCAAATCTAGTTTTGCCATTAACTGCAACTGTTTCCATTGACCATTCGTCACCTAAAACGGCAATAGCAATAGCCTTGCAGACATCTATCTCAAATCCTTGCCAATGTTCCCCGCCATGGCTTTCACTAAACCCAGGTTTGTCATCATATGATCCGCAGATTAATTTTCCACGTTCACGAATACGTTTTACTGTTTGTCCAAAGGTTGGGATATATTCAGGGCCTATTTGGTAAGGAAGGGGCTCGTGTTTGGCGTGTTTTTCTTTTAAAATTTCAAGTTGTTTTTTGGTGTCTTCGTATTTGTCTTTATAGTAATTTGAAGGTGCGTTAGCGGATGGATGACCACCAACGCCATCAGCAATATCAGCCGGGTTAGACGCCGCCGATATAATTCGAGGATCGAGTGAGATTGGTAAAGCCTGCTTTGCTTCAGTAATACCAAAGCCAGCAATTAACCAAAAACATATTCCTGCTATCATCTTGCCTACTGGTAAGAAAAATATCCACATTACTTCAACGTCCTATATATTTCCATTAATTCTGTGTCGGCCATAGGAGATGGCATTGTGAAGTATTTTTGATGCCCTACAGACATAAATCCTTTTAAATCTGCGAAACTTGGGTATGTACTTTGCAAACCGGTGATTAAATGATCCGGATTTAAATGACATTCTGCACATACATTACCTTTAGACATAACTCTCGTTGCCGCCTTATAACGCTCACTTTGTACTAATACCGAATTTAAATCTTTCTCAAGCCATTCAACTTTTTCTTGAATATCGGGGACAAGTATAAAAACTAGATAAGCCAGTAACGCAATAATAACATAATCAAATGTCTTGATACCTTTTACTGCATCAAAGGTATCTGTTTCAATTTGTTTAATTGGTTCAAATTTCACTTCTTCTTCACCATTTGTTGATACTGATGTTTTTACAGTATCTTTTGTTTTTTGTTCTGCCATTATAACCTAACCTAATTTACTTCGCTTTTCCGATCTGCGATAGTTTTTTAGTTATTTGTTGTTGGAACCATTTTAATACAATAGGAATACTTACGTTTGATGTTAGTCCAAACAAATAACCGACGGGGTATTTGTAACTAGAATATGCGGCCAACTGCGGCACATTCGTGAATACTATGCTAATTAGCAAGTATCCAGTTACAGCCATTCCTAAATTTATAAATCCATCAAATACTACCATGTATCGGTTACCAGAATATTTGTCTTTGTTATCTTGCCTATAATTGAATAAGAAGATAAAGAAAGACGAAAACATGATCACACAATACATAACAATTTCGTCTATTGCAAACAGATCCATGGGACTCCTAATAATTCTATTACATGATATTTATCTTAGTGTTTAAATCTACAATGATATATTTAGTAAATTTACTTGGTGAAGACGTATATGCCTTCAAATTTGGAGGAATGCTCTTTTTTGTTGTTTCCTACACCCGGGCGAGTGTTTAAGAGCATTTTTATTGTTTTTTGGTGTGTAAACCCTAACTTTTCGGCAGTTTCAATCCATCTGTTAACAATGTTATATTTGCCCATTATAGGCGTCTTATAGTCTGCTATATTGGTAGCAAATATACCATCGTCATGTAAACATTCATGTATGTTGTTTATAGTAGGAGCGACATAACCATCAAACCATTGGTTTAATGTTTTAAATTTTACCATACATTGCGTTGGCTCATCACAATACTTTTCTAAGTTGAAATATGGAGGACTACTAAATGCCAAATCAAAATGTGGGCGTGGTATGTATGATTCACTACCAAGACAATTTATTTGAATTTCACTACGTAAAAAACTAGCAAGATATCCTAGATACTTTACAGTTTCTGTATTTGGTTCGGCACACCAATATTCGTAATGCATTCTGCTTGTACCAGCACCCAACATTCGACCACCATACCCTGCACTATAATCGTATACTTTACCATTAAACATGGGACAAAGTTCTTCTATAATACTTCGTGCATTAAATGCTTTGAAGTTTTGTATGTTTTCACCAGTAACTAATTCAAGTGCTCTACGCATCGCAATAGGTCTAACTAAGTTGTTACCTTCTCTATATTGAAAGCAAATCTTTATTGCACGTTTTAATTTTTTGTCGTTAAAAAATCTGTCTTTTAAACTATTGCTACCTCTACCTTTTGGCTCGGCCGTCATCATATTAGGAAACATAAATCTTATTAATGCTTGCCCTTGATTATTTCCTAATCCTAATACGTTGTCTTTAACAGGATTTGCAGTTGCTTGACATAAGTCACTAATAGTTTGACGTATGCCGTCTTCTGTGTAATATGTAATTGGAATTAAATTTATCGAACGATAAATTTTGAACACTTCATCAATGACAGTATCAGGATCTTTGTTATACTGTTCATTTGTAAAAGTATCTAAGAGGGGGTATACAGACTCGTAACCAGTGAACTCGTTTAAAACAGGTTCAAAATTAATATTCCATCTTTCATATAACTGTTCTATCATGGAAAGTTTCATCATTTGCGATTGGTTCTAACTGCTTTATTAAAACGCCTTCTAATGCAGTCATATCAACTTTAGTTTTTAATGGAATATAACAAATATCCCATTTTTTAATATCATATTCTTTATGTTCCACTAACCATTTCCACCCTTCAGGTACATATTTGGGTGGTGCTAAATCTTTGCGAGCTTTGCGTTTATGGTTTGCAATACGTGTGGCAATTTTTCCTTGCCCAACATAAATTACTGGACCTTTGCCAATTATTGAGCCTTCAAATATTATATAAACGCCTTCATGTGATTTGTCTATGACGGCATTATGAAATAGTTGAACTCGGAATCCTTCACGTATTCCTAAAAATTTGGTGGCTTTGTTAATAATTTCTGCAATGTTGTCGTTCATATAACGGGGAAAATATGATATTTTATAACTGTATAAATGAATCCGATAAAAAAGATGCCAATACCAATTTCATGTAATCTTTTATTGTTACTGAATATTAATGGTGTCATAATACAAAGCATAATAACTCTACCTATTACTTTCATTGACACTAACTCGCCTTTAAAGAATACAAAAAGATTTGCAAGAAGGCAAATTTGTAATGCTACTGCCAACCCTAATATAACTTTATGATGATCGTAATAATAGTCTTGTAAATTAACGTCTTTATCTTTATACGATTCAGGTTGTGGTGCAACTACTTCACTAACCATAAAGAACAAGAATGGTACTGACAAATATAATAGAAACGTGAATAAATTCCAATTATCATTTGAAAAGTATTCCAAATCTCTCAGCGGATAAGAAGTCCACCAAAATAATATAATAGTAAAAAAAGTTATGAATGAAAATAACGTATGAGGCCAGTAGAATGTGACGTCATCATCCGGGTCATCGTTATAATTCTTTGCTAATAATGAACTGCAATTTATCATTAGTCTTACCATAGATAAACCCAGGATCACAAAAGCAATCATAGATAAATGCGAATACGCCACCATTAATATGCACCTCACATAACATATTATTTATGGTACCACCGGCCGGGCTCGAACCGGCACGCCCCGAAGGACACGAGATTTTAAGTCTCGGGCGTCTACCAATTCCGCCACGGTGGCGTTGGTTCATACTCGCAACTTTTTCTTTGTGAATTCTATAGTGGCGGTCGCCCGTTCGATTTTCTTTTTACGGAGTTTTTCAATTTCCTCGGCAGTTGCAGTAATTTCTTTATCAGCCAAAATTTTGGTTATGTATTCAGTGTTGGCTTCATGTTTTGCAACTTGGGCCTCAAACGCCTTAATGGCTCTATCTTGACGTTCACGTTTACCATTTTGTCTGCTTCTAGTTCCCATCTTTTTCCTTTTCTGCTAGATATGCTTCAACATGTTCTTCTTTTAATACCCAATAGTAGGCGCCATATTCACTAAGTGGTGCAGTACGGCACCAATTAGATATCTCTCCGTTGTGGTTTAACACGCCGCCTTTTTCTATTGTTTTCATATATTTTAGAGGACACTCTTCTGGTGCAGTTATTGCAACCCATCCTAATATACTGAGTCCGATTATTGCTAAGTTTAGGGTTGTTATCATAACAAATCTAGACTATAAAGATAACTTTCTAATGCAACAAAGTCTCTTTCCATTAGTGCTTTTTCATCATTTTCATTAGCACATACATATTCGTTATAATCTGATTCTAAATCTCTAATTGGTTGATTCCAATCAAAAATCTTTTTTTCTTCTTTAACTAATAAATCACCTTCTAATATCACAATACCTCTGCTTTAACGGGTTGGGTGGTTGGAAATTGAAACAAGTATCCGGGAGCCTCATAAACATATTTGTTCTTAACACCAAGGTTGCCAAGGGTGGCATCGATTGTACACATTTCAAGTGAACCGGATGTTGCTTCTTTACGAAGTTCAAGGAGTGCATTAACTGCAATTTGCAATCTAATTTTGTCTTTAATATGTTCTGGTGTCATCGTTGTCTCCTGTGTTATTCATCATACCACTATTATACTACCTTTAGTCAAAGAGTCAACATTTTTCTTCATTTTTTGGCGTGTCGTATATGGAATCGTCTTCTAAATCGATATCACAAATCTCTTTAATCAACTCTGCTTCTACCCTTTTATACTCCTCTGTACCTGGTTTAAGGTGAAGCAGGGGCGATAAAGTTTCAGTTGGATTGTTTTTTCGTTTTTTCATGGCAACCTATATTCAAAGTTAAATGTAAATTCGTTTTCTTTTAATAAAGTTGCTCCGTTACGTAAATGGAATTTCCTTGCCATTTCAGTTTTAGGACTTAAAGTTACATAACGTGTTGCAGGCATTTTAAAAGGTCCCATGTCCATTTTGCTTATTGCTTCTAACGCCTGATTTAATACGTCTCTACCTTTACCTCTTTTTTTACCAGTAAAATGTTCCCTATTAGATTCTTTAACCCAAACTGTATAAAAAATAGCATTTTCGCCTTCTTTACCGTTCATCAATTCCATTTCAGTTATTGGAATTTTGTCTTGTAATGCTATACAACATACTGCATCAACTTCAGTTCTAAGTTTGGCAGTAAAGTCTTTTTTGTTTCTTTCCGATATAGGAACGGAAGATATATGTCGTGAAGTTAAGTAATATGTAAAATTTGGTGGTGTTGCTCTCCAAATATATGGTATATCCGGTCTTACGGGGTCATCTGAGCATATTGACTCAATATTCTCACTTGTCGCTAAATTTAGCATTCATTATTTCCTTGTTTAAGTCGACAACATTTCCTTTGTCTAATTTTTTGTCAATTTGTTTCCATTTTTGTAAAAACCCAAGTAGTATTGCTCGCTCTTTTCCGTGAGCTTCAACTTCATATGGTAACCAATAATAGTCAACAAGATTTTTTGGTTGGTACCATTGTTTAAGCCAAAACAATTTATTTGTCTTAGGACTTTTACGTAATTCTCCAAACATGTACTGTTTAATGTGTACACATTCATGACCAACAGTTTCTAATATTTTGTGAGCCCACTCTGTATCAGATCGTCTTCTACCATATTCATCGATATTAAATTGCTTAGTATCGATTATGATTTCAAACTTTGTTGGCTTTCTTTTATGCACATCAACGACAAACGCTTCGCCTCCATCTTTGTGCTTCTTAAGTCTAATATTTAATTGGATTTTCTTTAGGTAAGAATTATCATACCCGCACAATTCCAATAAGGCATGATGTGCCATAGCATAGATACCGATTCTAAGTTTGGTATCTATGTTTCTGGCATATACTTTAATATCCATTACCAGTTTATTAGTGAAATGTGATAAACAACATTGGTCATACAAAGAAAAACTACCCACATCATAATGTCTCCTTTAAGAATGTTATTACCATTACATATATTATACTAATAATGAACAAAAGAGTCAAGTTATTAAGGTATTAATGATACTGCTGTCAGTTTTCCACGAGCACCAATAACTTCACCTTTCCATACTGCTGACGTTTTGGAAAGTGAGTATGCTGGTGTTCCACATTCAGTATCAAGTCCGGCATTTTCAATTTCTTTAGATACTCTGATACCTACTGAATACTTTAAAGCGGCCCAGGTAATAAGACTGCAAACTAGGACAAAACCTCCAATGCTCGCAACACCTATTAATTGTGACATAAATGCAACATCTGGTTTAAAGATGCCTACTGCTAAAGTGCCCCAAATACCTGCTACTAAGTGAACTGATAATGCACCTACAGGATCATCTATTTTTAACTTATCCCATAATGGTACTGCATATACACAAAAGGCACCGCCTATCATTCCAATAATACATGCAAGCCACATAGTTGGATAATCTGGTCCTGCTGTAATACTAACTAAACCTGCTAATGCACCATTAAGTACCATTGTCAAATCTATACGTTTATAAAAAGTATACGTCATTATCATTGCCATTAATGCACCAGCACATGCCGCAATATTTGTGTTTGCTATTACGGTTGCTATTGCATCAACGTCGGCTTTTGTACTCATTGCTAATTGGCTTCCGCCATTAAAACCAAACCAACCGAACCATAATATAAATGTACCTAAAGTTGCTAAAGGTAAGTTTGCTGGAGCCATCATATTTGGCTTTCCGTTTTTATTATAACGCCCTGCTCTAGGACCTAATAGCATTGCACCTGCTAATGCACACCAGCCACCTACTGAGTGTACAATAGTTGAGCCAGCAAAGTCACTAAAACCGATATCGGATAGCCATCCGCCACCCCATGTCCAAGCACCTTGTGCTGGATATATAATAGCAGTTAGTACAAGCACTACTCCCATGAAAGGCCAAAACTTGGCTCTTTCTGCAATAGTTCCTGATACAATACTTGCCGCGGTTGCTACAAATACAACCTGAAAAAAGAAATCAGCCATGCCTGAATGATTCTCGCCTGTAAAGTCACCATACATTAATTGGTAACCTACCATATAAAACCCTATACATGCTAATGCATATAGTCCTATGTTTTTTGTTAAAATTGCCGTAGTATTTTTCGACCTAACTAATCCGGATTCTAGCATTGCAAAGCCTGCCGCCATGAGCATTACTAAACATCCACTAAAGAGGAGTAAAAAAGTGTTTAAAATATAGGCAATGTCATTGTAATTTTCCATAAATTATCCTTCCGATTTGCTTAATTTATTGACATTTTAGCCATTTTGTATTTAAGTGAATTGTTTATAAATGTATGTAGAATTGGAATTTTTAGAAAAGAGTGCCTTATAAGACGACAAGTGCGTCAAAATCTGCACAAAAAATAAATACTTTACCTAAACTGGCTCTGGGGGTTGGATTCGAACCAACACACCCCTCTGCAAAGGGATAATACGCAAACAACGTACCACGTCTACCTGTTTCGTCACCCCAGAGTCCGTTCTTTTACAAGGTGTTCCATTTGATGCTCTGCAAGTGCATCAAGGTCTTCAAATGTTTCGTCGCATTCAAAGCAACTAGCAAATCCATGTTCCTTATAAAAGTGTTCTTCATCGATCATTTCCCGTGCCTGCTTTCGTAGCTCATTAATTACGTCATGTATTCCATGTCCACCTGAGTAGATAGGAAATACTTTATTGCTACTTTTTGGCATTACATAAGTCCTGCTCGTTTCATTCCGGCTATCAGCCTTGTTATTCCTATTCCGCCACCAAAACGTGGTCGGAACTCGTGATTTAAGAATTCATTAAGTTCATTCTCTACTCTATCATGCCCAAACAAATCATAAAGTAAATTAGCATATTCACCATCCGAAATAGTATGAAATTGTTCTTTCATTTCGTCTGTGTCGGTAGCTCGCTCAGCACTACCTATTGTTTCCATTCCACCAATAATTACATCGCATTTATTAGCAAGTGAGCCAACTTTTTTTACATCCTTTTGACCAAGTTTCATGTTCCAGAAAGGACTTGTAGACTCAGGAAAATGTGTTAAAAAGAATACGTCTCCATATTCTTTATACATTTCTTCTTCATGGTGGGCATCTAATTCATCACCAGTATATTTTGCTAATACACTTTGATACATGCCACCAGGAAAATCTAAGTCATTATATGGTGCTCTACCATGATCACATTTAAAACCTAAATGTACTAATAGATCATTTTCTAGTTTTAATAAATCGTCGAAGTCACCAGGTGCTTCGAATTCGAACATTGGAAAAATAAGTTCGTGTCTACCTGGTGTTGGGTCTTGCTCTTGCCTATAACTTGTGCTTACACAATAGCATCCTGGCAAGTCAGGTTTTGTTAGTAACTCATACTCTAACCACATTTGGCCCGTTTGGGGTAACGGCCATGTTTCACCATTATATTGATATGTTGCAACTGTGGTAGGATCTTCGCATGCCGCTAAGATACTGAGTCTGTTTTGTGTGTGAACTTCTTGGAAACTTAAACCATCAAAAAAGGAACGACAAGCCTTGACCACCGTGGTGTATTCCACCGGGTCAATTAATATCATTAGTTTGTATCCTTATTCATGATTCTCCACCTAAACCTCAGTATTTATGACCTCAGCAATATTTCCTGGGTTTATAGTACTTCATCATTTCAGCATAAGGGGAATCACAATCGGGGGAGTAATTGTAAACGAAGTTTGCTTGGGGAGGCATGGAACATAATATAGATTCTGCTCTAGCATTTGACTTTAGACCAAAAAGTGTGCCACGGTCATACACAAGATTAAATTCTATATATCGTCCACGACGTATTAATTGAAAGTCTTTATCGAAATTGTTATACTCTTCTCGTATTCTGCGTTTAAGTATTGGTATGTATGCTTTAAGGAATGCTCTGCCAACTGATCGTGTTAGTTTGTTATGTCGGTCATCTTTACCATCTAAGTAATCAAAAAACACTCCACCAACGCCACGCATTTCATTCCTGTGTTGTATAGTAAAATAGTCATCACACCAATCTTTATATACATTGTAGCAATATGGTATTTGTGAGTCACATGCTTTTTTTAATACTTTATGGAAATGGGTAAAGTCTTCTGTATGCGGATAATATGGTGTTAAGTCTACACCACCACCATACCAACATTCGCCATTATCAAGTTCAAAGTATCTTACGTTGGCGTGGGATGTAGGTGCTTTGGGATTTTCAGGATGGATAATGAGTGAGACACCACAGGCGGCAAATTCGTTGCCGTTCATTTTAACTGCTTTTTTCATGCCCTCTGTTACTGGGCCGGTGACATTTGAAAAATTTACTGCACCTTTTTCGATATACTTGCCTGCTATTGTGCGAGTTCGTCCGCCTCCGCCTTCTAGTCTAAGCCAGTTATCTTCTTGAAATCTAGGAATCTTAGAATTAGGATTACCGCGACCTGGATCTGCTTCTAAATATTCAAGTTGCTCGCATATCTTGTCCTGTAAATTTTTTGCAAATGTTTCAAATGACTTAAATCGTTTGCTTAGTTTCATAAAAATAATGTTGCTAAGGCAATTCCATTCATTATTGTAAACCAACTTGTTAGTATGGTAGCGAATGCCGCCTTGCGTATAGTGGTACTTATTACGCCCAATGTACTACCCACAAAATACATTGGAATAAAGACTTTAGTTGCTGGGTCTAAAATTGTAAAAGTTAATGTAGCACTGGCGCCACCAACTAAAATTAATTCGAAAAACTCACAATAAAATGCGAGTTTGCTTTGCCGATAACTTTCTTTAAAGTGGTCGGATACTGTATTGACTATTTTCATTTTGGAAAAGGTTTGGCTTTAAAAGGAAAGCCTTCCTTTAATGCTGTTACAAGTTCTTTTTTACATTCTTTGGAACATACATGAACAAGATCCTCAGAACAATTAAACATTTTACTTACATCTATAGCAACTGAATCGGCTACACGATGTTTACAATATGTACAAATCATATGTCCTGTGTGTGTTTACATTCAGGAAATTTTGAACAACCCATGAAGTCTTTCTTCGTTCGCTTGGCTGTTCGTTTAACTAACAAGCTCTTACATTCCGGACAAGTGTTACTTTTGGTAGCAACATACTTCCACATTTCACGAGCTCGCTTACGCATTGTAGTTAAAGCATTTTTAGTACGATGCACTCGCTTTTCAACTCTTACTGGTCGTTGCTTCTCTGTATCAAAAAGTGTAACACGAATTGCATCCTGACCGGATTCTCTAGTTATATTTGTACGTTTGTCTATTGATGAAAAAATACGGATTGAATAACGAAATACGTCACCACGTAATGCTGACATAAAGTCTTCTTCATTCCTATGTTGAACTATACGTTCATAAATGTACTCTTTTGCACGGCCACCATCTTCACCACCGTTAATACATTTAAAACCCATCTCATCTTCAACTACTTCACGGAACTCTTTGATGCCAATTTCAACGTATCCAGCCATATTAATCTCAACGATTTGTGTTCATCATATAACTATTATACTATATTGAGTTCAAATGTCAAGTGTTATCTGCAAGAATTTTCTCTCGCATTTCTGGAGTTATACCTGGAAGGTCCATTTCTGGATTTTGTTTTTGCAAATCTCTTGCTATTAAAAATTGTTCGCTGGATCTATCAGCCCAGTGACCATATCCCATAAAGTAAGTAGGATCGTCAACTTTGTCTTGACCCATTGTATAGGTTCTTAATTCGTCTACGTGGTCAATGCTTCCAACAGGAATTCTGCTTTTAAAACTTTTTCCGCTAGATCCAAATACCCATTTCCAAGGCTTACCCTGATATAATTTTGGAAGGTATTCTTCTTTATATTTTTTTGTTATTAACTTTAGTATATCTTCTGATGACATAAGGTTTGCATTTGATCCTGGTTCTGGACCTTCGTGTTTTGTACCACCTATACCCATGTGCCATGCTTTCATTGCTTTATTATATCGTTCTGCTTCGTCTTGACCAACTGGGCCGTATGGATCGCCCATTGCATGTTCTCTTGCCATTTCTAACCAAGGCAATACTTGGTTAGGTTTTAGTAAACTGTTTTCAAGTTTTGGACCATAACTTTCTGACGGCTCAATTCCAAATTCTTTTTCTACTTTATGATTCATAACACCTAAATCAGGACTAATTAATCCAGCAACACCACCCAACACTTGTTTATCGTCTAACTTTTTCATAAACGGTAGATACCACGTATCTTTCCACTTTTTAATTTCTGGTGCAAATATTGTTGCAAAGTCCTGTCCAAAAGTAATATTAAAAGTTGGAAATGATGCTAATTCATCCTGTACTCGTTTCCACAAATTATCTAATTGTGGCTTCATCATGTTATATACTTCTTTTTTCTGATCATAAATTTTTGCATAAACGTGCCAATCGTTAACTATATCCGGCCTTGATGCACCTATCCATTTCATTCCAATATCAAGAGATGGTGCTTGGTTTTCTGGATTCATCTCATTTATATTTGACAAGAACATTGTTTCTTTAGCATTAATGTCTGCATAAGATGAACCATACTTAATTGCACGATATCTACTTCTTGCACTGATGTCATATGTTGGATGCAAAAGTTGCATTGCGGTCATATACCCGTCAATTACTTTCTTTTGTGTTGCGGGTTTAAGAGTCAACAATGCTCTGTTACTATTAATTGCATTAAGACCTAAATGAGTTTTATCTTTGGTGTGCCTTCCTTCTCTCCATCCTTTTTTCAAATCCGCATCAATAGTGTCTTCTATATTATCGCCCCAACCTATCATGTAAGCAAGTTTTCTAAATGAGTCGCCTAAATGTTCTATTTTTCCAGTTAATGGAAGAAGATCCTGGAACCCTTGTTGCATGTGTTCTATTTCACTTGATTTTCTAACATATTTCCATATAATTCCACGCTCTGGATCCGGATCAACAATTAGTTCACTTTCATGATCACCGGCAGTAGCTCGTATTTTTGGTTTAACTGCTACAAGAACTGATGCTAATATATTTTTTATTGGCTGTTTTGGTGGACTAGTCACTCTCCAGGAGTACCGATCATTGTCTACTTTTTGATCGCCAACACCCAATGCCGCCATTGGTCTACCAGATGAGTCACCAATATAGTAAAAACGCATCTTAATGATACCATTGTCACCATGACGTCGTCTCCATTCGTCTGCCACCTCTTTAAATGAATCACCTTTTGTATATCGGTCACCTTTTTTGTCATTAACATCCCAATATTGATCTATCTTTGATGGAGATCCAGTATGCTTCCATAATGTATAGTTTCCTGCCTCTGCTATCTTCTTAGGAGAGTACTTTTCCATATATGGATGGTATGCACCTTTTTTACCTTTTACTACGCCATGTTGATCAAGCCATCTTCGTTCAATATCTTTATCAACACTTTCTATTAATCCAGCATCGTGTAAATGTTTTATATGACTTAAAAATGGTGCTCGTGAATCAATTAATATGTTCCACTTATCTAGAACTTTGTGGTCAGTATGAAATTCAATTAATGCTCTGTCTTTGCTGTCTATAATTGTGTAATAATCTTGCATGACGTTAACTATTTTTGCTTCTAACTCTGCTTCCATGTTAGAGTTTTTAAGATTATTCTCGTCTATTTCTGTGTTAGCCCAACGATCAACTATACTGCGAACAGTCCATCTATCTATTTGTTTGCTAACAAATTCAATGTATGTTACAAACTGATCTTCTAAGCCATCTATTTTTTCCTGCCACTGGGGAGTTTCTTCTTTGTTTACTGTACGATATTTTATCTTAGCCTCACCTAGTTGTAAGCCTATATCTATTATTTTTGCAATTAATGCTTCACTTGGTAATGCAACTGTATATGTGTCATCAAGTTTGTATGATACTTTTGTTCTATTAAGTGGAAATTCTTTGCGTATATTTTTAAAGCCACTCTGTGGTTCAAATACTAAACCCATACTACCATTATCACGTTGCCCTGCACCCATAACACCTTTAACACCAATTTTACGAAAAAAGTTTATTACTTCATCAGTGTATATTGCTGGTGTAGGTCTATTATTATATCCCTTATTCTCTCTTACTGCTGGAACTTCGCCACCACGTACACCACCCCAGTATCCGCTTTGTGCTTCTGGATTTGTTTGTATACAAATTGCGGCCTGTTCAGTACCTTTATCACGTACTACATACATATCATATTCATCTGGTTTATAATGATACATGCTACCTATACAGTTTTTAAGAGCTGACCCTGTTGCTTTAAAAGCGTTTTCACTTTCCAATTTCCAAAACGAAACATTACCTTCTTCATGTACTTTTGTTTGATCTTCTATTTGTTCTGCTTTAACTGTTGGTCGTTTTTGATTATACTTTGCCCATTGTTGCAATAATTGATCCATTGGACTACGTGCAATATTTTTTAATAATTTCTCAGCATTTGTCTTTTGTTGCTTATGCACTTGCATTAATCGTTTTGTAGTCGCTTCATCAGAGTTGCCAGGGATATGTGGCTGAGCATGAATGTCATACATTAAACTTGTAAAAAAATGTTCTGCTTCTTCTAATTGATTTCGTAAATCCTGGTTGATTTTTCCATCATCTGCAGGGAAGTATTTGATTTGGTTTAACTCACCATTTTCAATGGCCCAATTTAAACCTTTAATTTCATCTTTATGTGGTATTTTATCAAAACCAAGATGCGGTGGTGCTATTGGTAAAAACTTATTCTCTTTATCTTTAAGAATGTATTTTACTAGTACTCCAGTATACCAAGACTTTACTGATTCAGATCCAATAAAGTTTGCAAAATTTTGGTTTGCTTCTTTAACCTGTATGACCCATTTTGAATAACGATTAAAAGCCCAATCTTCAAGACTATTCGTTAGACCAAGCATCTCAACTGCTTGGGCTTGTTCGCCTTGTACCAGTACTGGCTTTGTCGCATTTAGTACGACATTTTCTAACAATATACTTTTAAATCGCATGTACTATACTTTCTTATTCACACCCGCAAGGTTCATTTTCTGTACATTCACACGGATCACAAGTGCAATTTTCACATTTACAATGTTCGTTTTCACACATTATTTTTTCCTTATAAATTTGGGTGGTATCCACCCTTTGTAGGCAAGTTCGCCTATTTCTTTAATACTGTCTTTAATTCTATCCATTTTGTTGCCCACAATATCTTGACCCATGCGAGCAAATCTATCGTCTGCCATTAATCTAATTGGATCTGGGACTTCTACTTGTAATACTATACTTTTCGAATCATCTTTTTTTGCTTGTCGTTTAGCATAAAACTGAGCCGCCTTTGGTGTAGTTGCAAGATAAACATTAAACTCTGAATATCCTGGAATTAAATCATTATAAACTTCACCAGTTTGGCCTGGCTGAAGCCCTTTATTTTGTATTATTTCCCAACGGGCTTCGCTTGTACCGTGGTACATTATTAAATCTTCTTTTCGTTGGATTATATCTTGAACATAACTACTCATACCTGTTAAAACCGATCCTACTGTTGGATATTTGCTACCTTTATTTTTTACCAGATTTGGCGGTGCGCCTTTAATTATATAATCATTAGTAACACCAAGATCGCCAAACCCTTCTCTGGTATCTTTTAAACTACGTAATGCGGATTTGAATTCATCAATATCAGATATTACTCGCTGGCGCATTGTGTTTCCAGCAGACTCTTTTGCTATTGTAATTTCTTGTAAAGAATAATCAACTTTTCCACCTAATTGATTCCATATACTTGAAACCTCTTCATGTGCATCTTTAATACGTGGTATTTTATGAAATGCTCGTATGTCTCGTTTTGCTAATATTTGTTCATCAGGACTTGCTGTTTCATAATGATGTGCTATAAAACTATAATATTCATTCTCAGTTGAAAAAACTACTATTTTTCCATCTGCATAAATGAAATAAAAGCCTGCCGATTTCGGCATGTAAGTACCTTTGGCAGTTTGTGGCCAGATTGGTAGATCTGTAACATCTCCGTGTCTAAGATCTACAATTTCTTTTGCTTCTAACAGTACTTCTTTTGCTCTCATAATGTAAATATTGCCTCAAACCCAAATATTGTTATTAATACACCAGCACCTATTGCAAAAATCACAAATAATTGATCACCATCGCCGTTAGCCATAGTATTTAAACCTTTTTAAAAATCAAACATTACTCGCCGATTGTACTTTAGCATTTTTTAATCGTCTAATGCGACCTTCGCATAACGCAATGTTCTTGGTTAAAGCATGATCTAATGGTTGTACAAAATCTCTCCAAAAACGCTCTGGTTTGCCCGCATGTTTTGCAAATACTTTTATTTCATACGTAACATTATTATGCCCATACGGGTCTTCATCGTCTATTTGTTCAAAATACGGCATTTTAAAA
>Ga0207989_1000772_pt1 | contig 17152 bp, 12 predicted proteins | sample ETNtaG_7_FD_185777 | JGI IMG/M metagenome (GOLD analysis project Ga0207989, IMG submission 185777) | Marine microbial and viral communities from oxygen minimum zone, Eastern Pacific Ocean - ETNP201406SV65 (SPAdes) (version 2) | ecosystem: Environmental > Aquatic > Marine > Oceanic ... | reverse complement strand
GGATATGGCTATTCAGTTAATTCCTATGATAAAAGAATATTTGGATATAAATGTAAAGAATGATGAACAACTTGTCAAATTGGCAACTGTTGTACAACGATTGATTGCTGCCGAAAACAAAGGTGGTGCAGAAGCAGAATTCGGTTTATCAGATAAAGAGAAAGAACAATTACTAACAAGCATAGATGAAGTGGTTGTAGACATACAAAAAAAATCAGATAAGATATCAGACGATATACAATCAGTTAAGGAAAATTAATGTCATATTGGGGTAAAAGTAGTAATCCAGCAAGTAAGTCTACAGGAAAAAGACCAGTGCCACAATCACAAGAAAAATCAGGAGGACTTCCAACTAAACCTACTGTTATACAAATAGTTAAAAGTTTGTTGCCCAATCCAAAAGAAAATGAATTTTATGAATTAGAGATGGCAGAAGTTCTTGCTGTTATTTTAGATGAAGATGAGATTCCTGAAAAGGAAGATGGTAGTGATAAAGATTGGAAAAAATTTGGCAATATAGTTGCCAGAAAAGTTAACAGTGAGCGTGATGAGAAACCTGAAACTTTAACTCCTATTAGACCATTAGATCCATTTAAATATTCCTATCCACTTAGGGGGGAATATGTTATAGTGGTAAGTTATAATGGGGAACAATTTTATATAAATAATGTTAATTTTTTTGGTGATCCAAATAATAGCGTTAGTCCAGGTGGAAGTGGTGCAAGAGATGAAGATACTGTTGAAGAAGATTTTATTTATGAACATTTTGAAATAGACCATGATATTAGAAGATTATGGCCATATCAAGGTGATAATATCATTCAGGGAAGATGGGGAAATTCTATAAGATTAGGAAGTAATATTACACCCGATGCACATGAAGATGGAGATGATAAACCAGATTCACCAAATATTCTTATTAGGGCAGGTCAGTTAGTAGATGCAGATACTTTTGGTAAAAGTGGAATTGTACAAGATTTAAAAGAATCTCCCAAGAAACCAGTTGAAGAAGATATAAATGCGGATGGTTCTTCTATCTGGATGACTACAGACCAATCTGTTAAACTTGATATTAAAGGTTCAAATGCAGTTAATCATGTATTTATGACTTCTAAACAATCAGATGACCAACCAAAGAATGGTGGAAAACAGATTGTACTTAATTCTGATAGAATTACTTTTAATACTAAACAAGGTAAGATACTTGGATTTAGTCATGATGGTATTGGATTTTCTACACAACAATCTTTTACGGTTGATGCTGATGAAACTATGGAATTAAATGTTGGTGGTGGATCTGGTGGTCCTGGAAGTACACTTTCGATGACAGATACTACTTTACTTATGACAAGTCCAACTAACGCTGGATTGAGTATTGGAACTGATCGTTCAATATTATCAAGTCCTTGTCCATCCATTTTAACTTTAGCTGATTACGCAAACATAACTTCGTGTAAAGGTGCAATATTACATCTTGATGATTGTGCAGGATTAAAAGATAATCAAGGTTCGTTTATTAGAATAGGTGGAAAGGCACAAGGGATAACTGGATATGTAAAAGATAGAGATGATATGGGACAACAACATCTTGTTTATGGAGAAGCATTAACTGATATATTAGATGAACTTATTACATCTATTTTAAATATAACAGCAATTCCAACTGGAGCGGGACCAAGTGGACCTATAAGTGCAACACCATCACTTGCAGATTTTGAAAGTATTCGTGCGAAACTTTGTGATTTATTAATGAAACCAGAATAATAATGGCACTTAACAAGAATACACTAAAACAAAATTTAATAGATAATTTTACGAATGTAAGAGATAACGTAAAAAGTCAAAAAGATTCTGCAAAAGGATTTGCAACTGCTATTGTAGATTATGCAAAAGAAGCAGAAGTTATTGTTACTACACCACCATTTACACCAGCGACCACCCCGTATCCCGCAAGTCATGTAATTGGAAGAAAAGTAAAAGTTAGTGGGGCCACTTTATCACCCGGCAAAGCGGCAATGGAGTCTCAAATTATGGCAAGTTTTAAATTAATGGATCCAACTATGAATTTAATTTCTTTAAGTATTGTAACATTTGCAGCACTTATGTTAAATTTTAGGACAGGATCTATAAATGCAGTGGGAACTACATTAATGGCAGCCCCACCTATATTTTTACCATCAACCAAAAAGGGAATGGATGGTGGAAGTATAGTAGATGTGTGTAATGAAATGGCTAAAGCAATAGATACATCGTTTAAGGCATCTATGTTTACTGGAATTGTTACTGCAGGAAGTGCAGTAATACCGGCGCCACTGGTAGGAACTTTAGTTTAGGATATTATTATGGCAATAGCAGAAGTAAAAAGTGTAATAAATTCATGTTTTATAAATGGAAGTTCCGCCTATGTGGGTCAGACGATTGATTATGGTGATTTAATAGAAACGTATAATATCAGTATTGGATTATTGGAGTCCAAACTGAGTTCAGATACTAATAATGATGGTATATTAACCATTCAATTTATTGAAAAAGAAGAAAAAATGAGGATAAAACCACATTGTAGAGTTATTTTTCAGGCTGGTGATCGTGGATTATGGGCAGGACCTAATACAGTAGGATTAAGTGTAGAGAGTAGAGTTTTTGGCAGACCTACAAATCCACCACAATTAGGAAACATTACATTGCCTTTGGGAAAAGTATATATAAATGGAAAAGGAACATTTGGAGTTAGATCAGCAAAACCAAATGAAAAAATATTTTCAGGAGATATAATTACAACTCAGGGAAAGTCAAGAGCGGAGATTAAAACAAAAAAGGGTGAAAAATTTAGAATTCATGAAAATGTAGAATTTTTAGCATCTCCAGAAACATTTGATAAAGCTAAAAAAGTGGGGGGTAACGTAAGTAAGAAAGATCTGGGGTGGTTAGCGACAGCCAAAGTTGCATTTGGAACACAAAAAAGAAATAATGTTCGTGGGCCCACATCCATATCTGCAATTAGAGGATAAAGATAAAATTAAAATATTTATTAAATAAATGAATAGGAGTTATTAAAATGAAGAAACAAGAGTTAGTAAAAATAATTGAAGCCGTAGTTCGTAAAGAAGTGAAAAAACAAATGAATGAGATATTTATTAAAGAAGAAAACTCATCTTCACTTACCGAATTAGTTTCAAAACCATTAACCGAAAAAGAGTTCAAAGAACCTATTAGAAAACAGTATAAAACTAAACCTAAAAAGGAAGTAAATTATACATCAAACAAAGCTCTTAACAAGGTTTTGAATGAAACCGTTGGTGGAGTTCCACAAGGTGAAAGTGGAGGTCCACAAGTTGGGGGATATGAAGATTATCCAACTTTAGGTGATGGAACATTTGATTCGAGTAAGATAAATGATGTTTTAGCAGGTTCACCACCAGGAGTAGCAACTACTGAAACCGTAAAACAGAAGAAACGAGATATAGGAGCAGTTCAGACTATTAAGAATGCAAGAGTAAATGTTGACCAAGTTCCAGACCATGTACAAGATGCATTAACAAGAGATTATTCAGCAGTTATGAAGGCAATAGACGAGAAAAAAGGTGGGACGAATTTTCGTCCATAACGGAGTAAAAAATGGGTAGAGCACGAAGTGCATTAGAATTAGATTTAGATCCAGATGTAACTATTGGTTTAGGATTACCTATGCAACATGATGATGTAAATGGGTTTTTTCCTGGAACATCTACTACTCTTTCACAGACGGGAAGTAATATTAGAAATTTACTTTTAACAAATAAAGGTGAAAGAGTAGGACAGCCTACCTTTGGTGCAGATATATTTTTAACTTTGTTTGAACCAATGGGTGATGAACTTATTACCAGTGTTGAAGAAAAAATATCAGAGGCAATGGCGGATTGGTTGCCTCATGTATTAGTTAATAAACTTGTGGTTGAACCAGATGAAGTAGAAGTTAATCAGATGAATATTGAACTTGAATTTAGTCTTGTAATGAACCCAACAGTTTATGAGGCTATAACTTTAAGTTTTGCTACTGGTGAATAATTTAGTGGAGAAATAAAATGGCAACAAGAGTCCAAAAGGATGTTAGATATTTAAATAAAGATTTTGGTGCTTTTAGAGAAGGACTAATAGAGTTTGCAAAAACATATTTTCCAAACACATATAATGATTTTAATGAGACGTCACCTGGAATGATGTTTATAGAAATGGCATCATATGTAGGTGATGTTCTTTCATACTATGTAGATAGTCAATTTAAAGAAATGTTATTAGCTTATGCGGAAGATAGAAAAACTATTTATGAAATGGCTCAGGTATATGGATATAAACCGAAAATAACTCAACCTGCATTTACAAATGTAGACGTTTTTCAAACAGTTCCTGCAACTGGAACAGGAACAGCAGTAAAACCAAATATGAAGTATGCTTTAACTATTAATGAGGGTACACAAATCACTTCAAATAATGGTACAATATTTAGAACATTAGAAGATTGTAATTTTAAATTTTCGGGTTCATTTGATCCTTTAATTATTGATGTGTATGAGGTAAATCAAACAACTAAAGTTCCAACATTTTATTTATTAAAAAAGACTGTAAGAGTACAAAGTGGAACTATTAAATCAGAAACTTTTGTATTTGGTGCAGCAGAATCATATCCACGAATAAAAATATCAGCTACTGATGTAATAGAGGTAATTTCTGTAACTGATAGTGATAATAATATATGGTATGAAGTTCCATATTTGGCACAAGATACTACTTTTGTAGAAGTAGAAAATACAGCAGCAAATGATCCAAGTTTAGTTCAGTATAATGATACTGCACCATATCTTTTAAAATTAAAAAAGACACCAAGACGATTTGTTACTTACATTGTACAGGATGGTAAAACAGAATTAAGATTTGGTTCTGGTATATCAGATAGTCCAGATGAAGAAATTGTTCCAAATCCAAATTCAGTTGGTTCTTCATTACCAGGAAGTCCAAGTTATCTTGATACATATTTTGATCCAGCAAACTTTTTGAAAACAAAAGCATATGGACAGGCACCAGCAAATACAACTCTTACTGTTAAATATTCATATGGTGGTGGTATAAGTGATAATGTTGCAGCAGGTTCAATATCAAATATAACTGATATTGGATTTACACAGGTTACTACTGGTCTTAATGCAGCCTTAGTTACTTCGACTCAAAATTCAGTGGCGATAACTAATCCATATCCAGCAACAGGAGGAAAATCAGCAGAATCTACAACTGAAATTAAAAATAATGCATTAGCATTTTTTCAGGCACAAGGTAGAACGGTAACAAAAGAGGATTATATTACAAGAACTTATGCGATGGGCAATAAATATGGAGCAGTAGCAAAGGCTTATATCGTTCAAGATGAACAATTAAATATTCCAAGTATGCAAAAAGAAACTGCAGATGGTTCAAATATTTTTGTTGATGAAAGAAATTTAGATCAACTTAAAACTAAAAATGTACAATCATCTATTAAAAGACTTCCAAATCCAATGGCTATGAATCTATATACACTTGGATACACTGAAAATAAAAAACTTACTCAACTTAATGTGGCAGTTAAAGAAAATCTTAAAACATATCTTAGTCAGTATAGATTAGTAACAGATGCGGTTAATATTAAAAATGCATGGATTATTAATATAGGAGTTAAATTTGGTTATATAGCCCGTAGGGGATTTAATAAACCTGAAGTAACATTGAGATGTATTCAAAGTATTAAAGAATTTTTTGATATAGATAGGTGGCAAATAAATCAACCAATTGTAATTGCAGAATTAGTTTCAGTAATTTCAAGAGTTGAAGGGGTTGGGGCAGTTGTTCCACCATCGGAAGATAACCCACAAAAACATCCTGTATTATTTACCAATAAATGGCAAACTACAGATGGTTATTCTGGAAACGTATATGATATAAACTACGCAACAAAAGATGGAATAATATATCCATCATTGGATCCATCCATATTTGAATTAAAATATCCCAATACAGACATAGAAGGAAGAGCGGTTGGTGATTCTGTTGGTGTAAGTTTTTAAGGGAGAAAGTAAATGCATTATTTTGAATTTCCAAGCAAAGATACAACATTATATGAATCGAGTGAAAGTATAAATACTGGACTTGATGAGATTCTTGAAATAAGAAAAGATATGAATGATGATGGCTCAACAATAAATGTTTCAAGGGCACTTCTTAAATTCGATTTAACTTATGTATCAAAATCAATATCATCTGGGTTAATTACATCTGGTTCACAAACAAAATTTTATTTAAATTTATATGATGCAAATTCATCTCAATTAAATGTAGCACAAATTTTATATGGATACCCAGTTAGTCAATCTTGGGAAAACGGTTCTGGAAAATATCTTTTTTGGCCGATAGTAGAAGATGGGGTGAGTTGGAAGTGGAAGGATAATAATGTTGCAATGACTCAATGGGTAAGTGGAAGTAATGATACTGGTGGAACTTGGTATACTGGAAGTGGATATGAAGCATCTCAATCTTTCACTCATGAACCTGCAGATTTAAGAATGGATGTAACTGATATTGCATGGAAATGGTTACACAGTACAGTTCCAAATGAAGGATTTATGATAAAGAGAAGTGGTAGTGTTGGAAATTCAGATTCAAATGCTGAAGAAGGAAATAGTACAAGATATGGACATTTTAGTTTCTTTTCATCTAATACTCATACAATCTATCCACCAAAGTTAGAAGTAGTTTGGGATGACTCTACCTGGGCAACGGGAAGTTTATCACCACTTTCATCGGCTAATTTAGAAGATATGAATCTTTATATGAGAGGATTTAGACCAAAATATAAAGAAAATTCAAAAATAAAATTTAGAGTAGTTGGTAGAGAAAGATTTCCTGAAAGAACTTATTCTTCTACTCAATATTCTACTGGGTATAATACGGTAAAATATTTACCAAGTGGAAGTACTTATTATGAAATTAAAGATGCATATACAGAAGATGTTATTGTTCCATTCGGAAGTGGTTCGAAAGTGAGTTGTGATTCAACAGGGAATTATTTCAATTTGTGGATGAATGGATTACAATCAGAAAGATTTTATAGAATAAATTATAAAATAGTGAGTGGTAGTGGAACTGCTGATGAAACCGTTCAATATTTTGATGAGAAACATTCATTTAAAGTAGTGAGATAAAAAATGCCATATACAAATGAAGAATTAAAGAAAAATGAATTCTGGTTAAAACTTCATGAACAAGATAAAGTTGATTATCAAAAAAAACTTGAACAGGCTGAAACATTTAAAAATGCAACTCAAATTGTTGATGATGACGGTAAAGTTATACCAATAAATAAAACTACACCAATGAGAAATTCTGTTAATACATTTTTGGCATTTGAGGATCCAGATACGGGATTAAATTACGAAAGACCAGATCAATATATAACAGTTGATAAAAAATCTCCTCGATATCATGAAGGAGAAATTAGAGATAAAGTTTTAGATAGAGAAATAAAGGAACTTACATAAAATGCCACGACAACTAACCAGATTAAATGATAAAGATTTTGAACTTCTGAAAAAAGAAAGGATGTCGGTTCTTGGAGAAACAGGCGCCTTGAGCCCTTCCTTTGGTAATGATGTAGAAGATTTTGTAAAATTTCATGTATATGATATGAATGATACATATCTTAAATCTGGCATGAGTGAAGATTATGAAAATGATGGAGATAATATAAAGTTAAAACCAGGTAATGATTTAAGAAAAGTTGGTTTTACTCGTGGTGATTACAAAGTTAAGTATTTATTTTATAGACGAATGGCAGGAGCAGATGAAGTAGTTCTTACTAAGTCGGTTGGAGATGAATCAGGAATAGTACATAGTGGTAATCCACAACTTACTGGTGAACCGATGGGTCTTTTTTATGTTGATGAAGATGGTAAAGTATTTGAAGGTGAAAAACCACCAGCAGATGGTAGTCCACCAAGTGAACTTGATGTAAAAGAATATAAATTTTTCATTGATGAAATATCAGCCGATAGAAAAGAAGTTAGACTCGCATCACAAGTAATTAATTTAGATAAATATAAAGATGAATTTAGTAGTTTATCAGATGAATATGGAATTTATACTCCAGTAAGGGGATTTGGTTCTTTCATGATGGGTGGTGGATTAAATGGATTGGGAAAATTTGGTGGTATTGATAGTACGGCATTTCAATTTGATAATAAGGCAGGTAGTGATGCTGGATTTAAACAAAAATATATAGATGGAACACTTGAAGTTGAAAATGCATTTGTCATAGGATATACAGAACATACAAATACAAATGAAAATGGTAATTGGTCATTAGAAGATCCAATACCACCTATTACTATAGAAACAAATTATCCTGATAATAATGCAATAACAAATACTCCCGTAACATTTACAGCAAAAAGAGAAAGTGGAAACGTAGCCCCATCAGAACTTTCATATTATTGGGATTTTGGTTGTGGTCATGAAGAATTTGGTACACCTGAGATTTCCCATATTTATACTATTTCTGGAATAATGAATGTTTCTCTTGTAGTTAATAGTCCTAATTTTAGTGATACTATTACAATGGATCCGTTACAAATCACAGTTGCAACTGCGGAGGAAGAAGATATAATATTACCAGAACCACTTAGTAGTGAGTTGGATGGAAAAATCATTGGTTGGGATGGTCATCTTACAGCACCACGCAAACATTCTTTACAAGGTCCAATGGCTACAAAGGGAACAAACTATACAGCTGAATGGAGTATATATTCCGAGGCTGCAGTAACTGGTATTGACAGTGGTATAGGAGCTCCCCATATGCAGAACGATACTCTTTGGTATATTCAATCAGGACATAGAAGGTGGATTAGTAATGATAGAAATATTAGAACTTTAAAATTATTAAAACCAGGAGCGAGTTTATTTGTTGCAGATGTGGTTGGTGATGGTAATTACGATCCTGTCCATGATGAATTAAGAGTATCTTCATATGTAATTAATAATCTTCCAATTGGTCCTGATATTACTGAAGATACTTTTACGGGTGTAGGTGATTTTCCATCAGCAATTCCATTAGATGAACCTCTTTATGAGGGCGGAGTAACAGGAGGAGAAGGAACATCTTTAACTGAACACACGATAGCAGTTCAGGCAGGAACTGGTGGAACTGTAAGTGGTCAGGGTGGTGCTACTACTGGTGGATATTACCAATGGGGTACTACAGTTAGTTTATATTCTAATGCAAATTCAGGGTATTTTTTTACTACTTGGACTGATTCAAGTGGACAAAATGAATTTACTAATATAACAAATAATTCAACTCAACTGGTAGTTAAGGCGGACGCTACCATAACAGCAGTATTTAGTGAGGAGATACCTCCAGAGTATAATATAACTGTAACAACAGGCGGATCAGGAACAGTAGTTTCCAATCCTACTTCCTCACCCTTTACTGAAGGTACAACAATTGAGATTACAGCACTTCCATATGATGGATATCAATTTTCACATTGGACTGATTCAAGTGGACAGAATACCATAGCCGTTAATGATTCTGATACATCGTTTAGTGCACAGGCTAGTGGTACAATAACGGCCCATTTTATAGTATATGAAGTACCACAATATACTCTGACTGTGAATACTGGAGTAGGTGGAATTGCAGGAATAGGATCAGCTAATGGACCATCTACGGCCGACTATGACGAGGGGACAGTTAAGATTGTAGTTGCTCAACCTAATGTTAATTATAATTTTGATGGGTGGACTGGAGATGGAACTGGTACGGGCACTAACCTAACAGTTACAATGGATGGAAATAAAACGGTTAATGCTGGTTTTACTTGGGCTCCTGGATGTTTTGTTGCAGGAACACATATTCAAATACCGAATGGTATAAAGTATATTGAAGATATTAAAGTGGGTGATATTGTAAAATCATTTGATGTAGGAACAAGTTCAACCGTTAATTCTAAAGTAACAGAAACATATGTTCATAGTGATAGGTATTATATGATTATAAATGGAATTATTAAAACTACTTCAGTTCATCCATTTTATACAGATGGTAAGTGGGTAGAAGCTGGAGATTTGTCGATTGGAGATAAAATACTTCATGTAGATGGATTAGAACATACAATTGATAGTATTGAATTAAGTGATGAACCAGTAACAGTATATAATTTTGAAGTTGATGGAACTCATAATTATTTTGCTGAAGGATATTTGGTTCATAATAAATAATCTAAATGGAATTATTTATGTCTAAATTAAAAAACAAAAGAATAATATATTGGGGTGGAAATCAAAACACTGTAATCCCACGAATGGGTGCCTGTGGTGAAGGTGTTGATGTAGAGTCTGGTGGTGCTGGTGGAAGTGGTGGTGGTGGACCACAAAGTCCTGCAGCAACAGCTTCGGCACCTGATGGACCAAGTTTATGGGATAAACTTAAAGGATTATTACCAGCATTAGCACTTGGAGCTTTAGCATTAGCCACCGTTGCAGGTGCTGTTATAATGTTACGAAAAAATCGAGATGTTGGTGGTGGTGATGGTCTTGGTGGTGATGGTCTTGGTGGAATTCCCGAGTGGGATTCTGGTTTATCTGATGCTGAAAATTATGCAAATCTTGGATTCGATATAGAGGGAGCAAGAACGGCAAATCGTTCTGCAAATACTGGTTTGGATGGATTTGATGAAAACGGATTACCAATACCCCCAGATTTTATAGGACAACAAATAATTGATGAAGATGGAAATCTTTGGGTATATAAAGACCCGCCCGGAGCGTGGATTAATTTCGGAGATACAGAGGCACAACATACAACAAGTGGTGATGGACAAACACCAATTTATGAATCATATTTTTCAAAGGTATCTGGTGTTATTAATAGTCAAGAGTTAACTGTTGAAGAAAGTTGGCAGGCACAGGGTCAAAGAGTTGGTAATCTTACTAATTTTGAGTTGCTCTATCCAAAATGGTATATTACTTACCATAATAATCCAAAAGATTTATACAGTTATTTACAGTTTGATGAGGACAAATCAAATCTTATTGTTAATTTCCAAAAAGATACTAACAAGTATACTGAATATCCACACTCAGTAGTTTATAAATTATATGAACCATTACCAGCTGGTGTATCAGAAGGAGATTTAACTTATGTTGTAAAAGAAATGGTCCCGTCCCATATAGAAACAGTACAGTTAGTAGACTTTGTAGAAGAAGATATAGATGCTGTAGTTTTAAGAAATCCGAAATGGGATACTGGAACTCAGGCCGATAGTTATTTTGTCTCACGAGATACAAAATTTAAATCATATGATGATTTAGTTACGGGTGATAAAAGTATAAAAGAGGCAATAGAAAATGAAATAATAAGTGGTAGTTTTATGGAAAGTATAGAACTTACTGGTATAGATTATAGACAGTGGGATAATTTTATACATTTTAGTTCTATAGAGGATAGATTAAAAAACTTTAAAATTAAATTAGAGAAGGTAGAATTATATACAAGTCAAAGTAATAATTTATTAGGTATTTCTGGGTCATTAACATATGAACAAACTTCAAGCCTGGCGATGAAAACAAGAAAGATAAAAAATGAATTTACACCATTTGAGAAGTATATGTATTTTCAAAGTTCTTCTTATTTTTCAAGTTCACTTGGGGAATTTTATGATAATTCTTGGCCAGTATCATCGGGAGCAGGTACTGAGTTGAGTCCATATGTTCCATATCCAGTTACTTCATCACAGGCCATATCTTGGTATGATGGACAAATATCTTCTGCATCTTTATATGATAGAAATAATAGAAATGGATTGTTACGCAATATACCTGACCATATAGTAAATGAAAGTGCAAATGTACCATTTCATACTTTTATTAATATGACTGGAGAACATTTTGATAATATTTGGTCATACATAAATGAAATTCCTCAAATATATGATAGACGACAAAAATTAACAGAAGGTTTATCAAAAGATTTAATTTATGCGGTAGGAACTTCTCTTGGATTTTATTTAAATGATGGAAATGATTTAGTAGATTTACCAAGATATGTTCTCGGACAAGAAGCAACAGGATCAGATGCAAGTACTTTCACTCAACTTTCTACAGTTCCAGAGAAAAATATTTCAAGAGAAATTTGGAAACGTATAATAAATAATATGCCATTTTTTCTTAAAACAAGAGGAACTATTCGTTCATTTAAGGGATTGATAAATTGTTATGGTATCCCATCAAGTATTTTAAGAGTTAAAGAATATGGTGGTCCTGACCCAGATACAAATAAACCAGCATATTTTATAGATAGAAATTTTACTAAAGCAATAGATTTTAAAGCTGGACAATATATTCAGACAACTTGGGCAAACGATACCAATAGTGGTAGAAAACCAGATACAATAGAATTTAGATTTAAAGCTGCGAGTGGTTCTAATCAAACTTTATTTCAAGCAGGAACAACTCATGGTTTCGCTATAAGATTAAAAGATAATGGTTCATCAGATAATTATGGTTCAGTTTCGTTTGTATTGAATGCATCAGCAGGAAGTGCAGCAGAACTTTCATCTTCAGCTTTACCAATATATGATGGTGAATTCTATTCTGTAATGTTAAATCGTGTTTCATCAAGTGGAGCACAATTAACAGCAGATACTACTTCACAACAAGTTGATTATAGATTATATGTTAAGAAGTATGATGAGGGTAGAAGTAAGATTTATTTAGAATCTTATACAACAATGTCTATTGATGGGGCAACAAGTTCATCATGGAATAGTTCGTTTGTAGGAAATGAAACTGCATATATTGGTGGTAAATCAAGTGATGATTTTGGTAATCAATTTAGTGGTTCTATGATGGAATTTCGCTATTGGAATTCAGCATTAAATTCTGGTTCATTTGATAATCATGTAAAGGCACCAAAGTCATTTGATGGAAATCATGCATCTGCATCATGGACAGATTTAGTATTACGATATTCGTTTGATGATAATACAAATCTTGATAGTTCTACTTCTATTCGAGATACGAGTGCAGACCAATCTTATAATCAGGCAGGAACAGCTACTGGATATACATTAGGTAATAGACCACATTTTAGTTCTGTAGTAGATGAAGAACAAATGTTAATTCCTAATGTAGGCCCGAGTAGACGTGTTTCAAATAAAATTAGATTAGAAACTAATAGATTATCATTTGGTGGTTTGTCGGTTGATAAGAGATCCGAACTTAGTGCATACGATACGGCCGCACTTGATTCTAATAAATTAGGGATATATTTTTCACCAACGAATGTTATTGATGAAGATATAATTCGTTCTGTTGCAAATTTAGACTTTGATCAATATATTGGTGATCCACGAGATAAGTACAAACATAGATATAGAACATTAGAGGATGTTGCTACAACTTATTGGCAAAAATATCTTACTCCAAGTAATTTTTGGGATTATATTAGGTTAATAAGGTATTATGATAGTTCTATTTTTGAACAATTAAGGGCATGCGTACCTGCCCGTGCACGAGCAAGTGTTGGATTATTGATTGAACCAAATATTCTTGAAAGGAAAAAGGAAGTTGTAGGAAAAAAACCAACTTTTGAAGATTTGTTGGTTAGAGGTGATGTTAATATGTTTGTACAGTCTGCATCTGCAGAAACACTTCCAATGTCTGCATCAATACCACAGGCCGTACCAACACCAACTGGATTACATCCATATTACGAAGGTTCAGCCAGTTTCTTTGATTATGCATTTGTAACTGGTTCTTATAATACCTATGTAGGTTCTGTTTCATCTTCAATGGGGAACGCGTCTTTATATAATCTTTCGTCATCTACTACTGGATGGGGTGGTGGTGAAGAAAAATGGGGTAATGTTGATATAACAATAGGTGGTCCTGAAAAGATATTTAGAGAGTCACTACAACCAAATATATCATCTTCAGTACTCTCAGAACATAATTTTGAATATAAATTTTTCTATTCATCTGCAGAAAATGCATTTTTAGATCACGGATTCGTTTGGGATACAGACCGAAGAAATTATTCTTCTCGGTCATTAGTAAGAAGTGAAGTTCAAAGTGTTGGATATGATAATTCATATTTTAGATTAGCATATGGTGGAAGTATACAGACAAAGAGTACTACATTAGACTTAGAAAATCCAGTTACAATAACGGTAACTTCACCAACTACACTTGTAACACAAGATCCGGGAGAATCTAAACTTAGAGTTAAGTAAAACTAACAAAAATTGGAATTTGATATATTTATAAGTGAGAAAGTTTTATTCACTATCAGATATTAAACTCCGTTTAAAAACAAAAAATACCTTTATTTAGGAGACAAAAATGGGATTTCTTAATAATACAACTATTACGATAGATGCAGTTCTTACCAAGCGAGGTAGAGAACTCTTAGCTCGTGGTAGAAACGAATTTGCAATAACAAAGTTTGCATTATCAGACGATGAAGTAGATTATCGTCTTTGGGATACAGCACATCCTAATGGAACTAACTATTATGGGGCAGTTATTGAAAATATGCCTTTATTAGAACCAGTTTCAGATGAAACACAGGCATTAAAATATAAACTTGTAACTTTACCAAAAGAAACTTCAAGATTACCGATTCTTGATGTGGCAGTACCTACCTTAGCTTTCAGTCAGGGTGGTGGAAATGGTGAACTACTCGCACCTGGAACATTAAATTCAACGGATGCAGAACAAGGATATACTTTTATTATACATGACACTACAGTGGCAACACTTCAAGTTGGTCAGGCGGCACCAAGTCCATCTGCACCATTAGTTCCCGTTACTTTAAGTGATGAAGAATTAACACAAAGTCAGAATGTAAGTGGATTAACTGCAAGAGTACTTCCACAAGTATTTACAAGTCCAAATCAAAAATCTACTCAGATTACAATTGTAGGTAATCAGACTGGAGCAACGAGTACCGTGGCTATAACCGTTAATAAGACTAGCCTTGGGAGTCCAGCTGGTGCTGGTACACCTCCCGTAAGTTAATAAGAATTATAGAAGGAGATAACAATGGCATTATCAGGAGCATTTAAATTATTTGACGCAGACAATGATGTAGTAAAGAATATTAAGTCTACTATATCTTCTGGTATTTGGTCAGGCGGATCAGGTACACTTTCAGCGTTTTATTCACAATCTGCACAAAGTTCCTCAAATGGAGCTTATTATTACGATATTTATAAAACAAGTCCAGCGACAGATAGTGAAGCAGAGATTCAGTTTTCTATTACATATGGACACGTACATGGTAGTGGTTCTTTAGGTACAGTAGGTGCAGCAACAGGAAATAGAGCAACAGCAGCTATTCACGCACAACTTGTTAATTTACTATTAGGTCCAAATGTAGATAGATTTACATATGCTGGGGATAATACTTCAGATCATTTTTACGCTATTTCATTGAAACGGGCAAGGATGAGAGAAAAAGTAGATCCAGGAAATTGGGAACTTCATTTAGATTCTGGGAACGCCAATCAAGTTAAATTAATTGATGATAGTAAAGCTACTGCTAATCCAACTTCTGGAATAGGTGGTCGCGTATTTAATGTTGTAAGTGGTTCAATAGCAAGTGGAACTGCAGTAACTAAAACAGCAGCCGCATCACAGGCCGGTGGTGGAATTGGATTATTTTATCCTGATACAGGATTAATTGTGTTGAATGGCAATCAGGTAGATAGTTTAGTAGCAGATATTACTTCAGATTCAGGTTCAAATACACTTGGTGGTAATGTACCAAGATTTTTTGATTCAATAGTACAAGGAGCTAAATTTCAAGCCCGTAGAGAAGAAAGACTTTCTTCCACTCATTTTTTCTGTAGAGCAGGAAATAAAGAATTTAATTTTAGTAATAATCCAACTTTCTTTACCGCATCTGATGGTACATTTACACAACCTACATTCTTTAAAGATCCAAAATCTTATATTACAACTGTTGGTCTTTTCAATGATGCAAATGAATTATTAGCAGTTGCCAAACTAAGTCAACCAGTTCTTAAATCTTATTCGAGAGAAGCTCTTATAAAAGTTAAACTTGACTTTTAACTGATAGGGGGCAAACTTTATGTTAAGAAATGTCCACCCACAAGACGTTTCCATTGAACCTTTTAAAACATACAAAAGATTCCAATTTACTAATGTAGATAGTGGAAGTGGTGTATATGGTTTAAGGGGGGTTAGTGGAAGTCATTTTAATTTTACAACAGCTTCTGCAGCATCTCAAAGTTTTGGAGTTTATAATTCTTTATCTGCAAGTTTAAATAAAAAACCATATAGTCTTGGAACTTATTATTCATTACCATTATATTATACTATAAATAATCTTTATTACGAAAGATTTAGTAAAAATCCAAAACTTTCTAAATCATCTGGAAGAAAAGAACCATTTCTAAGTTATGGTCCAACAAATCCAAACAAACAATATAGACTTTTACATGATTCATGCTCTATTATTTCAGTTCCACAAGATTTATTTGGTGAAGAAATAAAACCTAAATCAGTACAAGTAACAGATAATAGTACGGATGTAACTTTTACAATCAAAGATGATGGAGACGGTAATCTTTATGATTATGCATATTCATCAAGTTATGCGGCATTTAAAAGTAGTAGTTGGGATAATTCAAAATGGACTGCACAAGGTAGTGGAAGTGTTGTAGGAAATGTATTTTATGATACAGGAACGTTGGTTTTTACAGATACAGGTTCTTATAAAGATGTAGGACTTGGAACTGGAACAGATGGATTTGAAATAGATTATAGGTCAACTCATACAATTTATCAACATGAATATACGGTTATATCTCCAGCAGGTAAATTTAATACATCAAGAAATATAAGTCTTACTCATCAGCGTAGTGGAAGTGTTACTGTTGTAGAAGGAACAGAACCACGTTATTATTTTCCACCTGGAGATAATCCAAGTGGTGGTCAAGATTCAACTGGTTCATTCGCCTCAAGTTATCAGGCAACTCAATTCGTAGAACCATTTGTTTCTCATTCACAGTTTGCACCTTATATAACTACAATTGGTTTGTATAATGATAATAATGAATTATTGGTT
>Ga0207989_1000769_pt1 | contig 17175 bp, 22 predicted proteins | sample ETNtaG_7_FD_185777 | JGI IMG/M metagenome (GOLD analysis project Ga0207989, IMG submission 185777) | Marine microbial and viral communities from oxygen minimum zone, Eastern Pacific Ocean - ETNP201406SV65 (SPAdes) (version 2) | ecosystem: Environmental > Aquatic > Marine > Oceanic ... | reverse complement strand
TGAGACATATAAATTTGTAGATGGTGATGAGATTAGTGAAGAATCAATTGGTATTCATTTATGGAATGCAAGATGGAAAACTGATGGGTTAGACCCGTATAAAGAATATGATAAAAATTGTATTTATGAGAATTTAAAGGAAAAGTATTTATGAAAAATAAGAAATTAATGTGGGGCGGAAGAGATAATGTATCTATTCCCTATATGCTTAGATTCTGTTTCATAGCTGGAACTCAGATTTTAATGAGAAATGATGCAACAAAAAATATAGAAGATATAGATGTAGGGGATATTGTAAAATCTTGGAATGAAATAACTAATAAAGTTGAAGATAGTAAAGTAGTAAAATTAATTCAACCTGTTCACGATGATATGTTAGTTATAAGATTTAGTAATGATGTTGTTAATGAAAACACATTTGACCATCCATATTATGTAAAGGATAAGGGTTGGTGTTCATATAGCCCCACACTTACAAAAGAACGATATGATATAAATTCAGAATTACTTGAAGTAGGAGATATTTGTTATTTTAATAATAGTGATGAATTAGAAGAAGTTGAAATATCTTTTATAAAAGAAAATTGGGGTGAAGTACAAACTTATATTTTTGAACTAGATAATAATTATACATTTTTTGCTAATGGTATTTTGACTCATAATAAGGCGAACTCACTTGAACTTACATCAACAGTCGTAAGTGGTTCTTCATTAATGGGAAGCTCTTCTATACAAACACATGAAGATATGAATGTGGGCGATACAGTATTGGCTGCAAGTATTGAAGGATTACCAGATACAGATGTAGCAGCGGAATTTTTATTGTGGGAATATACTGGAAGTGATATAGCATCTCAAATAACATTAGTAACATCATCTATAGAAACTATTGTTACATCATCTCATCAAGATTATAAACTTATAGAAACGTCTGGAAAATCAGAACCACTAAAAATTTCCGATACCCATCCAGTATTAGCACAATCAGAAAGTATTTGGGCGTTTGAGTATGTGGGTGATATTGATACAACTTATAAATTAGTTAGTTCATCATTAGAAGAAGTTGATATAACGTCAATAAATGAAGTTACTGGTTCACAAGCAACTGGAAGTTTTAGGAGATTTGATATTGAACCACAAGATACATATTTTGCAGATGGGATTTTAGTTCATAATTAAAAATGAAAGATAAAATAGTTATAAATATTGGATATAGTAATGCAGGTACAAATAGTTTAAACGAAGCATTGACTCTATTGGGGTATTCTTCTATACATGATGGTTGGGATATATATAAAGAAGATAATTCTCTTTGGTTACAAGATCGACTGATTCCGTTTTATGATAATTTATCTAATGATAGAAATATATTTGATGGATTTATATCCAGATACAATGCGTTCACAGCCGCACCAACTACAGATTCAAGTATTTTAGAATCTATAATTGAACAATATCCTAAAGCGCATTATATTTGCACTAAAAGAAATCATCGAGAGAGATATAAAAGTGTTAGTAAAAGAACAAAGCTACAACATGGGAGAAGGATTAGATATCACGATTGGATTATAGAGCAGAAAGAAACAGACGTACATATTGACAATGTATTGAAAAAAAATTTAGACTTAAAAGTTTTAGAATTTAATATTTGTGATGAAGGACATGGTTGGAAAGAATTATGTACATTTTTAAATGAAGAAATACCAAAAGTTAATTTTCCTCATTTGAATAAGAATATACATAGAAAAGATAATAAATGAAACTTTATATACATAAAGATATATTTTATAGTATAGAATATGGTGATGAAACTTGGAGCAATGCATTCAAATGGTTATTAGATAAAAAGTATAAAAATATAGATTATGAAATAATAAATTTACATTATGAACAAAACATTAATGATTTACAGATTGGTAATGATGATTATTGTATTTGTAGATTTGCACATTATAAGGAAGATTTTGAATTAAGTAAAAGAGTATATCCTTTATTATATAAAAAGTTTAATGGTAGAATATGGCCGAATAAAACAGAGTGGTATTATTATAATGATAAACAAAGACAATTAGAATTTTTTGAAAAAAATAACGTACCTCAGCCAATTTCACATTATAGTTATGGTAGAGATGACTTTTTAAAGTGGGTAGAAGAAAATAATTTAGAGTATCCAATTGTTGTTAAGAAATCACAAGGTGCAGGTTCAGAAGAAGTTAGGTTGGTAAATAGCTGGAAAGAAATAGATTTTCCTGTTATTGCTCAACCATATATTGAAGTATCTCATGACATTCGCATAACTTTTTTTGGAGATAAAATACTTTTTGGAAAAAGAATTCATCATTGGAAAGAAGATGAAAAGAAAAGATTTCCGTATGGACATTATTACGGAGATATAGATAGTAAGTTGGATGGAATAAGTTTAACTATTAAAGAAATAGAAAAAATAAAACATATAGGAATTTATTTAAAAGAAATAACTGATAAACATTTAAATTCAAAAGTAATGTCATGGGATATTATTAATGAGGAAAATGATTTTAAGGTTTTAGAATTTTCAAATTGTTTTCAATTTGATATGATTGAAAATGCTTTCTATTATGATTATAAAAAAGAAAAAATATTAAAATTAGAAAATAAATTAAAAGATAATACAATGATTATACAAAATGAATTGTTAAGATTAATATGAGAATAAAACAAGCTTATATAGCAAGTCAGTTAAAAGGTATGATACTGGATGAATTTTTACCTCAATGGAATTTACGAGAATATGATAATCCAGAAGAACCTGCATTTTTCTTTGGGTTTTTTTGGGATTGGGATGAGGAAAATAAAAAAACTATAATAGAACAATCAGTAGATATAGATACATTTTTAAATCATAAAGGGTTTAAAATAGCACATTGGTCAGGTGGAGAATTTTATGGTGAAGATCCACCAGAATATTCTGGACAATTTAGTCATTTACTTAAACGGTTTAGAGAAAAAGAAAATAATAAAAATATGAATATTTTGGCAGTTGATCAGGCTGAGGTTAGTAATTTAAATAAATTTAATGTACCATTTAAAACTTTAAAGATACCATATTTTGATATAAACATACATCAACCTACAATGTTACAAGATAAGATTTATTCACATATTCCTGCAGGAGAAATGATAAATGCAGAACAAAAAGGTCAAGCTCGAGAATATGAACCACTATTTGAGCGAGTGTTTGAATATAGTAAATTGATGGATACTTTTGGTAAAGAAAATTTTTGTTTTCCATTAGAATGGATACATGGTATTGAGGGTGTTATTCCATATTTTGAAAAGAGTTATTGTAATATTAAACCTAATCAACTTAGAGGAGAAATGACGGCGTGGAGATTAGGATTAATGGGAAGAAAAACATTAACTAGTATTAAAAATAAAAATCAGGTAGTTGGTCCTCATATTATATATTATACAGATTATGAAGATTTGAAAAGATTGGTTGAAATAGAATCAAAAAAAATAGGAACTATACAAGAAGATTTATCTAATGAAGTTAGAAATTGCTTTCATTTATCTGATGATTGGTTATATGAGGAGTATTGGTTATAAAAGTTGCAATATTACAAAGTAATTATTTACCTTGGACTGGTGTATTTGAATTAATTAATTCGGTTGATAAGTTTGTATTTTTTGATGATGTACAGTATACAAATAGAGATTGGAGAACAAGAAATTTAATAAAAACAAATCAAGGTAAATTATGGTTGTCTGTTCCTGTTTATAAACAAAAAAGGGATACTAATATTATTGATATAAAAATTTGTAATGAAATAAATTGGAAAAGAAAACACTATAAAAGTTTTTGTCATCATTATTCAAGGTCTAAATATTTTAGTCAGTATAAACATTTGTTAGATTTTTATTTATTAGATTGGGAATACCTTCATAAATTGAATAGATATACTATTGAAAAAATATCAAGAACATTAGGCATAGATACAGAATTTTATTATTCAGAAAATTTTAAATTAAGTGGTAATCCAACTGAAAAAATTATACAAGTTGTTAATCAACTTGGTGGAGATACTTATGTTTCGGGTACGGCCGGCCGAAATTATATTGATGAGAGTTTATTTACGGATGTTAAGTTAGAGTATATTGAATACAAGACAAAAAACAGATTTACAGTATTAGACAATATATTTAATAATGGGATATTTATAGATAGATGAAAAAGGAGATTAATTATGAAAAAAGTAATTTGGAAATCTAATATTCGTATTAAGGCAGAGTCAATTGGGGAAGGGTCAATAGTTCTGGCAGTAGAAGATTCTGCTTATTTACTTAGACGAAAAAAGGGAACTGAAATTCCTCGGTTGAAGGCTAAAAATATTGTGCAATGGAAAAAAACGGATAATAAAAAGAAAAAATAAAAAAGTGAGGTTATAATGTCTTGGCATGAAAAAGCATCGGTTACAGATTTGATAGTCGGGGATGTAATCTTATCCTATGATATTAATGAAGAAAAAATAATAGAGGCAGAAATTATTGATAGAGTTGAAGAACTTTATTCAGATGGTAAAGAAACATTTGCTATATCTACTGGTGATTATGGTATAAATTTAACTATTTTTCATATTTTACCTTATTACCGTGATGGAGAATTGATTATAGATAATTCTGGTACGGTTGAGGTTGGTGATGAGCTCATTGTAATAAATGAAGATGAATTATCAATAATATTACAGAAAGTTATTTCCGTTGAGGAAGGTTTTACAGATAACCAAGTTGTATATCATCCTAAATCATCAAATGGGTATTATTTTGTAAATAGAATTTTATTACATGATTAAATGGTTATAGTTCATAGAGATCACGGAGTTTATGGTCTTGACGAGACCGTTCAAACTTATAAAAAAATATTAAGTGAATTTTATCATTCTAAATTCGAAAAAACATTAAAATCTAATAATATACCATATATTATAACAGATTATGAAGATTATGATGAAGATTTAGTTGGCGATTATTTTGTAGGTCGTTTTGCACATGCTCTCATCGACAAAGAATTACATTCTAAGTGTTTTGATAAGTTATATGATTATTATGGTGAAAAGATGTGGCCTGATAAAAAGGCATATTATTATTACGATGATAAAGTTAGACAATATGAACTTTTAGAAAAGTATGGAATTCAAGTTCCAAGTGTTACTTGTAATGATTTAGATGAATTGTTAAAAAATGTTACTATTGGAACGGTTATTAAGTCTACCTATGGTGCTGGCTCAGAGAGTACTTTTTATGTATGGGAAAAAGAACATTTAGATAATATTGAAGAATATATCTCTAATTGTTATAATAGTGAAAATTTCTTTCCTTGTCAGGTCCAAGAGTATATCAGTACTGAGTATGAAAAAAAGATAGTGATAACTAATGATGAAATTTATGGAATTAAACAGAAATTGGATGTTGGCTGGGAGTATCCAAATGATTTTCCTTTCAATTTTGGTGATGAACATTGGGCAAAACGTAAAGGGAATAAGGTAGAATCTTTAAATGAGAGAGAGTTTGAGTTATTAGACACTATTATGGATATTAAAACTGAACTTAATACACCAAATTTAAAATTTGATATTATAAATGAAAAAGTTATTGAATTTACTTATATGTATGGCGAGTTATTACCAGAAACTTATAAATATATGTATTTTGACATGAATACCAAATCCTTTGAAGAAAAAGTGGTGTCTGTTAATGATTTTGCATATAAACAATCAAATTCGGTATTAAAACATTTAGGTATTATATAATGAAGTATTTGTATTATAATGGAGATAGTTTTTGTGGTGACCAAATAAAGAAAGGTAGAACATTTGGAGATTTATTAGGGCAAAAGTATAATTTAAAAGTAAAAGATGAGTGGAGACCTGGTTCAAGTAATCATAGAATATATAGAACTACTGTTGATTTTATAATGAACAATAAATCTAAGTTACATGATTATTTATTTTTAATTGGTTGGACCAAACCTACTCGATTTGAATTGTATGATACTACACATAAGAAATATATTCCAATGGGGCATACTAATTTTTATAGAATGATGAAAGGTGAGGATGTACAATTTCTACCTGGAACCACCCCACCAATGTGGTATAAGATTGGAGGCGGGTATGAGATAGAACTATCTGATGAATTTAAAAAGGAATATATCACAAAATTTGTTGACTTTGAAAATATGTTGGAAGAACACATGAAAAGAGTTTATTCTTTAGAATGTATTTTGAAGGCAAATAATTGCAAATATTTATTTTATAATATTTTTAATGATACTTACCGCAGAGGGGTGATTCGTAAGGTCGTTATGGGTATTAAAAAAGTGGTAAAAGAAGAAAAAAAGAGTGATAATTATATTTGGAATCATGCTAATGAACTTTTTGATTGGGATAATTGGATATTACCTCGTAGTTCATTCGATGACTATTTAACGAAATACTCACATAATTCAGTTAGAAGAAGTAGTAATGATGATCATCCAAATGAATTAGGTCATAGGATTTGGTATCAAGTGGCCAGAGAAAAAATAAATAGTATGAGTATATTATGAAATATTTATTCGTAATTTATACTGATATAGAATATAAACAACATTTAGACAATTTTAAAACACAAGAGTTTTATAAACAGATTTGTGATGACTCGACCATTGAGGTTATAGAATGGGGTACAGATTTTCATACAGATTATAGAGATTTACCTACAAAAACTCAAGAGATGATGAAGTGGTGTAGTGAAAATAAAGAATATGATTATTTAGTTAAGTGTGATGATACTACATTTATGAGAGAAGATTTAAAGGTTGATTTTGTATATGATAATGTGAATATTTTTATACACGATGGAGATTATTGTGGTATTAAAAAACGAGTATTTAATTATGATGATTTTTATATTGAGTGGTATAAAAATAAAGGATTGGGAGAACTTGATAAGAGTTTAAGTGATATTGCTAATGGTTATTTTTATGATGGAAAATGTTATACTGTATCAAAAGATTTTAGTTATTTTATAGGACAACAAAGAGGAATATCAAAAATATTCACAAAAAGACTGTCAATAGAAGATATAATGGTAAGTTTTATTTACAGAGAGATGTATGAAGATTAGGTATAAAAAAGTTCCAAATAATGAAAATGCAATAGAGATTGATGGAAAAGTAGTGCTATCATTTGATCCAAAGTATAAAGAATATCTAAAATGGAAAGATGAGAATCCAGAGTTGGAACAGGAGCTGTTAAATGAGATAGGACAAGAAATAGAAAATAAAAGATTGTATAAGCTCGGTGCACCACATAAGGAAGGTAATGTTTGGAAGTGGTACAATGAAAATGGCCAGTTGATATTAGAGTCTAAAATATATACAGATAAAGAGAACCCAGATGATTTTGCTTGGGAAGTGGATGGTGAATATGTTTCTTGGTATGATAATGGACAGAAAAAGGCGGTGGGGAATGTATTGAATGGTAAACAAGATGGATTATGGACTAATTGGTATGATAATGGACAGAAAAAGGCGGTGGGGAATGTATTGAATGGTAAACAAGATGGATTATGGACTAATTGGTATGAAAATGGACAGAAGGAATCTGAAGGAAATATTTTAAATGGTAAAAAAGATGGTAAATGGACTGTATGGTATGAAAATGGAGAGGTAACAGAATATGCAACTTACAAGAATGGAAAACCAGTTGGAAAATTAGATAGATGGCACCCAAGTGGAGTGAAAGAGAGGGAAATAGTATTTGATAAAAAGGGGTTAGTAAAAAAACAAATTTGGTGGTACGCCAATGGACAGCAAGGTTCAGCTGGAAAATACAAATATGGTGTTAAAGATGGTAAATGGATATGGTGGCATAATACTGGAGAAATTTGGGGAGAAGGATATTTTGAGTCTCGACCAGTGCATTTAAGAGATTTAGATCCAAATAGAAAAGATGAAGTAAAAACTGGTAAATGGACTTATTGGCATAAAAACGGAAATAAATTTTCAGAAGGAATTTATAAAGATGGAGAAAAAGATGGTAAATGGACTACTTGGTATGATGATGGACAAAAAGAAAAAGAAGAAACTTACATAGACGGTAGTTTCAAAGGAAAATATGTTAATTATTATAGAAATGGTAAAATGAGATCAGAAGGTCAGATATTAGGTGGTGAAATGGATGGTAAATGGTTATTTTATTTTCATAACGGGAAAAAGGAAATGGAATGTAATTTTGATTTTGGAAATCCAATAGATATAGCCAAAATATATCACGATAGTGGAGAATTAGTTCGGGAGATAGATTGTGATTAGTTTTATAGTACCTTTTTCTACAATAGAAAAGGATAAATTTTTAAATTTAAATGAAAAAGAAGACTTGTGGGAAGAAAACGATTCTGCAAATATAATTTATTCTACAATTAAAACAATTAAAAATATCAATTCTCTTAAATGTGAAAAAGAAATTTTGTTAGTAGATAATAGTCATACTTGGCCCGAAGTAGATTTACCGAATGTTAGGGTAATTAAAGGATGGCAGGCATTACCACTCAAAAAACTTGAGAAGGTAAGTGAATTTATGAATCATAATGATATAGATTTATCCTTAAAAAATATAGGTAATTTAACTATGTGGGTATCTATGGCATTTCATTTGGGAATACAAGAGGCAAAAGGTGAGTATATTGTATTACAACATAATGATACTTTTTATCATCAAGACTGTTTAGATGAGATGATTAGACAAATGGGAGAAGAAGAACTTGAATATATTTCAGTTGATAATAAAAAAATATGGATTTCTACTTATCTTTTACATAAAGAAAGGTTAGATAAGTATCTTAAAGAATATTCATTTCAACCAGTTACAATGTCACCCAATTATGGTGGATATGTAAAAACTCAAAAACTTGGATTTGCAGATGCGTATTTTTTCTTGTGTAAGAGAAAGTTCTTTGATAATTATAATATAGACTGGTATTACGGTGATACCAATCATGGTGCAACCATATATTGTCTTGAGAATGATTTAAAGTATCTTCATTTAGGTCCTTATTATGATAATCCAAATTGGGAAACGGAAGATACGTTGCATACATATTACTATAAGGATGAGCCATTTCTAACTCATCTTAAAGGTGGATTTTCAGAGAATAAAATGTCATCAAAAGATTTTGAAGAAGAATTTAATGCATATTTAAAGGAATTAAGAAATGCAAAATGAACACACACTTTGGACTGAAAAATACAGACCAACTTCGTTAGATACATATTTAGGAAATGAACACTTAAAGAGTAAAGTATCTCTTTATCTTGAAAGTGGGGATATACCGCATCTTCTTTTATATGGAAAAGCAGGTACAGGTAAAACTACACTTGCAAAGATACTTGTAAATCACATAGAGTGTGATTATATCTATATTAATGCGAGTGATGAAAATAATGTGGATACAGTTCGGAACAAGGTAAAGATGTTTGCATCTACATTAGGATTTAAGGATTACAAGGTTATAATCTTGGACGAGTGTGATTACATTACACCAAATGCTCAGGCCGCACTAAGAAACTTAATGGAAACATTTAGTAAACATTGTAGGTTTGTTTTAACCTGTAATTTCGTAGAGAGAATAATTGACCCGATACAATCTCGGTGTCAGACATTCCAAACTACACCACCATCCAAAAAGGAAGTGGCAGTTCATTTATCAAATATATTGGAAAATGAAGAAGTAGGACATGAACTATCTGATATAGCACTTTTAATAAACAGTGCATATCCAGATATAAGACGAGTTATCAATTCTGCACAACGACAATCAGTAGAAGGTGAATTGGTAATAGATAAACAGAGTATAGTAGAGAATGATTATAAGTTAAAGTTATTAGAAATATTAAAGACACAAGATAGGAAAAATGCTTTTAAGAATATTCGTCAGTTAATGGCAGATAGTCAAGTTAAGGATTATGCAGACTTATTTAGACTACTATATGATGAAGTAGATAGTTATGGTAAGGGACATATTGCAGAATGTATTTTAGTATTAGGAAAGTATGAATTAAGTGATAGTCAGGTAGTTGATAAAGAAATCAATGCTATGGCAATGATAATAGAATTATTAGGAGTTATAAAATAATGATAGAAAAACATTGGGGTGAAAAGAAACCACCTGCTAAAAAGGGTGTACAACCAGGTCACAAAGATAGTAAACCAGAAAAACACATAGCAGTTCACGAAAACAAGATTTATTATTATGCTAGTGTGAATAGAGAAAGTGCAGTAGAACTCAATAAAAAGGTAAGTGAGTTGGAATCTAAAAGTTTAACGATGTCAAAAACTTTAGATATAGATGCTCCACCTATAAAAGTGTTGATAAACTCAGGAGGTGGTTCAATCACTGCTGGTATTTCATCAATGGATACAATACTGAGATGTAAAGTTCCAGTAGAAACATATGTAGATGGATTTTGTGCAAGTGCCGCTACATTCCTTTCTGTAGTTGGTGATCATCGATATATGAGTAGAAATTCGTATATGTTGATTCATCAATTATCGACAGGATTTTGGGGAAAGTATTCTGAGTTTGAGGATGAGAAACAGAATCTTGATTTAATGATGACTACTATCAAGAATGTGTATAAGAAATATACAGAAGTTCCAATGGAAAAGATAGATGAAATATTGAAACATGATTTAATGTGGGATGCGGAGACTTGTAAAACTTTGGGATTGGTTGATGAGATAATTTAATGTTAGAACTTTTATATGAATATTGTGATAAGAATAATATTGTTTATAATACAAATGATCAATTTGGTATGGAATTTCCAAAGGGAGAACTATCTGAAGGAATTCCTTCAGATTGTGGGGAGTATTTTATCAATTTTACATCAACAAGTGAGTTTTTAGAAGGTATAGATTGGAATAAAGAATATGCTCTACTCAATTCTTTTATTGAAGGATATTTTCCAGTACAACATTTAAAAGAATTACATAATGAGATTCGAAATAAGAATTATCCAGCAAAAAAAATAATATGGGTTACTTCAGATTTAAATATAGAAAAGAATTATAATACTTGGAAATCTAATAGTAAATTTAGAAATGATGAGTCAATTAATGTTATAGGATTATTTTTTTGGTTAGGAATATTGGAAGAAAGATTAGATTTTTCTCATTCTTGGATTAAAAATAGTGTGAATAATATTGAAAAAAGGGATAAATTATTTTTATTTTTAAATAATAAGAATCATTCGGTTAGAGGTCATTTTTTTGAACGAATAGAAAAATTTGATGGTCTCGATGTTTCTTTTCATTCATTCGTAGAAAGAGGTATTTTTTTAGATGTAAAGAATGTCTTTGGCGGTATCGGACAAAAAGGAGACAATCTTGATAATATGGCTTATTGGGAAGGTTGGGGATTAAACAATTTAAATCAATATTATATGAATACTTATTTTGAAACTTTTTGTAGTACTGATAGGGATGAAAAAAAAGATGGTCGTATTTTTATGTGTGATAAAATAGCAAAACCTTTAGTAATGGGACACCCTTTTATTGGATTATTTAATCCATTCACATTAAAAAGTCTTAGAGAATTAGGATTTGAAACTTTTCCTGAATTATTTGATGAAAGTTATGATGATGAAGTTAATATTGATAATAGATTTAATATGGTAGTTAAAGAAATAAAACGTTATGTTGATTTATGGAACAGAGATAAAGAAGAAGTTCATAATATTTTTTCACAAAAGAATATTTTAGAGAAAAGAAAACATAATCAAAATTTAGTATTGTATCACAATCCAATATACCCTAAATTATATGATAAATTATCTATGGTGAGGTAGTTTAATGATTTATTGTTTCGGAGATAGTTGGGGTGCCGGTGCTGGATTAAATGAAAATGAAAACCCATTTGGTTATTGGCTAGCAAAAGATTTAGGGACAAAATTTCTAAATTTTTCACGTGAAGGTAATTCATATCCAGTAATAGTAACTCAGATATTTGATAACATTAGAAATAGGAATGAAGATTCTCCTGTTAGTGAAGTAATTAAAGTTAAAAGTGGATCATTTATTCATAAAAATGATATTGTACTTATAGTTGTTCCTCCAGATGTTAGGTGGATGGATTATAAAAATAATACCTTTATAAGTTGGTATTATGAATCAGATAAAGAACGATATATGTCTTGGTTAGGAGATAAAACAGAAGTTTGGTTTAGATACCATGCTAGTTTATTTACATATACTATTCAATCAGCATTAGATAGTATTGGTTGTAAATATTTATTCATGCATAATTATGGTGGTGAGTTTATTATAGATGATGGATTTAAATCTTTAATTAATACTAATAACTTTTTGGATATTAAAAAATCTTTGACTACACTATTAGGTGGAAAAGATGAATATGAATCTTGGGATTTAAAAAATGATGGTCCACGTGGACAACTGAGGAAAGGTATGTACTTTGGAGAAGATAATGTGCACCCAAACGAATTAGGTCATAAAAGAATTGCAGAATTAATTAAAGAGAGAAGAAGTCAAGTGATAATCCCAGAGATAAGTTTAAAATGATTATCTGGAATGTTATCGGTTTAACCTGTGGATTTTAAAATGAGAATAGCTGTTTGTTTTAGAGGTCAAATTAGAACTGGGGTAGAAGCTTCAAAGAAGTTGATTCATTATTTTGGGCCTTACTTTAAGGATATGGATTTTTTTGTTCATACCTGGGATAATACAACTTGTCCAGCGTTGGGGGGTCCCGATGCAATAGGGGGATGGAACGCCGATAATCCGCTCGACAGAACAGATGAGAGAGTGATTCGGGCATTAGAATATTTAGAAAATAAAAAAAAATCAATGGAAGTTGTAGATGGACTTTATCAATCTAAGTTAGATATGGATTACTTTGATAAGTTTTTAAAAATTTATAATCCAATAAACTATGAAGTGGAATCTCATAGTGAATTTATAAATAAAGCTGAGGGTGGTACGCAAGGCAATCTTGCTTTTCCGCAGTGGTATTCTTTATATAAATGTGTAAGGATGAAAAGAGAATATGAAAAACAAAATAATTTTATTTATGATATTGTAATTAATATGAGACCAGATTTATTATTTCATCCAGACAGTTCATTTAAAAAACAAATTGAATGGTACTTAGAGCAACCGAGTAATACTTTTGTTATTGAAAATTTAGATACAGATGAACCTGGTTGGAGAGAATTGAATGATGAGTGGTGTGATGATGTATATCATTGTTCAAATTCTGATTTAATGGATAAAGCTTCTTTACATGGAGATTTAGAACACAACTTGAAAAGAAGTAATCAGTATTTTTTAAACCATTTGGATAAAATTGGTGCAATTATAACTTGTAATCGCCCGTTAGGCGGTGGATATACAATTTATAGAGATTGGACTTTAGAATATGACCCCATATATGAATATCAATTAATTAATAGGATTGATAATATTATATGCAATTATGATACGGCGGATGAGATTAAAGAGGAGTTGTGATGGAATGGTGTATAAATTATGATAAGAAAATAGTATTTATAACAATTAATAGAAATGCAGGAACAACTCTTAGAGAATTTTTACCTAAATGTGGATTTAAAGTAATAGAGAAACCTTCTATTGATAAGGTTATGAATTATTCATTTTTTGCGATAATTAGAGATCCAGTTGATAGGTGGATTTCAGGAGTAAATGAATATATATGTTATACTGGTGAAGAAGTTTCAGAGATCAAACAACTTGTAAAAGATGAATTAAGTAATAATAATTTTGATTTTGATCAACATACTCGTCCCCAGTATAAGAGTCTTACAATGATAGAAGAATATAACTTGATTAAATTAGATGATAATTTAAGTGGTAAAATTAATAATGTAATTAATGAGAATATTAATTTTGGAGTATTAAATTCAGTTCACGATAGAGGACTTGATAATCATCATATTTTTTGTGTTGAGATGTTTAATGTTTATTGTAAAAACAATGAAAAATTTTATAAATTTTATCAAAAAGATTTTGAGTTATATGAGATTGCAACATGAATGGTATTTTAAAATGGGTTGAACCACACCGAGGTAGTGGATATTTTATAAATGAAGATACTGGATTATGTAATAGAATTTTTCATTGGGAACTTGGATATCAAATTGCTAAAATTAATAATATGAAAATTGAAGTTCAAAAAATGTGGTGGCCAGAATTAGAATTTTTAAATTTACCTTTAACTTCACGTGTAGACCAAAGTGATTCTGAATTTATTAATGATTCATATCCTTTTGATTCTAATGTTATAAGACATTGTGGATTTAAGTTAGATAGTACAAAAAGTTGGTTTCCAATGGAAGGGTGGGCGTTTAATAGGTTTCATCTTGATTATTTTGATGATAAATACCATTTAAAGCGGCCGTTACAATTAATAAAAATTAAAGATGCAAAATTAAGATATTTGATTGAAAGTACCGCTAGAGGTATGGTTGGTATTCATATAAGAAAGTCGCACGGTGTACAGGGAACGTTCGCATCTAATGGTAAAGAAGGTAAATATGAGAACATTGATAATAATGTTTATATTAGATTTATTGAAAAAATATTAAAATTTAATCCAAAACAAAAATTTTATGTAAGTAGTGATTTACCCTTGGATAGTATTAAGTTTTTATCGGACAATTATGATATAATTACTTATAAAGATGTTTTAAAAGAATATAAATTTAAAATAAAAGATAGTAGTATCAGGGATAAAATTGTGAATTATAGAGATAATGTTATAAAACAAAATACTTTAAAGGATATTGTAGATTTATTTGGACTTGTATTTTGTAGTTATTTAATAACACACTCTGTGTCATCATGGAGTGCTTTTGCAAGACAATATATGAATAAACCAAATGTAACTTCAGATATTGGTAAGATAGATATGTTTATAAAAATGTTAGGAAATTCTGAGTGATATGAAAAATAAGGTTATAAATTTTTATGGATGTAGTTTTTCACACGGAGGCGGATTAGATAATACTAAGTATTGTGATTATGCAAAAAGAAATAATTTAATAGTAGATTCTGTTAGTTTTGAAACTGCTACCGATAGGCATAAGTTTAGTAAGAGTTGTCGGTTTAGTACGTTGGTTGGAAAACACTTTGATTGTGAAGTTAATAATTTTTCACAAACTTCAAATAATAATGATAATATAGCACAAAAGGTTTATAGTAATTTATCAAAAGATATTGGAGATATTCATATAGTACAATTTTCATTTTATTCACGTCAAAAAGTATATCTCGAACTTACAGATGAATTTTATAGACTTCCTACTGCATCTTTAGAAGATTATAATCATAAACAAAAATCTTTATATCATTATTATAGATCTTTTATAAAGTATCACTATAAAGAGGAATATGAACAATATAAAGTTAAAATGTATATTGATATGTTAGATTCTTATGCAAAAAGTAAATCTAAAAAAATATATTGGATGTTTTGGGACCGAATACCAAGTGGAATATTAGAATATAAAGATGTTTCTATATGGTCACCTGATCCCACTGGTGAATATGGACCAGGAACAATGGATTTAAATATAGATACAGATAATTTAATTTCATTTCCTCCAGATGGACATATGCAAGAGTGGGCAAAGGTAAATAAATTGTTAATTAGAGATGAAACAAAGGGATATTATAATGATCTTCATTTATCTCAAAAAGGAAATAGAGTAGTATCGGATAAAATAATAGAGGTACTGTCGTGACAAAAACAGTATTAGTAGGTGGGTGTTCTCATTCTGCTCCATATTATGTTACAAGGAATGAAACTTGGCATTCATTAATGAAGAAAAAATATGATTGTGATATAATTTCTCATACTTATTCTGGATCTGGCAATCTTTTCATTATTGATAATTTAATGTGGGAATTAAATAAGAATAAAATTGATTTAGTTATATTTCAAATAACAGAACAGTTTAGAACAGTACTTGGGATAAATCATATGGAATTACTTAACGAAGGATCGGAAAATTTTAAGGGAGCAACTTGTAAATCAATGAATATATTTTTCAATGCAGATTTTTGGGAAAAATATAGTTCAATAAATTATAGATTTAGTCCAGACAGAAAAGATTTTGATGATAGAAAAAATATTTTTTTAGAAGAATTCCCGAACAAAAAAAGTGATTTGATATATGATCCTGAGTATTATGAGATGTTTGATATTTTTTATTTAGAACAGATTTTACCATCAGTATATGAAACACAAGTTAGATATTTAAGAGAGTTGTATTTACTTCAAAATGAATGTAAAATGAAAAACATTCCTATACTTTTTATTGAATGGTGGAAACCACTATTAAACTTAGATATAGATGGAGTAAAATTTTATTATGATAAATTAGATAGAGATAAATTTGTAGAAGTTGATTATGATAAAAATTGGATGAGTGATGATGAACATTTTGGTCCTGATGGGTGTCATTTTAATGTGAAGGGACATAGAATGTTTTTTGAAAAATATGTTGAACCTAATTTACCTATAAAATTAGATGCCAAAATATAAAAAAATTCCATTTAATGAAACTGCAATAGAAATTGATGGAAGGGTTGTATTATCATTTGATCCACGATACAAAGAGTATTTAAAATGGAGAGAAGAAAATCCTAAATTAGAACAACAATTAATAGTTGAAAGACAGAATGATAAGGTTGATGCTGTCGATTTAGAAGTAAAAAGGTCAAAACGGAAGTCTGGGGATTTTGAATTTTATTGGAAAAATGGTAATATAATGGTAAAGGGGAATTTTAAAGGAAATTTAAAAATTGATGGTCAATGGTTGTGGTATTATGAAAACGGTAATATACGGAGTCAAGTAAATTATAGACACGGTTTTAAGAATGGATTGTTTCAGTATTATTATAAAAATGGAAATATTAAAATACAAGGAAAGTATAAGAAAGATAAGAGAAATGGTGTCTGGTTAATTAACGGTAAAAAAAGAAAGTATCGGAATGGTAAAGAGTTGTAATGAATGGGATACTTTGAAAGAGGTATTCGTAGGTAATATAGAAAATCCAAATAATCCAATAAAGGGTAAAGACCTTCATTGTATTAACTATGCCGATAGAGATA
>Ga0207989_1000768_pt1 | contig 17184 bp, 14 predicted proteins | sample ETNtaG_7_FD_185777 | JGI IMG/M metagenome (GOLD analysis project Ga0207989, IMG submission 185777) | Marine microbial and viral communities from oxygen minimum zone, Eastern Pacific Ocean - ETNP201406SV65 (SPAdes) (version 2) | ecosystem: Environmental > Aquatic > Marine > Oceanic ... | reverse complement strand
TTCTCCAGCTGCTTCTGCCAAAGGTTTTCCTACTTCAAGCGTCATCCATTTTGCTAAAACATCTGTTTTTTCTCTCATTAAGTCTGCAATTTTTCTAATAATTTTAGCACGTTGCCAAGGAGGAGTATTTTTCCAAACTTCTAATCCTTTTTCTGCTGATCTAAGAGCTTTATTGACATCTTCTTCTCCCGCTTTTGATGCTTTTCCAATCACTTCTTCTGTTGCAGGATTTATTACGTTGTACGTTTCATTATTTTGTGACTGTTGCCACTTTCCATCTATGAATTGTCCAAATTTGCTATACATTTTCAAAAAAATTATGTTTAATTGTTATATATAAAATTATTTTGTTAGTGGAGAGTTTATATATTTAATTATGAAAAAAATAAAGCTTACATGTGCACATGCAATAGTTAAACATCTTATTTCACAAAAAATTTTTATTGATGACAAAAATGAACCATTATTCCCAGGGGCTTTTGGCATATTTGGACATGGAAATGTTGCATGTTTAGGTCAAGCTCTCCAAGAAAATCAGGATAAACTTCCAACTTATAGAGGTCATCATGAGCAAAATATGGCTCTAACAGGAATAGCTTTCGCTAGAGCAAAAAGAAGAAAACAAATTTTTGTTGCTACTAGTTCGGTAGGACCCGGTTCAACAAATATGGTTACAGCAGCTGCGGTAGCTATGAGTAATAGACTTCCAATATTATTTTTAGCTGGCGATACTTATGCAAATAGAATGCCCGATCCAGTGCTTCAGCAAGTAGAACATTTTAATAATCCTGGAATTACAGTAAATGATGCTTTTAAACCAGTTACTAGATATTTTGATAGAATAACTAGACCGGAGCAAATTTTACAATCTTTGCCACAAGCTATTCAAGTAATGCTTGATCCCGCTGATACAGGACCTGCTTTCCTTTCTTTAAGTCAAGATGTTCAAGGAGAAACTTTTGAATATCCCGAAGATTTTTTTGTAGAAAGAGTTCACAATATAAGAAGACCAAGACCGGATGATTTTCAAATTAAACAAGCGGCAGAAAAAATAAGAAATTCAATAAATCCTTTAATAATTTCTGGTGGCGGAGTTTTTTATTCTGATGCAATGGAAACACTAGGAAATTTTGCCACAAAACACAATATTCCAGTCACACAAACCGTTATGGGTTATTCAACTATGAAAAAAGATCATTCTCATTTTTTAGGTCCTATTGGAGGTCTAGGAGGAAAAGCAGCGAATAATTTTGCAAAACAAACAGATTTAGCAATAGCAATAGGAACAAAGCTTGGAGATTTTACAACTGGATCTTGGGCTAACTTTGAAAATCCTGACTTTAGTTTGGTTTCTTTAAATATAACAAGACATGATGCAAACAAACATCTTGCACAAGCAGTTGTTGGAGATGCAAAAGTTTCATTAATTGAATTATCAAATGCTTTAGGGGACTGGAAAGCAAATGATGATTGGTATAAAAAATCAAGAGATGAATTAAAATCTTGGAATGAATATGTTGATAAAGAAAGCGGTCCGACCAATCAAAAAGTTCCAAGTTACGCCCATGCAGTAGGAGCGATTTATAGAAATTCAGACCCAACAGATATTGCGGTAACAGCTGCAGGAGGTTTGGTTGGTGAAGTGCTTCAAGTTTGGAGACCCAGAGAACTCAACACACATGAAACTGAATGGGGCTTTAGTTGTATGGGTTATGAAATTTCTGGAGCTCTAGGAATCAAAATGGCTAATCCAGACAAAGATGTAGTTGTTTTCGTTGGTGATGGATCTTACTTGTTAAATAATTCAGATATTTATTCTTCTGTAATAACTAATAATAAATTAATCATTATAGTATGTGATAATGATGGACATGCAGTAATTAATAGGCTTCAATTATTTAAAGGTGGAAAAGAATTTAACTGTCAATTCAAAAGCTCAAATGCTCCAAATCTTGTACCAGTAAATTTTGCTCAACATGCAGCAAGTATGGGAGCAAAGTCAGAAGAAGTTTCATCTATTTCTGAACTAGAAGAAGCATTTAAAACAGCAAAAAAATCTGATGTAACATACGTTATAAGTATCAAAACTCATTCTTACGAATGGTTAGAAGGCTCAGCATATTGGGAAAGTCCAACTTTAGAAATACCAACCACAAAAGAAAATGAAGAAGCTTTAAAACTTCATAAAGAAGGCAAGATTAAACAAAGACAAGGTGTTTAATCTTTTTTATGAATAAAGTTTTTAAAGTAGGATTGATCGGCTGTGGTCACATTGCCGAAACATATTTTAGAGCTCAAAAATATTTTAACAATATAAAAATTATGAAATGTGCTGATATTAATAATAAATCAGCAGAAAAATGTGCCTCTATATATGGAATAAAAGCTCTTAGTGTTAATGAGATATTGAATGATAAAGAAGTTGAAATAATTTTAAATCTTACAATACCTAAAGCACACTACGAAGTAGCAAAAAAAGCTCTTTTGCATAATAAACATGTTTATTCGGAAAAACCTCTGGCAATTAACTTTAAAGATGGAAAAGAGTTATTAAATATCGCTAACAAAAAAAAATTATATATAGGTAATGCTCCTGATACCTTTTTAGGTGGAGGAAACCAAAAATCCAAAGAACTTTTGGAAAAAAATACAATTGGTAAAATCAATTTAGGAAATGCAATTTTTGCTTTTCCAGGAGTTCAATCTTATCATCCAAATCCAGAATCTTGGTTTTCAAAAAAAGAAGGCGGACCTGTAATAGATATGGGTCCGTATTATTTAACTGCATTGGTAAATTTATTGGGTCCTGCTAAAGAAGTGAGCGGGAGTATAATGAGAGGAGTAAATTATAGAACCATTGGAATAGGCCCTAAAAAAGGTAAAAAATTTAAAGTTGAATGTCCAACAACATATTTATCAACAGTAGTTTTTGAAAATGATACAGTTATAAGATTAACTTTGTCTTTTGATGTGATCGCTCATCAAAGAAACCACATTGAGTTATATGGAAAAAAAGGTTCTTTAATAGTTCCTGATCCCAATATGTTTGGTGGATCAGTTTATATCTGTAAAAAATTAGGTGATACTTGGAAAGAGCTTAAAACTGAAAAAATGTCACTTGGAAAAATTAATATCAGAAATAAAAGCTTAAGAGCAAATGAGTCATCAACCAATGCAAATTACAGAGGCGCAGGTTTATCAGAAATGGCTTATTGTATTGAAAATAGAAAAAAACATCGATGCAGTGGAGAATTATCTCTACATGTTTTAGATATTATTCAATCAACAATGAAAGCTTCTAAAACAGGCAAAAAACAAAAGATAAAAACAACTTGCAAAATACCTAAAAAATTTACTGAAAAAGAAATTAGAAAATTATTAAATTAACTATTCCATTACTTTAAATTCAGATTCATATTTTTCATTTAACGATATTCCAAGTCCGGGGGTATTATCATCAAGATTAATATATCCATTTATTGGAACAGGTTCTCCTTTGAATAGATAATAAAACAATTCATTTCCTATCTCGACTTGATTAACAGGAAAGAATTCTGAAAAGGGACAATTATTACTTGCCATTGTCAAATGATAATTGTGCATTTGACCAGCATGCGGCACCACAGGAACATTGTATTTTTCTGCTAGAGAATTTATTTTATGACCTGCGGTTATACCACCAACACGGTTTGCATCATACTGAATATAACTTACTGCTTTTAGTTCTAATAAATGTTTAAAACCTAGAAAGCTAAATTCATGTTCACCACCTGCTATTGGAATATCTCCCAGAGAATTTAATTCAACGTAACCAGGTATGTCATCTGGTATTACTGGCTCTTCAAGCCATTTTGGTTTAAATTTTATTAATTCTGGAATTATTCTTTTTGAGTATTCTAAATTCCAACCCATATATGCCTCAAGCATTAAATCATTATCATAACCAACAACTTCTCTTACAGCATTAACAAGTTTTATGTTATTTTTTATTCCATCAGATCCATCTTTTGGTCCCCAGCCGAAACGCATTTTAAACATTTTGAAACCTTCTTTTAAATATTTTTCAGCTTCAATTTGAAGATCTTTAATTGGTTGACTATATAATTTTGATGCATAAACAGGAATTTTTTCTTTTGTTCTTCCACCAAGAAGTTCAAATACAGGTTTTTTTTGAATTTTACCCATTAAGTCCCAGATACCAAGATCAATTGCAGAAATTCCAATCATTCCAATTCCTTTTCTGCCCCATGCCATTGTACTTCTATACATTTTTTCCCAAAGATAATCGTAATCAAAAGGATCTTCGCCAATAACTAAATCTTTTAAATAACAATCTATTGCCTTTTTTGTTACTTCAGGCGCTAAAGCCGCATTACCAAGACCTTTTGTTCCATCATCAGCTATAACTTCGCAAACTAACCATTCATGAAATCTAAATGATTTCATTTTATCTCCTGTTTCTCTTAAGAGATCCGTTGGATTCGTACAAAAATTTTGTGCAGGCGGGACTATTTCACCTGTCCATTTATATATTGTAGTTTTTATATCTTTTATCTTAACCATTTTTAAATTTATTTTCTGCCATAGTTAAAGCTATTTTAAAAGATTGTAATGTAGGTTCTAAATTTGCAATGTTTTTTCCTGCTATGTCAAAAGCACTTCCATGAGCAGGTGTTGTAATTGGAACAGGTAATCCTCCCTGAACTGTTACTCCTCTATCAAATCCAAATGCTTTAAGACCTGATTGAAGAGCATCATGGTACATACCTACAATACAATCATGATTCTTATTTTTAAAAGCAGTTATAAATGATGTATCACAAGGCAATGGACCATCTGCATTAATTCCTATTTTTTTTGCTTCTTCTATAGCTGGTATAATTTCTTCTTTTTCCTCTGTTCCAAACTCAGCATGAGGATTTAAAGCTTGAACAGCAACTCTAGGTTTTTTAATACCATTAAGAATCATTGCATCATTAATTAATTTAATTGGTTTAATGATATTTTCTTTTTTTATGTGAGATGGCACTTCAATTATTGGCATGTGAGAAGTAACTCTTGCTGTCCAAAAATTATCTACCACATTAAATTCACAAAAATAATTTTTTACATTTAGTTTTTCGGCCATTAAATGTAGCTCATCTGAAAATTTATTGCCACCTAACTTCATACTTGTTTTGTTAAATGGTCCAAAATTTATTGCATGTACTTTATTTTCTTTTACTAAATCCAAAGCAAGATTAAGTGCTTCTAAAACGCTTTCACCAGACTCTTTCGAACATTCTGCTATTTTGTAATTATGATTTTTACCTTTAGAAATATCTAAAAAAAATTTATTTTCATCTTCAAAATTTATTTGATCGAAGTTATCAACAAATTTTAAATTATTCGATATACCAGAAATGTTATTTCCATTTTCTAAAATTTTTTTCTCTCCAATTACTACTATATTTGCTTTATTAGTAATTTCTTTTGATAATAATTTAGATATCAATTCAGGGCCAATTCCAGAAGGATCTCCCAATAATATTGCTATATTTTTTTTTTCTAGGGACATTATTTTTTTCTTACGGTTTCTAACAGATTATGTTTAAATAATTAAATATAAATTAACTAGAGAGGGAAATAATGAAAAAAAGTTTTAAACTTTTATTAGCAGCAGCAGTTCTTGTAACTGAAGTTTTTGCATTAGCATTACCTATTTTGACTACTTCTGCAAAAGCAGATGGAGCCATACAAGCGATTACTCATGCAGGTTTTGGTGGTGGTACTGATGTTACTACAAGAATGATGCTTCTAAGAACTAGAAGATATCTTAAACAAGACATGCAACTAGTGAATAAAAAAGGTGGTGGTGGAGCAGCATCTATGGATTATATGATGACATTACCAGCAGATGGTCAACATACTTTAACTTGGACAACAGGTCATGCAGTTTCTATGGCGCTTGGAAAAACAAAAGTTAAATTAAGCGATATGCAACCTTTAGCAAGAGGAACAGATGATCCTCAGTTGTTTGTAGTAAATTGTAAAAATGACATCAAAGACGCTAAGAAATTTGTTAGTGCACAAAAATCAAAATCACTTAAATATGGAACTACTCACGTTGGTGGTATTGATGATGTAAGTGCAATTGCTTTTACAAAAAAAGGTAAATTAACAGATCCTACAATCGTAGCATACAAAGGTGTAGCGCCAATTAAAACAAACTTAATCAAAGGTGATATAGATGTGGGTGTTTTAAATTTAGGTGAAGCAGTTACTGAAATCGAAGATGGAACATTATGCGTAGCAGTTGTTTTAGCTAGCAAAAGAATGGAAAAACTAAACAACGTTCCTACAGCAACTGAGTTAGGTATACCGGTAGTTCTTTCAACAGTTAGAGGATTTGTAACTAAAAAAGGTGTATCAGCAGAAAGAGCAAAACAATTGGAAGACGCTATGATAAAAGCAATGGAACACAAATATTTCCAAAGTTTTTTAACTGACATTGGTCTTGATGCAACTAGCGTAGTTGGAGCTGACGAGTGGGGCAAGCAGATGGAAGTGATGTTAGCAGAAATGGCATCTCAACTGAAAGCTTTGGGTTACATTAACTAATTACAAACAGTACATTTTTTAAATGAATAATGTACGAACAAAAAAAAGGGCAAACAAAAAAAGTTTGCCCTTTTTTATTGGCGATGCATTCAAAGTTTGTTTTGTAATAATAGTTGTTTCAATAATTTTATTAATACAAACATTTTCATTTGATATTGTTCCTCCAATCTTAAATAGAGGAATTCAGCCAGCTACATTTCCAAAAGCATTATTAGTATTAATAATAATTCTAACTTCTGTTATATATTATTTATCTACTAAAAAACCTTGGAAAATAGAAAAAAAATTACCTAAAGTTTTTTTTATAACATTATTTAACTTTGCTTTATTTATTATTGTTTCAGAATTTTTAGATTTCTTCTTGGCAATTTCAATATTGTCAATTTTTGTTTCCTATTACTGGGGAGAAAGAAGAATATTATATTTATTACTAGTTAGTATTATTTTTCCAATAATTGTATTCATTTTTTTTGAAACAATATTGGGATTAAGATTTCCTGCGGGAATTATTACAAACTTATATTATTATTAAGATGGAAAATTTATCTTTAATGATGGCTCCTTTATTTAGCTCTAAGCTATTATTAGTTTTGCTTTTTGGAACTTTGTTTGGATTAATCTTAGGTGTATTACCCGGTCTTGGACCAACTACAGGCGGTGCATTAATTTTACCTTTTACAATGACACTTGATCCGCTTTCTGCAGTTGTTCTTTTAACTTCAATCTATTGTGCTGGTACTTACGGTGGAGCAATTACAGCAATATTAATTAATACACCAGGAACTCCAGCAGCCGCAGCAACCTGTTTAGATGGTTATCCTTTAGCTCAAAAGGGTGAAGCGGGCAGAGCACTAGGAATGGCAACAGTTTCAAGCACAGTAGGTGGTATTTTTAGTGTAATAGTTCTAGTTTTTTTTGCTCCATTTCTAGCTCAATTAGCATATGAATTTGGTCAACCAGAATATTTTGCTTTAGCTATTTTTGGTTTAACAATGTTGGCATCTATAGGTGATGGTAGTCCTGTTAAAAATCTAATAGCAGGAGCTTTTGGAATATTAATATCGACTGTTGGTAAAGATTTTATGACATCAATCGATAGATTTACATATGGAATAAATGAATTATCAGAAGGTATCGGATTTATTCCAGTAGTAGTTGGTTTGTTTGCAATTAGTGAAATGTTAACTCAATCTACTTTATTAGATCAAGTATTTAAAAGAGTAGCACTAAAAGCTGTTAAATTACCAACTTTATTAGATTACAAATTAACTTGGAAAACAATTTTAAGATCATCCGGTATTGGATCTTTTATAGGGGTATTGCCAGCAGAAGGTGGAACAGTTGCTTCTTTAATAGGATATTCAGAAGCAAAGAGGTGGTCAAAAAAACCAGAAGAGTTTGGCAAAGGTTCTATTGAAGGTATTGCTGGAGCAGAAGCAGCAAACAATGCTGCAACAGGTGGAGCAATGGTACCAACTCTTGCACTTGGAATTCCCGGAAGTGCAACAACAGCAGTAATACTAACTGGATTAATTATTCATGGAGTAAGACCAGGCCCAGATCTTTTTAGAGAGCAGCCAGAATTTCTTTACGGAATATTTGGATCAATGCTGATAGCAAATATTATGTTTTTTATTCTGGGTTTTTTTGGAGCTAAAATTTTTGCAAGAATTACATTGGTACCAAATAAACTTTTATGGCCAATGATATTTGCTGTTTCAGTATGTGGAACTTATTCACTTAGTCAATCTTTATTAGACGTGTGGATAATGCTTTTATTTGGGGTGATAGGTTTTTTTATGAGAAGATATGGTTTTTCAGTAGTTCCAGTAATAATTGGTTTAATTTTAGGAGAATTAGTAGAGGGAACTTTAAGACAATCACTAGTTATATTTGATGGTAATTGGTTTATGTTTTTAACTAGACCTATAGCCCTAACATTCTTTATTTTATCTTTAATAGCACTTGCTTTTCCTTTATTAAGAAAAAAAAATAAATGATAAAATTTGATTTAAATAACAGAGTTGCAATAGTCACAGGTGGGGCCCAAGGATTTGGCTTTGCTATAACTGAGAGATTTATTCAATCTGGAGCAAAAGTTATTATTTGGGATATAGACGAAGCGGAGTCAAAAAAAGCTACTGAAAAAATTAATTCTGAAAATTTAAGCTACCAAATAGTAGATGTGAGTAGGTTTGAAGATATAAATAAAAATTTAAATGAGATTGAAAAAAACCATAAAAAAATTGATATTTTTGTAAATAATGCAGGCATAACTGGCATGAACACAACAGTTTCCGAATATCCCATCGAAGAATGGAATAAAGTTATAAACTTAAATCTAAATGCTGTGTTTTATTGTTGTAAAGCTGTTGTGCCATTTATGGTGAAGAATAATTATGGACGCATTGTAAATATAGCTTCAATTGCTGGAAAAGAAGGAAATCCTAATGCAAGCGCTTATAGCACATCTAAAGCAGGGGTTATTGGATTAACTAAATCTTTAGGAAAAGAATTAGCGTTAAAAAATATTGCTGTTAACTGCGTTACTCCGGCAGCAGCAAAAACAAGAATTTTTGATCAAATGACTGAAGAACATATAAATTACATGTTGTCAAAAATACCAAGAAATAAGTTTGCAAAAGTAGAAGAACTAGCATCCCTTGTTGCTTGGCTTGCAAGTGAAGAAAACTCATTTTCAACTGCTGCAGTATTTGATTTAAGCGGTGGAAGGGCTACATATTAATTATGCAAATAGGTGTAGATGTTGGTGCAACAAAAATAGAAAGTGTAGTACTAAATGACAATGGTGAAGAAAGTCATAGATCTAGAATAGATTGTCCAAAAGATTATTTAAAAACAGTAAATGCAATTAGAGATATTGTTGTAAAGTTAGAAAAAGAATTCAAAACAGAACTACCAATTGGAGTTTGTCATCCAGGAATTCATTCTCCTCAAACAGGATTAGTAAAAAATGCTCCTAATTGTTACTGGTTAGAAAAAAAACCTTTTCAAAACGATTTAAGAAAAGCATTAAGTAAAGAAGTATTTTGCGAAAATGATGCAAATTGTTTTGCTTTATCTGAAGCAATAGATGGTTCCGGAAAACATTATAAAATAGTATATGGAATAATTTTAGGATCAGGAGCTGGAGGAGGACTTGTTATTGATAATAAAATTGTTAATGGTCCTAATGGTGTTGCTGGGGAATGGGGTCATAATCAAATTCCTTACTTTGCTGCAAAAAAAGAAAATTTAGCAACATCAAATTTAAGAGAGGCAGAAATAGAAAGTTTTATTTCTGGTCATGCTCTCAACAAAAGATTTAATAAAAAATATAATAAAAATCTAAAAACAAATGAAATATTTGAATTGAATAGAAAACATGATTTAGATGCCGAAAGATTTATTGATGAATTTAAATTAAACCTAGCAATGTCCTTATCAACAATAATTAATATTTTAGATCCCGATGTATTTATTTTTGGAGGAGGGGTGTCTAATGAGATAGATTTTTTAGATGAAATTGAATCTATGGTAAAAAAATTTGTAATTGGTAAAGAATATGAAGGAGTATTTCTTAAACCTAAATTTGGTGATGCTAGTGGAGTAAGAGGAGCTGCTAGACTAGGAAGAAAATCAGTTTATTAGAAATTTCTACTAATGATTTAATTAATAAAAATTTAATTTTATTTAAAATAAGAAAAGAAAAGAAAAAATATTAATAAAAAAAAATCAATCACAAGTTGAATTTATTTTTTTTTGTTATGATTTTTCTACAAAGTACCTATACTTCTTTTTTTAAATTAATTTAAAAATAATAATAATGAGAGGGAAAAATATGAAAAAACTTATACTTTCAATTGTAGCTCTAGTATTTATTACTAGTTCTGCATTTGCTGAGAGATATGTTATGATAACACACGGTGAAGGAACAGATCCTTTTTGGCCGGTAGTTCAAAAAGGTGGTGAAGATGCAGCTCGTGCAATTGGTGCTGATTTTGAATACATCTACAACCCTTCTGCTGATATGGCTGATATGGCAAGCTCAATTCAAGCTGCTGCAGCTACTCAACCAGATGGTATGGTAATTTCTCTACCAGACCCAGATGCATTAGGCCCAGCTATTAAAGCTGCTGTTGCGGCTGGTGTTCCAGTAATTACAATGAACTCTGGTTTAGAGTCTTCTGCTAGCCTAGGTGCTCTTATGCACGTTGGTCAGCCTGAATTACTTGCTGGACAAAAAGCTGGTGAAAGAGCAAAAGCTGAAGGTGCTTCTAAAGCACTTTGTATGATTCAAGAAGCATACAACACAGCTCTTGTAGACAGATGTGAAGGTTACGGTTCAGCTGTTCCTATGAAAATGACTGATACTACATCTGATCCTGCAACTATTCAAACTCGTGCTACTGCTGCTTTACAAGCTAACAGTGACGTCAATGCAATCCTATCAGTAGGACCACACGTATGTGAAGCTGTAGATAAAGCTTTAGCTGATCTTGGTATGACAGTGCACCACTCTTGCTTTGACTTAAGTCCTGCAGTTATGGACTTAATCGGTTCTGGAAGAGTAGCTTTCACTATTGATCAACAACAAAGATTACAGGGTTATGTGCCAATTATCGTATTACACCTGTACAATAACAGTGCTGGACTTCTTCCAGGAGCTAACATCCCTTCAGGACCAGGCTTCGTTGATAAGTCTAACGCTTCTTCAGTTGCTGCTCTTGCTGGAATTGACAGATAATTTATTATAATCTAAGAAGGGGCCGATTATTTATCGGCCCTTTTTTTTTATAAATGAATACATCAACAACAAACAAACCAAGACAAGAGTCAGACCGACAAGGTGAAAAAAAATGGTATTCTGCATTAACCTCTCGTCCAGAGATTGGACCTTTTGGTGTAATGGTCTTGCTTTTTTGTATGTTGGGATACTTTTCTATTCCAGAAGGAGAATTTTCTCTTAATCCTTTTTCTGGTGAAGGATTTAACGCCTTAGGAATTAGAAATAATTTTAGGGTAATTGCTCAATTAGGGATCGTAGCACTTGCTGCTGGGATGTTAATTATAGCAGGTGAATTTGATCTTTCTGTAGGTTCAATGATCGGTTTTGCTGGTGGTTGTATGGCAATGATACTAAAATGGGGTTTTGCTATTGTTATTCCTTACATATCTTTTGAAGGAGGTTTTCATTTTGAAGGATTAAAATTATTCGAAATGACAAATGTCTCACCATTATCAGCAATATTAATTACACTATGCTTTACTCTATCTTTTGGTTGGTTTCAGGGATGGTTAATTGTTAAAAGTGGTATAGCTTCTTTCATTGTTACACTAGGTGGACTTTTCTTTTTACGAGGTATAACAGAAGTATCGTATAGAGCATTTAACAGAGCTCCTGATCAAACTGCTGGATCAACAACCGTTACAGATTTACCAGATATTAAAAACATTATAAATGTACCAGGTCATGGAGAAATGGAAAGGGATGCGGCTAAATCCTTACCAAATGACCAATTATTAGAAATTCTTAGCAACGTGCCAGCAAGCACTGTTGCAAAATTAACTGAACGACTAACATATGTTAATGAAAAAGTTGCAACTTTCAAAACTGCCATAAATTCAAAAAAAATGACTGAAACTTTAGAAAAATCTTTAGCTGGAGCAAAAAAATCTGGTAATGACTCAATGGTCGAAATTTTAACAAAGAAAATAGAAGCTGGAGTTAATGTTCCTGAGGTTGCTGCAAAAGCAGTCACTGATATTGATATAGCAAAAGCTTACATAGATACCATAGTTACTGCAAGACCAGTAGCTAATTTCTTTGGAGGCGATATTATGGAACCAGTTTTTAATTGGTTGTATTTTACAGCAGATTGGAATGTAAATAACTATGGAAACATTTTTGCTAAAGGAATGTATTCTGCTTTAATGATTTGGATACTTATTGCTCTTATTTGTTATTTTGTATTGAGCAAAACTCAAGCAGGTAACTGGATTTATTCAACTGGAGGAAATCTTAGTGCTGCAAAGGCTAATGGTGTACCAACAAACAAAGTTAAGATTTCATTATTTGTGAATACTGCATTCTGTGCAACTATGTTTGCTGCATGTCAGGTATTTGAGGTTAATACTGCTGATACGGCTAAAGGTAATTTAAAAGAATTAGAAGCAATTGCTGCAGCGGTTATTGGCGGTGTTGTGCTAACTGGAGGTTTTGGAACAATAGGCGGAATTATTCTAGGTACAATTATTTTTGGAATAGCAAAAGAAGCATTCTTTTATATTCCTGGAATTGATGGATCATTCTATAGAGTATTCCTAGGAGCTGTTCTTGTTGCTGCTGCACTTACAAATGAGAATATTAGAAAACGAATTATGGGAAATATCTAATGGATAGAAAACCATTGATTGAAATAAAGGATTTAGTAAAAAAATTTGGATCATTTACCGCTTTAAATGGTGTTTCATTAGATGTTTATCCGGGTGAAGTTCACGCTCTTTTAGGTGATAATGGAGCTGGTAAGTCAACTTTGATCAAAGTGTTATCTGGGGTTCATCTTATGACAAGTGGAGAAATAAAAGTTGATGGAGAAACTGTTAATTTTTCTTCACCACGTCAAGCATCTGATGCGGGCATTGGTACAGTTTATCAAGATTTAGCACTCAATGCCTTAACTTCAGTAACAAGAAATTTTTTTCTTGGACGTGAAATAAAAAAAGGACCTGGTCCATTTGGTTTAATGCAAATGTATGAGATGGATAGAATAACAACAGAAGAAATGTCTAAAATTGGAATTAACATTACAAACCCCAATCAATCAGTTGGAACAATGTCAGGTGGACAAAGACAAACTTTAGCTATTGCAAGAGCAATTTACTTTGGTGCAAAGATACTAATATTAGATGAACCTACATCAGCATTAGGTCAAAAGCAGCAAATGGAAGTTTTGAAAACAATAAAAAAAGTTCAAAGTCTTGGAAATATTGCAATTATACTTATTACGCACAATGAAATTCATGCACGCCTTATAGCTGATCGATATACTTTTTTAAGTTTGGGAGAAGTAATTGGATCAGGATTATCCTCAGAACTTGGTGGTGAAGATGTAAAAAGATTGATGGCAGGAGGTGCAAAAATTGGCGATCTTGCTAAAGAAATAGAATTATAATTTTTTTTATTTTTTTTTATTTTTTTTTATTTTTTTTCATTTAAAATTTATCTATGCAGAAATTCTCGAGAGATAGTTTTAATATTAATGAAGCATTAAACGAATTAATGCATGAATCTGGAGTTATAGTTATTGAAAATGTATATAATTTAAATGATATCAATGAAGCAAGAGAGATTGTTAATTATTTTGCAGATACACAAGAGCAAAAAGAGTCTCACTTTAATGCCGAGGCTGAAGCATATGACAAAATTCAACTTCAGCAAAGGGTATGGAATTTATTTGGCAAGGGAGAGGTTTTTAGTAAATTAATTTCAGATGACATTGTTTTTAGCTTAATGTCTAAACTTTTAGGCTCAGAATTTTTTTGTGGTTCTTACTGTGCAAGTAGATTGCTCCCAGGGTCTCCAGGGCAGGAACTGCATATAGATTATCCATATTGGGATTTTTATAATAGTGAGACTTTTCCCATGGGTCTTAATAGTTCATTTGCACAAAACTGTCAGGCCACTATACCCCTGGATGTTTGTTCAGAAGAATCAGGAGCAACAGCTTACATACCAAGATCACAAAACAAATTACACTATCCAAATGAAAATGATGACTTTTCAAATAAACAACAAATGATTGCCAATCCTGGAGATTTAGTTTTTTTTAATGGTAACTGCTGGCATGGAGCTTCACCTAATAAATCAAATCACCAAAGAGCAGCATTACTGATAGAGTTTCTTCCTAAATATATAAAACCGGTTGAAGATTTAGTCACTTATCTATCCGAAGACTTTAAAAATAATTCAAATCCAAAAGTGCGACAACTTTTAGGATTAAATTATGAATATCCAAAAACTATGGATGTGAGTAAAAAAATAAATAATATTGGTTTAGGTTACAAAGCTAAATAAAATCTATTGAAAGGTAATTAAAAGAAATACTAACACCAGAATATAAAAAATTTGTAATAAGCAGACAATGTTTAAGGAGAGAATTAAAGACTGAAGATGTTGCTAGAGTTGTTCTTTTCATTGCTTCAAATCAATCATCTGGTTGCACTAATCAAAACTTTATTGTAGACGGAGACATAAGATAAAATATAGAATTTAAAATTATGAAAGTTAAATATTTTGATTTAGAGAATAAAAGGGTTTTCATAACTGGAGGTGGCTCAGGGATTGGAGCTTCAATTGTTGAACATTTTTGTGAACAAGGATCAGAAGTTTATTTTGTAGATATTAACGCAGAAGAGTCAAAAAAATTAGTAGATGAAATGAAAAATAAGAAATTCAAAGAACCTACTTTTATAGAATGTGATCTTATAAATATAAAATTATTACAAGAAACTATTTCAAAAATATTAACTGAAAAAGGCCCAATAAATATATTAATTAATAATGCTGCTAATGATACTAGGCATAAAATTGACGATGTAACTGTAGAATATTGGGATGAAAGAATTAATGTAAATTTAAGACATTTCTTTTTTACAGTACAAGCAGTTAAAAAATCAATGATCGAAAATAATGGAGGAGTTATAATTAATATGGGCTCAACTTCTTGGATGGTAGGTCAAGGAGGCATGGCCGCATATACTGCAGCAAAATCAGGCGTTGTTGGAATGACCAGATCTTTTGCAAGAGATTTAGGACAATATAATATAAGAGTAAATTCAGTTGTACCCGGATGGACAATAACCGAAAGACAAATTGAAAAATGGTTAACACCAGAATCTGAAGCGGACATGATGAAAAAACAGTGTATTAAGAAGAGATTGATGCCTTCTGATATAGCAAAAGCAGTTTTATTTTTTTCGTCTAATCAATCATCTGGATGCACAAATCAATCTTATATAGTTGATAATGGCTGGCTATAATAATTTTTAATTATTATGAAAAAAAAAGATCTAAGAAGTAAAGAGTGGTTTGACAACCCTAAAGATCCAGGGCTTACAGCGCTATATTTGGAAAGATATCTAAATTATGGTTTAAAAAAAAAAGATCTTCAATCAGGAAAACCTATAATAGGTATAGCACAATCTGGCAGTGATCTTTCTCCGTGCAACAGGCATTTTTTATCTCTAAGCAAAACAATAAAAGATGGTGTTAGAGAATCTGGAGGAGTTCCGATGGAATTTCCAACACACCCAATTCAAGAAACAGGAAAAAGACCAACAGCAGCTTTAGATAGAAATTTGTCATATCTATCTTTAGTGGAAGTTCTTTATGGTTATCCAATAGATGGAGTTATATTAACAACAGGTTGCGATAAAACTATACCTGCTGCTTTAATGGCAGCAGCAACAGTAAATATTCCTTCAATTGTTTTATCAGGTGGTCCAATGCTAGATGGATCTTATAAAGGTAAAAAAGCCGGTTCAGGTACCATTATATGGGAAGCAAGAAAATTGCATGCAAAAGGGGAAATTACTTATGACGAATTTATGGACATGGCAACTGCCTCTGCACCAAGCATTGGACACTGTAATACTATGGGGACAGCGTCAACAATGAACTCTATAGCTGAGGCTTTAGGAATGTCATTGACAGGAAGCGCAATTATACCAGCACCTTATAAAGAAAGAGAAAACATTTCTTACAAAACAGGAAAAAGAATAGTTGAAATGGTTCATGAAGATCTTACTCCATCAAAAATTATGACTAAAAAAGCTTTTGAGAATGCGGTTTATGTTGCTAGTGCAATCGGTGGTTCGAGCAACTGCCCACCACATCTCACATCTATAGCAAGACATATGGGCATTGATTTTGGTTTAGATAACTGGGGAAAACTTGGACACGGTATACCTTTGCTTGCAAACTGCCAACCAGCTGGAGAACATTTAATGGAAGGTTTTTTTAAAGCAGGAGGCGTTCCAGCAATAATGCAAGAACTAATGAAAAATAATAAATTAAATAGGAATGCAATGACCGTAACAGGTAAAACAATTGAAAAGAATTTAAAAATTAAAATTAATGTTGATCAAGATGTAATAAAAACATTTAAAAATCCTTTGGTTAAAAATGCTGGTTTTATAGTAATGAAAAGTAATTTTTTTAGTTCAGCAGTTATGAAAGTATCAGCAATTAGTTTGGAATTTAGAAAAAGATATTTATCTAATCCAAAAAATCCAAATGTATTTGAAACAAATGCTGTAGTATTTGAAGGCCCCGAAGACTATCGTTCAAGAATAAATGATGAGAATTTAAATATAGATGAAAATTCAATTTTAATGATTAGAGGGTGTGGACCAGTAGGATACCCAGGTTCTGGTGAGGTGGTAAATATGCAACCACCAGACAGATTGTTAAAAAAAGGAATTAATACTCTTCCAACAATTGGAGATGGCAGACAAAGCGGCACTTCTGAAAGTCCATCAATATTAAATGTATCACCAGAGTCTGCAATTGGCGGTTCTTTA
>Ga0207989_1000764_pt1 | contig 17235 bp, 10 predicted proteins | sample ETNtaG_7_FD_185777 | JGI IMG/M metagenome (GOLD analysis project Ga0207989, IMG submission 185777) | Marine microbial and viral communities from oxygen minimum zone, Eastern Pacific Ocean - ETNP201406SV65 (SPAdes) (version 2) | ecosystem: Environmental > Aquatic > Marine > Oceanic ... | reverse complement strand
TAGCATCCCTCTTTCGTGAGCCATTACTCCGATGCCCCAGCAAAGAATGACATTGACTCCTTGAACAACTCTTCCCTTCTGTGCCTCTTGTTATCCCTGATCTTGAGCCACGTGAATCCTATTGCCAGGAGGATGATGAATGGGATGAATGCCTCTGCGTGATACCTCTCCATCACCTCGATTATCCCTCGGGCCGTATAGGCCCAAGTTACCGATGCAGCCGTACCACCAATGAAGCAGGCAGCGAGAACCCTCTGGAACCTCATTCGAGCTACCAGCCCTAGCATGGCCCCGACAAGAACTCCGCTGGCCATGAAAGGAATCCAGACGAATACTATCAACCCCCAGAAGCCGTACTTGTCGATCCTTTTCCTGTTCTTCTGAGCCACATACTCCACCGAAGACAGAATGTCCCCCATGAATGGGTTCTGCAGTAGGGCGCCCGGGATGCCATCCCGCTTAGCCACCATTGCCTCTCCGGCGTGTTCTTCTGAGCCCTGCTCAACCCGTCCGGCTACAGCTCGATCACCCAGCGTTGATTTCTCATTCCTAGCACTGACAACTAGTTCCCTTCCTTCTAGGAGATGTTCCAAGTCAGATCCCAATTGGACCCTCAAGTCCCCTTGTAGATGCTCGAAGGTGGGCTTGAACAGGAAATAAGCGAACTTCATGACTGGTCTGTAAATCACCCTGACGAAGACGGCATCCTCATCTGCCATAATTGCGGAGCCGTAGTCCGCGACGTCGTGTTTCCTGAACCATCTTGACATGCTTTCCCTGAAAGCCTCCTCTAGTTTTCCGAACCGTCCAATTGAGGAAAAGAAGACACTGTAGTCATCAGATAGCATGACTTCGTCAATTTCGTCGAAATCTGGCGTTTCTCCAGACCCATCACTTGAGTCGGTGCAAACTGTCTTTATCTGGAGCGGCCTCATCTCTCCGAAGATTCGGAACTCGTTCAGAATATCCTTGATTATGGTGCCTTTAACTTCGATCGGAGACATGATTGTCTTCCTTGTAGAGCTATATGGGAGAAAAACATCGACTGAGATTGCCCTGTCCTGAACTTGGATGGATTCCAGATCGGGTTTGATCTGGAGCCTCTTGCAGGCGTTTTCAACCGTCCTGGAGATTAGCCTCGTCATCTGTTCACTGGATAGCATATCATCTGTATCCCTATGGTACAACCTATGCATCAAGGGATACTGTACGCAAAGGAAGAATACGGACATCCCCAGTGAGATCATTGCCATATACCATGGAGGGACTTCTGCATTCCCCCCAGTTAGCATGGCTGTTTCCCTCCCGCCAACCCACTCTGCGCCCATCAGGATCCAGCCCCAGATACCCATGTCCTGGATTGTCATGCATGCACGGGTCTCCTCGTCAAACTTCTCCATCTTCCTATGTGTTTCCCCAGAACCGAACAGAGAGGAGGAAGTGCCAGTATGCAACTCTATTTCTAGATCCTTGTTCAGAATTATGAGGAGAGGGTCATTCCCTTTCTCCGTAATTTCCTCTTCGGAAAGTTCTGACCATCCAGTTGAATTGTCCTCCGAGTAGATTACTGCGATTAGGATTTTGTAGTTCCCATCATCCAATTCTTCCTTGCTCAATTCCAGGGACAGGTCCCCCGAACCCCCGACAGCAAGTGTGGTTTCCGCGTCACCTTCGATTTCCCCCTCGGAGTCGAGTGCTGACTCATTCCACACTTGGACCATTATGGCAGAGGAAGAAGATGCTGGTACGTTCTTACTTTGGATCCTCAGATCATCTTCCTGGATCCAGGTCTTGACCCAAACCTCGCCCCTCTTGTCAACACAATCATTTGGGTCTAGTGGAGTTCCCGACAGGGCATCATCAATCGCGATGGAGTCACCGAGAATTAAACCCGATGAGGCGATCGTGACCGAGGCAAAGAACACCAAGCCAGCAATCAATCCGAAGACCAAGGTATAGTCATCGAATGTCTGAGGCACTACGGTGTTGTACAGAAAGCTCTGACCGGGATTCTCCCTCCTATCCCTAATCCTGTCCAGTTCTACGTCAATCCTATCATCGGCTTCAGAGTTAGAATCTGTTCCAGTGGATTGATTCTCCTCGGTTTCGAGGGATGATGACGGAAGGAGGTCTTCGTCCATTGGAAGCAGACGAGCGGGTCGGGCGTATGTGATATTTTTCACGGAATGCAACTAGTAATATTGTGAACTAGATATCTGGTTGGAGATTGATTATTGCAGAGTTCGGAAATGAAGTGCGGAGGCAATTTTAATGTCCTCCTACTACGTAGGAGAAGTATGTCCAGTGTCAACGCGGTGAGGTCACGCCTGTCTCTGGCACTGGTGGCAGTCATGATTCTCCCCACCATTCTGTCGATCAGCCAATTTGGCGTAGGTTCCCCAGAACTGGAAGAAATGCCCGAATCGAAGGAATCTATTGAGGTCCCGAGCTTCATGCCATTTGACACAAGTGCAGTGAACTTCGAGGACCCCTCGCATGGTTGGAATTGGGACGAGGGGAATACGGGCAAGGCCGCGCTATACTACAGGACAGCAAGTTATGTTCCAATACACGAATGGGAGCAGGTAACTGGGGAGGCTTTTGTCTCAGGTTGGCATGCACTGGGTCACGATTACCCCATTCCCTCGGACTGGAAAAACGAACTCGAAGAAATGGGCATGGAATGCAGGACCTTCTACGCCCCTCAGGGATTCCATTGCGATGTTCCTCGTCTGAGCCCTGCAACCCTTCATGATGCAGGGGTTATTGGGGCATTTCGTCTAGCCGATATAGACAAGATTGCCCCGGATGCGTTTCCGATTCTGCAAGGAGAAAGCCAAGATAACGCAGATGAAGGGAGTGAGAAGTACCCAGTCCGAGTCCTTCTCTCAGGCTCGGGACACATTACTGACTTGCTGAAGACTGGGGTCGAATTGAGTGACTATAGGCTCGAAAGGTTCGCAGATGTGCTGGTTGGTTCGAAGGAAATCGGAATGCTATCCGAACAGCCATTCGTCGAGTGGGTCGAGCCTATTTATTCTCCAGAGTTCGACAACCAGGAGGCTTCTGAGATAATCGGTGCGAATTGGGTGGGGGAATCATCGAACATGCTGAGTCATGGTGGAGCAGTTACCGGGGATGGGGTTATCGTTGCAGTGATGGACTCGGGCCTAGACACTGCTTTGGCATGCAGTAGCCTCGGCAATTGCAATTCCTTGAACTCGGGAATTCACGCAGACTTCGCTGGCAGGATAATGGGGGTTGTTTCATACAACGGATGTGGGTCGTGCCCCGATGGAACTGGTGGCCCTAATGACTACAACGGGCATGGCACACATGTTGCTGGTTCAGTACTGGGCGATGGGAGCAACTCCCCCCAAGGAGAGGACAACAGCGGAATGGCTCCTGGGGCCTACCTTTTCATGCAAGCAGTTGGTTATGGCGACGATGACGGCTCACTTGCCCTTCCGGATTTCGAAGACGCGTATGCTGAGGCTTATGCGGCTGGAGCAAGGGTGCACACCAACTCCTGGGGGACGGGGCCTGATGCATGCGCGCCGACGGAACAGCACCCTACTAACACTAACTCACCCTCATGCTGGGCTTACTACTCAGCGGATACGTTGGAGTTGGATGCAGCAGCGAATAATTACCAGGATCTTACTATCCTATTTGCGATGGGCAATGACGGCAGAGATTGCACCTACGCCTCGTTCGGATGGCAGACTACTAATTGTCCCAGTGGGCAAGATGGTGAGATTAACCTAGGGGCCCTGAATAGGCAAGCGACGGCAAAGAACATCATATCCGTCGGGGCTTCGGAGAACGTTAGGGACACTCTGCCAATGCATTCACGAAGTTACTTCAGCGTATGTGGAAGTTGCGATTGGTATGGGACTCCTATCAAGAACGATCTGGAGGGGGATAACCCAGAGGGTATGGCAGGTTTCTCCAACAGGGGACCTACTAGCGATGGTCGAATCAAGCCAGACATCGTAGCACCTGGTACTTGGATCCACTCGACAAAAACTTCCCTCAGGGATACGGGTTCAGACCTAGGGGACTACTACACCGTGAAACGTGGGACCTCCATGGCTACCCCCATCACTGCTGGTAGTGTTGCACTAGTAATCGAGCACCTGAATGCCCATGGATACGATTGCAACCTTGCATACAACTCTGCTAGTGACAACTGTCCGGAGTCTGCTCTCGTGAAGGCTATTCTGAGTGCTTCTGCGCATGATATGGGGGGCCAATACAGCTCCGGTGGAGACGGGCAAAACGGTGCCGCAGAGAAGGCGCCCAACAGTCACGAAGGGTGGGGGAGAGTGGATCTCGAGAGAGCCATTGGTAGCGGGTTCTCCGAAGGTATCGAAATCGTGACTTCGGATAGCCACTCTTTCAAATTGAGTGTTCCTGACTCCGGTATTGCCAGTCTGAGGGTGGTTCTTTCTTGGAATGAAGTAGAGAATTCCCCGGGTGCGGGCACTCAACTCAGGAATGACTTGGACATTTACCTCAAGAGCCCTACTGGAGTTCTGCAGACGTATACCAATGATGATGTCAACAACCTAGTCGGCATTTCCGTAGATTCCCCTGATGCTGGTGACTGGGAGGTCATCGTAACAGGGGCGAATGTGATAGATGGGTCACAGAAGTACTACTTAGCGGCTAGCGATGGTGTCCTAACCGACATGCGCCATCCGGTTTCAGACGGGTATAACGAACCTGGTTTCCAATCCGGCTCGATCTTCACAGAAACCACAATGACCACCGGAGACGACCACCTCTGTGCGATTCTGGACGATGCGAGTCTACAGTGCTGGGGGTCAAATGAGTTCGGGCAATTGGGGGACGGGACTACGACAGATCGGTTGACGATGACGGAAGTTAGCCTCGATGCAGCCAGAACCGCAACTTCGATTAGCTCAGGAAAAGATCACACTTGCTCCATCTTGGACAATGGGGAGTTGCAGTGCTGGGGCAGGAACAACTACGGCCAACTTGGCGATGGAACTAACTCTCATTCAATTTCCCCCGTAGGGACAAGTCTGACTGGAGTGCCCGTGCAAATTTCCTCAGGGGACTGGCACACGTGTGCGATAATGGACGATGCGAGCCTGCAATGCTGGGGGAGGAATACAGATGGTCAGATTGGGGACGGGACGAACACCGATAGGAGCACCCCCGTATCAGTGACCCTAGGAGAAAAGGTACTAGCAGTCTCGGCAGGAGGAAGTCACACATGCGCAATTACCGAGAGTTGGGCTCTGAAATGCTGGGGGTCTAACGGGAACGGTCAACTCGGGATTGGGTCGACAACGTCCTCGAACAGCCCCTCCACAGTAACTGTGGGCAGTAATGCCGTGGCCGTTTCGGCGGGGAGCTCCCATACCTGCTCCCTACTGCAGGGAAACAATGTGAAATGCTGGGGAGATAACAGCAAGGGGCAGCTTGGTGATGGCGGAACCAACCAACAGAACGATGCTTCAACGGTTGTAGTCACGCTCGCGAGTGCCATTTCTATCGACTCAGGGCGAGATCACACGTGTGCCGTTGACTCCAGCGACTCACTGCATTGCTGGGGAGGAGGTGCCGACGGCCAAGTGGGTGATGGAAGCAACTCTGAACAGATCTCTTCTCCAGCTACGATCGATTTAGGCCAGAACCTAGGTGCTCTCTCAATTTCATCCGGAGGGTCTTACACATGTGTAGTCGGTAGCAATGACTTGGCTATGTGCTGGGGTGGGGTGAGTAATCCGGGAGCACTCTCTCTTGGTAACGAACCATCCGAATTCGCGATCTCCAGGTGGAGTTACATCAGCTCGTCTGAGAGGGATTGGAACAATAATGGGGATCTGAACATCTTCGAAGTCGGAATTGGGTCGGATGGCGATGGCGATGGTTTCCCATCCAGCGAGGACAGTGATGATAGCAATCCCACCGTAGCAGCTGACTGCCCCTCTGGTTCATACGGCAGATTCACGTGCAGGCAGGCTACTCCTGGATATTACGTCAGTGGAACCGGTAACACGGTGATGACTCCGGCGAGTCCTGGTCACTATGTGGACTCTGATGGGGCAAGCTCAGAACAGCCATGCAACGACGGGAAGTTCCAGAGGCTCTCTGGTCAGACCTCATGCGATGACGCAGAGCCCGGATACTATGTCCCTGATCCGGGAGCCGCTGAGGGGACTCCGTGTCCAGCGGGCAAGTACAACGATCTACCTGGACAGAACTCGGTAACTGCTTGCAAATGGGCTGATGAGGGTCACAGCGTCCCAGTGCTTCTCCAGATGACATCTGGAGCATCGCACTCCTGTGCGATCCTCGATGACGGTTCGGTCAGCTGCTGGGGGGACAACACCAACGGTCAGCTGGGAGATGGCTCTAGATCACCAAGCTTAGAGCCAGAGAAGTCATCCATGCCACTCGGGAGGAAAGCAGTGGAGATCTCTGCCGGATCATACCACACATGCTCGGTTTTCGATGACGGTTCAGTCCGCTGCTGGGGATCCAATGAGTTCGGGCAATTGGGGGACGGGACCACCATAGAGAGAACGTCGCCCGTACCAGTCGAACTCGGACAAGGAATGAGTGCGCTCGGGATCTCATCCGGAGCGTCTCACACCTGCGCGGTCCTGAATGATCGCAGCGTCAAGTGCTGGGGCCAGAATAGCAACGGGCAGTTGGGGGATGGAACTTCTATCGATAGTTCAAGCCCGACACCCACGAACATGGGCGGCAAAGACACTCTATCGGTCTCCACCGGCTCATATCACACCTGTGCAATAATGTCTGACAGAACAGTGATGTGCTGGGGAGACAACTGGAACGGGCAAATTGGCGATGGAACAAATACAGATAGAGCAACTCCAGTGGAAATCTCGATCCCAAGTAACAGTAGCGCGGTTTCACTTGATGCCGGAGCGATGCATACCTGTCTGGGTGTGAATGATGGGTCCATGTTCTGCTGGGGCTACAACGCATACGGCCAATTGGGTAACGGAGGCAATAGTAACTCCAATTCCCCTATCACAGTGCCACTTAGCACCAACCAATTACTGACATCTGTCGAAGTTGGCCTATTCCACAGCTGTGCTCTCTTCGACTCCGGAGAGGTTGCCTGCTGGGGGGACAACAGCAACGGGCAGCTGGGTGATGGTTCGCAGATAGGGAGCACGGTACCGGAAATAGTCAGCCTGAGTGAGATCGCAACATCGGTATCAGTGGGACAGAGGCATTCCTGCGTCATCCTCGAAGATGCAAGTCTGCATTGCTGGGGGGCTAACGAAGCGGGGCAGATAGGTGACGGGACGTCTTCCCCTAGGGACAACCCCACTGCGGTCGACCTGGGTCATGGCTCAAAGGAGCAGTTGCCGTGTGCACCGGGATCGTACCAGCCAAACACATCCCAGACGATGTGCATACTAGCTGACAGGGGGTTCATGGTCCCCCAGTCTGGTCAGACATCCCAGATGGGATGTGTTGCTGGTTACTACTCCAGCCTGAGGGGGCAACCCACATGCACGCCTGCATCAAGGGGGTACTACGTCTCGGAGTCACAGTCTGCTTCCCAGACTCCCTGTCCGAGCGGCCAATCCACGTTGGAGGAGGCATCCACATTCTTCGACTTGTGCTTCAATGACTTCGATGGGGATGGGATACCAGATCAGTACGACACTGATGCAGACAATGACGGCGTGCTTAACGTAGACGACTACGACTGGCTGGATCCCGACGTCTCCGCTGACTCGGATGGAGACAGGATTCCAGACAGCATTGACGTGGATGACGACAATGACGGCGTCAACGACACGGATGACCCATTTCCCATGGACCAAGGGGAATGGGAGGACAAAGACGGAGATGGCATTGGCGACAATTCCGATGAGGACGACGACGGAGATGGTAGGAGGGACATCTTCGACGTGTTCCCGAATGACGAGAACGAATGGTCGGATGCCGATGGTGATGGTATTGGCGACAATTCCGACGCGGATGACGACAATGACGGCAGATGCGATGACACGACATACTGGAGGCCCGACCTGATCCCACCATCGAACAGTGGCCCTAGTCAGGACGGGGACAACATCCCCGACTGCTTCGCCTCTGCCAAGGGGGATGCCTTCCCATTCGATGCCAACGAGACTGATGACACTGATGGGGACAGCATAGGGAACAATGTAGACACAGACTGTGACGGTGACGGGTGGCTCAATCTGGTGCCTTGCACTATGAACAGCGATGGGGTGAACGGAACCGACGCATTCCCCCTAGATGACTGGCGATGGTCTGACTCCGACGGTGACGGCCATGCGGACCAGGGTCCGAACTCAGATGTGTTCCCCGACGATCCGGCGGAGTGGATAGACAGCGATCAAGATGGCGTCGGGAATAACGCTGATGAGTGCCAATTCGTACCAGGGATAAATCCCAGCACTGAGGGCTTCATGGACCTCCTGATCATACCCGGAAACGATCTTGGATGCCCGTTACAGGCTCTCTTGGGAGACGATATTATCGTGGACGATCTGGACTCTGGCAGTAGTGGCTTTGATGATGCGGATGCCTCTGACTTCGATGGTGACGACATTCCCGACTTGCTAGACCCTGACGACGACAACGACGGCATTCCGGATCTGGAGGATGGCGTCCTTGGTGACGAAAAGTGGTCAAGAGACCCATTCAGGCCTTTCACTGCAGAGAATTGGGGCATCATAGTCATCTCGATATCCTTCATAGGAGTAATGGGATACAGGATGACTGGTTGGAAGAGCCGAGGCATCTCCAGCGTCCGCTCGAAGAAGATCAGAATCAGATGATGGTGCAGGGGGCAGGATTTGAACCTGCGAAGCACTACGCACTGGGACCTAAACCCAGCCCCTTTGACCACTCGGGTACCCCTGCTATGTCTCGTGCGAATAATTACCCACCAAGAAGTCAACGCATCCGTGTCAATGGCCCCCATAGTGTCATAACAGGTCCTATACGCCCCGCAGATGGCAAAAATGGCACGAATAGGGGTTCTTGGGCTCGGCAACTGGGGGACGGCGTTGGCACTAGTGTGGTGCAAAGACGGTCACAACGTCCTAGGCTGGACAGTCGAAAAGGAGGTTTACGAGTCAATGATGACCGTTCACGAGAACAAGAAGTACCTGCCAGGATACCAAATACCAGAGTTGGATTGCACGATGGAGATCTCCGATGTCACAGAGACTTGCGAGATTCTGGTGCTGGCACTCCCGAGCTCGGTCATCCTGGAGGTTGTTGACATGCTGATTCCGAGCCTCAGGCCATCTCACCTGCTTGTAGATCTAGCCAAGGGACTATCGCCATCAGAAGAGGGCGGTTCCGGGATGATCTCGGATGCGATCGAGAGGAGGCTCTCCGATGCTGGAATGTCCAATCAAGTAGTTGTGATGACTGGACCGACCATAGCCCCAGAAGTCGCGCGTGGCGTGATCACGAACGCTCTGGTGGCTTGTCATGACATTGGAATAGCGGAGAGGGTTTCAGAACGCCTCTCTACTGACTCCCTTATCCTGACGCCCGCTGAGGACCCGATTGGAGCGGAGCTATGGGGGGCGTACAAGAACTGCGTAGCACTGGCATGCGGGCTCGTAGACGGACTCAAGGACACGATAGGGGGTGACAACCTCAAGGCGGCTCTGGTCCTCTCCGGATACAGCGAGGGGATCGGGCTACTAGAGAAGATGGGTGCTGACCCGAAGACTGCATTCGGTCCAGCTGGAATTGGGGATCTGTACGTGACGGCAACCAGCCCCCGGAGCAGGAACCGGACTCTTGGGGAGAAGCTGGGTTCGGGGAAGAGCCTAGAGGAGTCCCTCGAAGAGATGCACATGGTTGCAGAGGGCGTCAGAGCGACCAGGATGTTCCTGAACAGATCCGATAGGATGAGTCACCCGACTCCGTTCCTGAGCACCTTGGGAGGCCTATTGGATGGTGACATCGAGGTCGAGGATGCAGTCAGGAGAATGGCCGGGTCATACGAAGTGAAGTGAGGTTCTTTCGGCTCAGTTAATCGACTCTCTTCATTATTTCCAGCGTAGTACGAATCCATTCCTCGGCATAGTCATCATAATCCAAGTCACAGTCAATTCTATCATTTACCCTAGTTCCACCCTTCTCCTCGAGGATGACGTCCCACTCCTTTCCCGACTCGCAAAAGAACTCGAATGCGGTGTCCCCCAGAGCGAGTACTGCGTAGTTCACTCCATCCATGCATCCATCTTCTGATTCCTGCACAGAGTCGTAGAGATCCTGTGCGTTTACAGGTTGCTCGCCCTCCCCCCATGTGCTACATATCACAATCAGCCTCGAGGCCGTGGAAATAGTTGCCAAGGGAGTGTCCTCCATATCCATCACAGTAGGAATGAGGTCGTAGGAACTTGCCAGATGCCCTGCGTCTTCGGCTAACTCCTCAGCATTTCCAGTCTCGGTACCGAAAATCAGTAGTAGGTTTCTATCAGACATTGTCATCCCCGGGCAGAACTGCTTCAAAGAACTAAAGTGTCCTATTATTTCCTTGTTTACAAACTTTGAAGGTCGTTGACGGGGCAGTCTTGATTTCCTTTACCCTATCCGGGGAACATGGCCGTGGCCGATTTGACCGAATTCGAGTCGAGACTGCTGAAGTGGATATCCGCATCTGACTTTGTCGAGGTTGCCTGGTCCACGAAGAGGGCTGCTGAGGCGTTCAAGGTAGAGGAGAAAGATGTGTACGAGGCGTTGGCTTCTCTCACACTCAAGGCCAAGGACCACATTCAGATATTCTATGACGGTGGGGCTATCAGAATCGTCGCAGACTACTAGTTCTCATTTGGATGGCGTTGCTTTCTCAAAATTCTGAGGCAAGAATACCCCTGTCCAAGAGGGCTTGGTGTTTTCGGACTCGTCCGTGAAGAATGAGCGAAGATAGATGGAAACCAAATCAATCAGCATCACTACCAAGAAGATTATGAGAAGATAGGCTGCAACCTTATCGTATTGAAGGAACTTCAGATAGAGGTTGATGTAATATCCGATCCCGCCTGCTCCAACTATTCCTATCACAGTCCCGGATCTAACGTTGTATTCGAACATGAATATCATCTGGGCAATTAGGTGATTTGCCGTTTCTGGGATAACAACCCACAGTGACACCTCTGCTTTGGTTAGTCCCATCGCGTTCGCCGCCTCCAGTGGTGCGCTATTCATCCCCTCTATTGCCTCGTACTGCATCTTGCCAAGATAACCTACTGTGTAGATTGTCATTGCCATTATTCCTGCTTTGGGCCCCAGTCCCACCAAGATGACGAAGATAATGGCCCAAATCAGACTTGGGAGGCTCCTACATGCTGAGACTACAGCTCTGGAAGGGTATGTGATGTACTGAGGGAATAGATTTCTTGAGCTCAGTAGACCCATGGGCAATGACAGAATCATGCCGAAGAAGGTTGCGAGAATTGCGATCTTAATTGTTTCAATCATGCCAATCCAAGCTGTTGAGCATGTGAACTCTAGGAACCTGTTTGCTTCACAAGGCGGATAAGACTGTGGTTCGATTACACTCCACCCATTCCAATCCCAGACCATTCCGGAGCTTAGTTTCAGAAGAATCCAGAAACTGAAAATTAGGACAATGACGGAAACCATCAATTCCCTTAGTTCTGAGTTAATTCTTGCCAAAACTACACCTCCATGACCGAAGTATCTGTGATGAACGGGTTAAGTCTCCCATCATCGATAATCAGGAGCCTGTCGGAAATCTCCCTAGCTCTAGAGACGTCGTGTTCAACCAGAATCATGGCAGCTTCATTTGATCTTACATAGTTCAGAACCGAGTTTACCACCCTTTCTGATGTTTCTTCGTCCAACTCACTTAGGAACTCATCAGCCAAAATAAGTCTTGGACGTTGGGCTAGAGTCCTAGCTGTAGCTACTCTCCTCTGTTGGCCTCCTGAAAGTCGTTTGATTGGCTCGTTCTTCTTTTCCCCCAATCCCATCGCTTCGATTGCATTCATCGCGTGTTCCCTGGATGTTGATCTGGGATTTCCTGCTCTCGAACCCAACATCACATTGGCCCAGACACTGGAATGCCTGACCAGTCCTAGTTTCTGTGGGATGTATCCTATGGAGCCTCTTTCTGGCCTCTGTGGAATTGTCGCCCCACAAACCTGAACTGTTCCAGATATTGGTTTCAGCAGACCAGCTATTGTTTTCAAGAGAGATGTTTTTCCAATTCCCGAGGGTCCGGTAATTGCCAGAACTTCACCTGGATTGACATGAAAATCCTCGATAGAAAGCAAGGTATGACTTTGGAAGCCAACTTCCAGATTGCTTATCCTAACTGCCTCTGGCACGTTCTTTCGGGTTCGATTTATCTTTTGATGTTTAGGTAACCCTAAATTTAAGGACAATATGCGTTTCGGGTCAAACTATGAGTTCAGCGATTGACAGAATTAGAGAGGCTTTCCGAGGGAGAAGCATCCCGGTTGCGGTTGCTGGATTGATATTGTCATCTGCCGTTCTATGGGCATTATTCACTGTGAATTATGATGAGTGCGGTGATGATGAAGACTGCATTAGAATTGCTTACGAGGTGAAGGACACATACCTATTCTGGGAGGCAAATCCTCAAGAAATGGCTGACAAGCTCAGCGAATTGACCGGAGAGAAAGTAGTAGTCTACCCAGTGGCTGATGAGGTAGCTGCGATAGAGGCGGTTGCAAATGGCAATGCAGAAATCGCGATGGTAGATGGAGCGGCCGGTTGGTTGGGTTACCAGGTGTACGACTTGGATGTAGTCGCCGTCGAGAAGAAACCTGATGGGCGGGTCTACTACAACGCAGCAGCATGGGTAAAGGCTGACTCCGAAATCGCAACCGCATATCTTGATGATGATCCTGACACGGACCCATTCGCACTGATGCAGGGCAAGAAGTCATGCCATACTGGTTGGTTGAAGAGCGCGGGTATGCTGATACCAATGGGCTACCTGATTGGCAATGGGTACGCTGAAGTGGTTGGTGATCCCGAAGAAATAGAGTCTCTCAGAGCGACGGTAACGAACTTCTTCCATGAGGATTCGGAAATCCCCGAAGGAGGGACGCAGTACTCTGGCTACAAAGGGGCTCTAAAGTGCATGATGACCGGTCATGGGGATGTAGCCCTGGTGAAAGATACGGCATACCGACTATATTGTGATGAGAACGAAGATGACGTGCCTGACGGTCCTGACTGGTGCCTAGATAGGGATGAGATTGTCATGCTTCCGTCTTTCGGTCAAGCACCAAGCCACCCAGTCATGTATGATCCAGCCAGAATGGATGATGAGACGGTGATGCTGATTCAAGATGCCCTGCTGGCTCTTGACGATGACAGCGAGGGGCGAGAGATCCTGAATGATGTTCTGAACACCGCTGGAATGGTTGCTAGCACAGCGGAAGAGCATCTTGGCACCTACTCAGAAGCAGTTTCAAATGTTCCCGGCATACGCGCCTACCTAGAGAAGTAGGGACTAGGAATGAGAAGTTGGGCAATTATCTCGCTGCTAGTTGTCACTTCTTCATTTTCTGGATGCCTGGGTGAAGAAGACGGTTTCGTTTGGCCCGAGCCCAAGAGTTGGGATTGCTCTATCCAAGGGAGTTACGATTTGTCCTGTTACAAGTACTTAGATGGCTTCTCCAGCCCTATAGCCTCTATTAATCATCCAATGGGAGGTGAAATCTGGATAGTTGAGCTATCTGGTAAGATTTTTTCTTGGAATGGTGGGGAGGTTTCTGAAATCGGCGATTTGGGACCTAGGATAGGCACTTGTCACTACGAGCAAGGTCTGCTTGGTTTAGCGTTTGATGAAGATTTTGCAAATTCGAGAAAAATCCTTCTTTCCTATGTTGAAAACGGACGTCCTCATGACCTGGATTGGGATTGCGATGGGCCCAGTGAATCAGATCTGATTCTTGCTTCTGCCATCATTGGGGATGATGGGGCATTGGACTTGGCATCGATAGAGGTCCTAATGACAATTGAACAACCTCATCGGAACCATAATGGCGGACATATACTGAACATAGGGGACAATCAATTCCTCTGGGGCCTAGGAGATGGCGGTGGAGGTTCGGATCCAGATGGGAACGGACAGGATCAGGGGTCTCGCCTCGGGTCGATTCTCTTATTCTCATTCATTGATGGGTCCATGAGTCCGGTAATTGAAGACCCGACTGGAGACCCTTATGTTCTTCATCATGGATTACGCAACCCATGGAGGTTTGATGTTGATGATCAGAATAGGCTCTGGATAGCTGATGTTGGCCAGAACTGCTGGGAAGAAGTGAATCTAGTTGCCATCGAAGAAAGTGCAAATTTTGGTTGGTCCGATAGAGAAGGCATGCATAGACTTCACGATAATGGATTTACAAATGAAGATGGGACGTGTGATGTTGACGAAGATGAGCCTCCTGTTGCCGAGGGAATGACAAATCCAGTAGGGGTTTATCCCCATCAAGGGGGAAACTGCTCCATCACAGGAGGTTTCTGGATGGATTGGGGGCCGGATGACCTCAGGGGCGGATATCTCTACGGAGACTTCTGCAGTGGCTCAATGTGGATTCTGAAAGAGGAGAACGGCTCATGGAGTGAGAGTTACATTGGTTCCAGCGGAGGCATGATTGTTGGCTTTGGGGAAGGACTAGGGGGGGAGTTGCTAGCATTCCACTGGACTGGAGAAATTGTCCATATTGGATGATTGGTTTGCCAAACATGGCAACTATGATGTCCTATGCTCTCCGGAAGGCAATAGTGACTGGAATGCGGATGATGAGATTAGGCCCTCTTTTTGCCACCATTATCATGGTATTCTCGACCTTGCATTACTCTTCAGAAGAGTTACATCACGATCAAACAAAGATGGAGCAGTTTGGAGGTGGTGGTTCCCTAGAAGAGCAATGTGGGTCAATTACATTCGAGGACATTTTCATCTACAACCAAGCAATTTTCGAGGTACGCGTCAATGACGACTGGAAATCTGCCGAGGTGGATGCTAAGGCATGGATAAACTGGTCTCTATCTGATGACATTAGGGAGGACTTGGATGCCTTCCTAGAGGATATTGTTCCCTCGGGCGGGGATGGTTGGCTCTCTACCGACGAGATAGACGCGATGGTCTCCATTGCTGCAGACTGTCTCGAGTATAGCATCACAAGAATCGGGATTCGAGATGGTGCCCCACATAGGGGGGGCGAGGGAGTGAGTTGGATGAACACCACCTGGGAAGACGGTCAGACCAACATCGGCCATTTCAACGGAGTACCAACGAGACATTCACAATTGAGGGACTGTCAAGGATTTAGCCAAGAGGGATGTGTCGAAGTACCCGTTATTCCAGCTTCTGAGAGAGACTGTGACATTGAAATCAATGAGTCCTTGGGAGCGGATGAGTGCAGAATCGAGCTATGGCTAAATGCAACTATGGTAATCGAAGGAGTTTCAGATCCCAATGACTTCACTATTGCATTCAATTCATCGAACATGAGCAATGCGAGGTTAGACTTCACTTTCCCAGTGATGCCCGACCTGAGGATGGACATGTGGGAGGAATGCGAAGGGAGATTCGTAGGTCTCGATGAGGAAAATCCCAGAACTGACTCAGCGCCGATAAGAGGAAGTTGCATTGGAGATGGGACGGCGAGCTATGAGTTGTTGACAAACGACGATGGTAGTTTGACATATTCCCTAAAGTCGAACTTCTCAAGAGAGGAGTGGCCACTGGGGGAAGATGTCTTTGCAGACTTCACGACATCACCAATTCCGACTGATGAAGCCCCGACTTGGACCCAACAAGCACCAGCCAATGGAACCTGGATTCCGGTTGTTGGAGAAGGGGCAAACAAGTTGTCATCTTGGGAAGGTATTGCATCTTGGTTCGATGACGAGTCGGGGGTTTCCAACCTAGATGTCGTCTGTAATTCGAGTGGAAATGAGATTTCACAGAGCATCGATGGATCATTGTGGGTCAATGTGGATGGAGTCACCGTGGTTTCATGCGAAGCGAAGGATGCTTCTGGCAAGTCCAGTGGGAATCGTACGTGGCACGTTGGAGTACCTGTCTCAATATCCACGCCCGAAGTAATCCTCCAAGACCAGCACCCCCTGATGATCTCACATTCGGATTCATGGGATGAAGACGTTATTGTTCGTCTGGCACTTAGTCAAGGTGGACAACCAAGTGAGATCCAGGAGTTCCACAAAGGAAATTCCTCGCAGCAGGTTGTGAATCTAAGTCCACAGGGAATCGTTCCAGGTCCTGTCAATGTCTGGGTCGAGGTACTGGTTGGCCAATTCTCTTTCCAACATATCGTAGATCTAGGGATTGTGAAGGAAAGTGCACCCCCTTCAATGACCGTTGGGTTGGGGGAATTTGATGGCAAAATGTGGAGAATTGGGGGGCAATACAGTGATCCAGATGGTGAGCCGGTAACTTTCACGATAGAAGTTGACGAACAGGAAATTGGCCAAATCATGGTTTCTGGAAATACTTGGGAGAGCGAATGGATTGATCTAAGTGTATTTTCATTGGGAGTCATCGAGGTGGATGTCACAGGATGTGACCATTCGGGCAAGTGCACAACATCTAGCACAACCGTGGATATTTCATTGGTAATGGAAGAACTATTAGAACCCGAAACACCTGATGATATTGATGAAGCGGAGGACAGCATGCTACCCTTCTCGGGAATACCTTCCCTGGCCATAGCAATATCAGTAGCAATAATTTTCAGAAGACGGAGGGAATGAAATGAGCTTCTCTGGGAGGGTTAATCGTGAGTCCCATTTAGGTGGGTTGCTTGTTGATTTCGAAGGTAGGCCCCCTAGACTAGGGGCAAGGATTAGAGTCTCCGGAGGGAAGATTCTGGGGAGGGTCGATACTGTGATCGGCCCAGTTGGGTCAGCGCTTATTCACATTCATCCGTTGTACAATGGTATTGATGCCAGGGCATCTGTGGGGTCTCCAGTCGAGATCGCCCCAAGGGAGAAGCCACGCCAGGACCGTTCCAGAGGAAGGCATTCTGGTGGTAATTTCCGTGAAAGAGGAGGACCTAGGGGAGGTTCTTTCGGAGGCGGGGGCGCCCCCCGAAACTTCCGCGACAACAAGGGTGGGGGACATCGAGGTGGGGGTTCGGGCGCAAAGGGCGGCCGAAACTTCCGCGACAACAAGGGTGGGGGACATCG